>Ga0182747_1000238_pt1 | contig 57101 bp, 60 predicted proteins | sample eDN3rd30CBELigBY_FD_128526 | JGI IMG/M metagenome (GOLD analysis project Ga0182747, IMG submission 128526) | Enriched backyard soil microbial communities from Emeryville, California, USA - eDNA 3rd pass 30_C BE-Lig BY (version 2) (version 2) | ecosystem: Environmental > Terrestrial > Soil >... | reverse complement strand
GTCCTCGACGCAGGCATTCTGGCGCAGCGCCGCGAACTTGAGCCGGGCGGTAAGACGCTTGGTGTCGCGCTCGGCCGCCTCGCGGTCGACCAGCAGCCCGATGCGCTCCTCAAAGGACAGAGCGTCGAGATCGGGCGATCGTCGCTGCTCCTCGAAGGCTTTGGCCATGCCGGTCAGGCCAAGCGCGATCAGGCGCTCATGGGTGGGATGGGTCAGCATCGCTTGGGTCTCCTGGTGGGGTCAGTGGAAGTAGCCCTGGCCGCGGATGTTGCCGTGGCGCAGGGGTTCGTGGTCGGGCGTCTCGTCCAGGACGGCGCGGTCGAGGCCGTTCTTGAGGATCGACCGAATCGAGGCGACAGAGCGCGCCTTGATGAGGATGCCGCGCCGGCAGGCGGCCTCGACGCGGGCATCGCCATAGCTCTTGGCCAGCGCCAGGATGCCGAGGCAGGTGCGGAAGCCCTGCTCGGGATGCGGCCGCTCAGCGATGACGGCCTCGAAGAAGGCCGCAACGGAGGGACCTACCTTCTCGCCGGCGGCAATCAGGTCCCTCGGGGTCCACTGGCCGTGGCGGCGATGGGCGCTCGGCATATGGTCGGCGATCGTAGTGTGACCGCGCCGGTTCGGCGCCCGGGCATGGCTGGCGACCCGCTGGCCGTTGTGGAAGATCTCGACGGTCGCCCCGGCGAGGCGCACGTCGACGAGGTCTTTGATCAGGCGGTAGGGCACGGAGTACCAATGGCCGTCGACCTCGACATGGTAGTCCGGCGCGACGCGACAGCGCTTCCAGCGGGCGAAGACATAGGGCTCGTCCGGCAGCGCTCCCAGCCGGGGCCGGTCGATCTCGGCAAAGAGCTCGGCCCGGCTGGAGCCGAAGCCGCGCATCTGGCGGGCGTTGAGTTCAACGACGAGGCTGCGAATGGCGCGATTGAGCTCGGAAAGCGCAAAGAAGCGATGGTTGCGCAGCCGGGCCAGGATCCAGCGCTGGGCAATTTGCACCGCGACCTCGACTTTTGCTTTGTCCTTCGGGCGTCTCGGCCGCGCTGCGAGAATGGCGGTGCCGTAATGCGCGGCCATCTCGGCATAGGTGCGGTTGAGGCCGGGATCGTAGCGGTCGGGATTGGTCACCGCCGCCTTGAGGTTGTCGCAGATCACGAACTTCGGAACCCCGCCCAGGAAGGCGAACAGGTTGGCGTGCACGGCAATCCAGTCCGGCAGGCTCTCGCTCGCGCAAGCCTCGGCATAGGTGTAGTTGGAGGCGCCCATCGCGGCGACGAAGAGCTTCATGGCATGCGCTTCGCCGGTGAGCGGATCGAAGACGTCGATGGTGTCGCCGGCAAAATCGACAAAGACCTTCTCGCCGCCCATGTGGGTCTGGCGCATGGTCGGGCGGACCCGCCCCTTCCAGGCTTCATAGGTGGTGCAGAACCAGGTGTAGCCGAAGCCGTCGGGATGGGCGGCGCGATATTCCTCCCAGAGCAGCACGCGGGTCACGCCACGCCGGCGCAGCTCCTTCTCGACATAGGCCCAGTCTGGGACCGGGCGATGATCGGTCTGCGTTGAGGATGGCGCCGGAAACAGCAGGAGCTCGAGCGCCTCGTCATCGAGCCCGTCCGGCAGCGGCCAGCTCAGCCCGGCCAGACGGGCGCGGCGCAGGTAGCCATGAACGACGCCATTGCTGACCCCCAGCGTGCGCGCGATGACGCGTTCGGTCAGGCCCTGCTGGTGTCTTAAACGAAGTACGTCTCGAATCCGGCGCATCGACAATCTCTGGGTGGGCATCGGGCCTCCTCGTGGGTTGAACGAGACATCCCGTAGCCGGTTGAGTTGTCGGCCGAAGCTCCCGGCACCTCCGAAAAGGTGCTCACGATCCTCTGAAATCGTTGCTCACGATGCCGCGAAATCGCTGCTCACGATCCTCTGAAATCCGTGCTCACGATGCGGTGAAATAGTCGCTCACGATCACGCGAAATACGCATCCAGCCCAAGGAGCACGGAAGCCGGGAATGGGATCACAGCCGCTGGCCGGCAGGTTGGGACGCAGGCATCGACGAATCCGACAGGACACCTGAAGCAGAAGGAGCAGCCTACCGGATCCGCAGCATTCTTGAAAGTCTACGGGATATTCCTGAGCCACGACGGGCTCCGGGCTTGAGGCAGATCAACCCCTTGCGTTGTGCCGGCGGCGTAAGGTTGTGCGGTTCTCAAACCATCAGGCGACGCCATGCCCACGATCACAGGACCGATCCTCGTCGTCGACGATGATGCCGCGGTCCGGCAGTCATTGAAGTTCGCCCTGGAGCAGGAAGGCCTGGAGGTGCGCCTCTACGAAAGTGGCGCCCGACTCCTCGCCGATGGTGAGCTGCCTTTGTCCGGCTGCCTTGTCGTCGACCTTACGATGCCGGGCATGGACGGCATCGACCTCGTGAGCAGGCTTCGGGAGCATCACATTGACCTCCCTGCGATTCTGATCACCACACCAGATTCCCCCTATCTGCAGGAGCGCGCCCTGAGGGCGGGCTTCCGGCTGGTGCTGGAAAAGCCCCTGGAGGACAGTGCTCTGCTTGACGGCATCACCGGTGCGCTGGCGGCCTCCAAGTAGGACTGCTTGGAACGGGAATGTGAGCGCGCCCTGGCGCGGCGGCTTGAACTCACCAGCGGGAGATCCCGCTGACGGTTTCCCTTACTGCCCGGCCTAGACATGGGGATCGAACGGCTTGGCATGCCCATTGAAAATCGCGGCAAACGACACGCTGAAGACAAGCTCACCTGCGGCGTTCTCGACCTCGATGGTGCAATCATGGGGGTTTCGACCTTGGACAACGAACGCGCCATCGAGGTCCCACGCCGCGCGCACGGCCTCGTTGTGAGCCGTCACCGCATCGGGGAAGTCGAGGCCCAAGCTATCGTGGCTCAGGGTCTCGCCGCGGCAGCGGACATGAAAGAAAAAGCGGGGCATGGCCTTTCGGGGGCTCGTCAATCGTTGGCTTGATCTCCTCCGTCCCAAGTTGGGATGGACACCGTGGGGATCAAGCCGCCGCCAGGATCTCGTCGGCCGGCCCAAAGAACTCGTAGTGGATGCGGTTCGACCGGACGCCTGCCAGGGCCAGTCCGCCCACGAACGCCTTCAGGAACGGCCGCGGACCGCACAGGTAGTAGCCGGCCTCCTCCAGCGGCGTGTTCGCCCGCAGCCAGTCTACCGTGATCAGGCCTTCATGATCGTAGTCGTCCCCGAGCCGATCCTCGGGCCGCGGCTCGACGTAGAAGGTTGTCGCGCGGATGTTGGGGTAGGCCTCGGCCAGGGACCGGACACGGTCCCTCATCGCATGGGTCGAGCCGTTCAGCGTGCCATGCACGTAATGGACGGCCTTGTTGGGATACCTTGCGGCGATGGTCTCCAGCATGCTCATCATCGGGGTCAGCCCGACGCCGCCGCTCAGCAGTACGACCGGCCTCGGAGACTCCTCGTTGAGGAAGAACTCGCCCGCGGGCGGCGCCACCTTCAGGATCTGACCGACCTCGGTCCTGTCGTGCAGCCAGGATGATGCGATGCCCTGCGGCTCGCGCTTGACCGAGATGCGGTAGGTCTCGCCGTTCGGCGCGCTGGAGATGCTGTAGTTGCGCTTGAGCGGATGCTGGCCCGGCACCTCGATCCAGAAGGTCAGGTACTGGCCGGGCCGGTGCCGCAGGACCGGTCCGCCGTCCTCTGGCCGCAGCACGAAGGAGGTGATGATCTCGCTCTCTTGGCTCTTGCTCCCGATCCGGAAGGCGCGCCAGCCGTTCCAGCCGCCAGGCGCGGCGGCCAGGCTGGTGTAGATGGCCTTCTCACGTCCGATCAGCACGTGCGCCAGGAACCAGTAGGCCTCGCCCCAGGCGGCAAGGATCTCGTCCGTGGCGGCATCCCCGAGCACGTCCTTGATCGCGCCGAGCAGCGCCTCGGCGACATGCGGGTAGTGCTCGGGCAGGATGGTCAGCCCCACGTGCTTCTGCGCGATCCGCTCGACCGCCGGAGCGAGAGCGCCGAGGTTGTCGATGTTCTGGGCATAGGCGAGGATGGCCGACGCCAAGGCCTTGGGCTGGGAGCCTGTCTCGCCATGGTGCGACTGGTTGAAGAGGTCGCGGATCTCCGTGTTCTGGAACATGCGCTCATACATGCGCTTCGTGACCGCCAGCCCATGCTCCTGAAGTGCGGGAACGGTGGCCTTCACGAGGTGAATGGTCGTGTCGCTCAATGTGTCCGTCATGGGATGACCTCCTGGGATGCAGCATCACGGGAAAGGTGCGGACGGGCCAGGTCGGCATCCGTGTGGCACGCCTTTCGCCCCAGGCGTTACGCCGTCGGGTCCGTCCCCGAAACTAAGGGATTGCCCTGATCACCGTTGGTCGCAGGTTCATCCCATCCTGGTCATTGACGCCGTGCGACCGTCGTCGGGATCCCAGCGCCACGGGCCGCCTTGTCGACCGCCACCAGGACGTCCAGCGCCCGCCACGGCTTGGGCATGAAGCGCGCCGTCTTTGGCAATCCGTCCTTCGGCAACCGCACACGCCCGGAGGTGACGAGCACCCGGATGTGGGGCCAGCGCGCCGCGCAGGCGAGCGTGAGGTCAACGCCGTCCGCCCTGCCCGGCAGGGTCACGTCGGTGAAGACCATCACCACCTCGTCGGCATGGTCCTGCAGGAAGGCCAACGCCGCATCGGCGGTCTCCACCTCGACGACCTCCAGATCGGTCTCCTCGATCACCGTCGCGGCCAAGTGGCGCAGCTCCGCCTCATCCTCGACCACAAGCACCTTCCGCCGGATCGCCTGACCCATCATCGTCTCCTTGAAAATGGCTTGAAGAACGCAACAAGACAGGAACACCCAGGCCGACAGTGGCACCAGGGCAGGATCCCACGCAACATGGGTCCCAACATCGGGCGGACACCCATGTTCCGGCCGCAGGGCGAAAATTCCACCCGGAGCAGCCCGGATACGTGGCGCCGGTCGCGACAATTCGGCATCGGTCAGCCAAGTTCCGACAAGGCCTGGGTCGACGGTGCCTGCGCTTGTGGAGCTGACAGGGTCACTGGCTGAAAATCTTTGGGAGTTGGTGTTGCCATGATATGAGCCGGCACCTGTGGAGCGCACGAGGTGGGGCCGAGATGGCAGATGGTGGGATCTCAGATCGGCACGGCATGACGGCGGAGGCGGAGCTGCGCCTGCTGGCCGAATACTGCACTGATGTCATCGCCCGCGTCGGGGCGGACATGACCTTCAGCTATATCTCGCCGTCGGCGGAAAGAATGTTTCGTCGGCCCGTGTCAGAGATCACCGGACATCCTGTGCGCGAGTTCGTCTGTCCTGAGGATTTGCCGATCATCGCCGCCGCGACGGCGCGTCTGGTGGCCGGGGAGGTTGACAGCTCGACCGTCACGGTCCGGGCCATTTGCGGGGATGGGAGCTTGGTGTGGGTTGAGGTCACGTCCCGGCCCATCGGCGACCATGCCCTCGGCCAGCCCGGCGACCGGGCCGTGGTGATGCGGGACGTGAGCGCGCGCAAGGCGCTGGAGGACCAACTGACCGCGATGGCGACGAAGGATGGCCTGACCGGCCTCGCCAACCGCCGCTCGTTCGATGAAGCGCTGGCCTGGGAATGGCGCCGCACGGTTCGCGAGAAGACCCAGATGTCGCTCCTCCTCCTCGACATTGATCACTTCAAGGGCTTCAATGACGCCTATGGCCATCTGGTGGGTGACGATTGCCTCCGGGCGGTCGCGGCCGCCCTCCAAAGCCTGACGCCCGGCCCAGGAGATCTCATCGCCCGCTACGGCGGAGAGGAGATCGCGATCATCCTGGCACGAGCCGATGCGCAGGGTGCGGCCACGATGGCGGAGCGCGCCCGCGCCGCGATTGAGGCTTTGGCTCTCCCGCATGAGGCCACGTCGGTCCCCGGCAAGGTGGTCACCGCCAGTATCGGCGCGGCCACGGCCGTCGTCCGAACCGGTGGCTCGGCCGGGATGCCGCACGCCGTGCTCGCCGCGGCTGACCGTGCGCTCTACCAGGCCAAGGCCGGCGGCCGAAACCGGGCGGAGACGGCCCTGGTCGTCGCGTCCCCGGACGAAGACTGATCAATCGTCACCGGACGACGTCCCTGACGTCCACCGAGGCGTTCTGACCCAGAATGGAAGCAAGTTCCCGACACGCTGTTTTAGCAGCTTGGATCACGGCTTCTTGGGTTCCCGGCGGCGCTGGAGCCGATCATGGGCCAGCGAGGGGGCGGCCAACAGCAGCAAAAGCAATCCCAGGGGAAGGCACGTGGCAAAGCCCCAGCGTTGGAACCCGAACGCCCCGAACACGCCTCCGGTGAAGAAGGAGCCCAGCAGCAAACCCAGCAGGCGCAGCTTCGGCCGGTCGGCCCGGACTGGGGACGCTTCCGAGCGGATGGGATCCCTGTTCCAGTAGACGAGCTTACCCAGCTCGATGCCAACATCGGTGACCATGCCCGTCACGTGCGTCGTGCGGATGCGCGCGCCGGAGATCTTGGTCACGGTGGCATTCTGCAGCCCCATGATGAAGCAGAGCATGAGAACGGCCAGCGGGGTGAATCCGGAGGTGCCGTGGGCTAGGCCGCCAAGCAGCCCGAACCCGAGCAGCAGGGCCGCCTCCAGCAGCAGGGGCCGGGCGTAGAGGTCACGCCGATTGCCGCGGCGGCCCCAGATCAGGATGGCCGAGCAGGCCGCTCCGGCGACAAAGGACAGCAGCCCGCCCAGCCCTGCCATCACAAGGCCGAAGGCCCCCAGGGCAAGGTTGTCGGCCAAGGCCGAAAAGATCCCGGACATGTGCGAGGTGTACTGACCCACGGCCAGAAAGCCGCCGGCGTTGGCGGCCCCGGCCACAAACGCGAGCACCATCCCAAGCTGGGTGTCGGCCCTCCCTGAGCGCTCCGGGGCGATGACCCGCCGGGCGGAACGGATATACCGGCCTGTCAGGCCCCTTTTCCGCCGAAACTGATGCCTCCGGCTCATCGCGGACCATCCCAGCTCCGCGCGGGGCAATGGCGTCCGGGTTCCGCCCTGCCGCATCTGCGGCCATGTTTAACACAAGTCATCGTCCGGCGTCCGGTCATGCGATAGTCAGGATGGCTTCAGAGTTCTTCCTCCCTCTGGATCCCCTCTCCCTCCTGGCCTGCGCCGGAGAGGGAGTTTTTTGGCCGCATGCACCCTCGGGAGGGCCGCGCCCCTCGCGACCGTCTCACGCTTTGACGCGCGGGCGGGTGAAGACGTTCCAGCAGGCCAACGCGGACCCAACGAAGGCTCCTGGACCATGCTCCGGGGCTGGAACCAGGGAGGCGGCCGTTCCCTGGAGCGGCCCTCACCCTGCCGGCGCCCGGGGCCTCCCGATCCAGCCCGCGCCGAATGCCGCGCATCGGACGGGCGGCTCATCTCGTCCGGCGCGAGCCCGGCTCGGACCACCACATCCGGGCCGCCTCCAGGCGCGTCAGGCAGGCATCGATCTCCTCCGCCGCGATGGGCTTGCTGAAGAAGTAGCCCTGGGCTTCGTCGCATCCCCGCACCCGGAGCGCGTCAAGCTGCTGCCGGGTCTCCACGCCTTCGGCGGTGACCGCCATCCCCAGGGACCGGCCGAGATCCGTGATCGCCCGCACAATCACCTCGGACTCCTCGTGCCCGGGCAGCTCCATCACGAACGAGCGGTCCACCTTGATCCGGTTGAAGGGAAACCTCTGAAGGTAGCTGAGCGACGAGTAGCCCGTTCCGAAATCGTCCAGGGCGATCCGAACCCCAAGCCCGCGCAGCCTGTTCAGGGTCTGCAGGTTCGCCTCGCTGTGCTGCAGGAGAACCGACTCGGTGATCTCCAGCTCAAGCCGGTCGGGCGGAAGGCCCGTCCTCGCCAGCGCATCCGCCACCGTCTCCGGCAGGTTGGCGCTCTGGAACTGGCAGGGCGAGAGGTTGACCGCCACCCGGATCCCGGTCGGCCAAGCCGCCGCCGCTGCGCAGGCCCGGTGCAGGACCCATTCCCCGAGGGGGATGATGAGCCCGGTTTCCTCCGCAAGCGCCACGAACGCGCCGGGAGAAATCCAGCCTTGCCCCGGATGCCGCCAGCGCAGCAGCGCCTCGAAGCTGCGCACCTCGTTCGAGGCGAGGTCGATGATCGGCTGGAACGCCAGCTCGAACTCGCTGTTCTGCATCGCGCGACTCAGGTCGGCCTTGAGGGCCTGTTGCGTCCGCAGCTGCTCCTCCATCGCCGGTTCGAAGAACCGGTGCCGTCCGCGCCCGGCCGCCTTGGCCGCATAGAGGGCGATGTCGGCCCGCCGGAACAGGGCGTCCGCCTCGATGCCTGTCTCCGGCACCGCGACGCCGACGCTGGCGCCGACCCGGATCAGCTGGTCGCTGATCATGCAGGAGGTGCTGACGGCCTCGATCAGGCGCCGGGCCATGGCCGCCAAGTCGTCCTGGTGGCGCCACTCGGCACAGATTACCGCGAACTCGTCGCCACCCAGCCGGGCGATGATGTCGGACGGACGGACACAGGCGCGCAGTTGCCGCGCCACATGCACGAGCAGGGCGTCGCCGGCCGGATGGCCCAGGGTGTCGTTCACCTCCTTGAAGTGGTCCAGGTCCATGTGCATGACCGCCACCCGTCCCCTGCCCCCGGCCATTCCGAGCGCCTCCCTCAGGCGTTCGCGGAACACGCGGCGGTTCGCCAGGCCGGTGAGGGCATCATGGTGGGCCATGTGCTCGATCTGCTCCCGGGCCCTGCGGCGCTCCGTGATGTCGCGGAAGAAGATCGTGAGGCTGTCGGGCTTCGGATAGGCATGGACCTCGTACCAGCGCCCGGTGGACTGCAGCGGCGCCTCGAACTCCACCGGAACCTGGCTGTCCATGGCGGCCTGGTACTGCCGGTCGAAGACGCCGCCGGCCTCCTCGGCGAAGATGTCGCGCAGGCTGAGCCCGACCAGCAGGTCGGCGCGCTCGCTGAGCGCGTTCCTGGTGTGCTGGTTCATGTAGGTGATGCGCCAGTTGCGGTCGATCACCAGGACGCAGTCGGTGGTGCTGTCCAGGACCGAGAGAAGTTGCTGACGGCTCTCCGCTGATTCGCGCGAGCTCCGTTCGGCCGCCAGCCTGAGCTTGCGCTCGGCCCGCAGGATCTGGTGCTCGCGGATGCCGACCGCTGCGGCGAAGGTCACCGCCAGGGGAACCGCGAGCCAGAAAACGGGGTGGCTGACCAGAACCCCGGTCATGATGCCCCAGATCCCCGACAGAAGGATTAAGGCGACCGCGCCTGCCGGGATCAGGGCTTCGATCAGACGGTGGCGCTCCGACGGCATCCGGGGCGCCGATGGGGCCAGGTCCCCCTTGGGCTGTCGCAGTTCCTCGACCGCCGCCCAGCCGACCAGGAGGAAGCACAGGACCCAAAGGCCATCGAATGGACTGCCGACCCGGTAGGCCGTTCCCATGAGCGCCAGGGCGTAGGACAGGTTGGCCACCCCTTGCGCCAGGATGCCCGCCAGCAGGAGGCCGGTGGCGAACAGCCTCCGGCGTGGCGCATACAGGACAAGGTAGATCAGCCCGAAGGCAGCGGTTCCAAACCACAGGGCCGGATAAAGAAAGGCGACCAGGATGGCGGGCAGGCTGCTCTCGGAGGCCACGATGTCCGGAAACAGCCACACGAAGGCGGTGGTCACGACGGCGCAGACGGCCAGGGCGAGATTGCACGCCTGAATCCGCCCGATGGCGGATCGGGCCTTGCCGTACCGGAACATGCCGTCCAGGAACAACAGGCAGGACAGGAGGTACCCGGCGTCAGGCGGGCCCGGGAACGGTGCCTGGCTGCCCCGCAGGTCATAGGCCGCCCAAATCAGGCTTCCGGCGAGCCAACACCCACAGGCGAGACCGAAACTGAGCCAGGCCGTCCGGCTCTGCTGATCCCGGCGGGCACCGGTCCGCAGGCAGGCCGCCATGGCCAGCGCCGACGAGCCGAACCAAGCGAGACTGTTCCACCAGTGCAGGCCTGCCTCGCCCAGGTCAAGGATCCCCGGCCCGGTGTGAAACGCAGCCAGGGCAACACCGATCAGCGCAGGGATGGCCAGACGCAACAGCAATTCGCCCCTCATGTCATTCTTGTTTCTTGTTCTTGCTTGGCTCGATGGTCCCGCAGACGGCTCCCACCGAACCGGCTTGTGCCCGGCGTGATCCGACAAGCATGGATGAAAACGCCTCCCGGGACGTTGATCCAGCGCAAGCGCCCGTTCCTTTACTACTCCCTGCGGGTTCCCCACGGGGCAGTTCTGCCAGGCCAGCTCGGACGCCGCTCACGTTGCGGCTGCCGCAGTCCCTTTCATTCCGGGGCACCACGGCACGGGCTCCTTGGGGAGTTGCACCGGGAGGCCAGGATCGGTGTCGGATCTCTGGCCCGCCGCGCGTTTCAGGAGGTCACGCGCGGGCGGGTGAACACATTCCAGTAGACCAGGGCAAAGCCGCCGAAGGCTCCGGCCCAGCCCAGTCCCGCCACATGCAGCAGGGCGTCCGACCAGGCGGGGTGAAGGGCCGCGCAGACACGCGCAACAGCGCCGGCAACGAGCAGGAGGTAGAGCCCCTGCATGGCCACGGACGCGACGAGCGCCCGGCCGGTGTGCCCGAGGCTCGCCCGGGACATCACGGCCAGCGTCATGATGCCCATGGCGCCGCCCGACCAGGCGTGGACCCCGGCGGCCGTGGGCACAAGACCCAAGGCCGCCAATCCCGTCAGCACGAAGCCGAGGGGCACAAAGGCGTAGGCGACGTGCAGGATCAGGACGAGCCGGTCGCGCCAAGTGCGCTCCCCTGCCCAGCGCATCAGACGGATCGCCTGCACAAGGCCCGCTGCGATCAGGGCGGCTCCGGTCCCGCTCCAGCCGGGCGCCGCGATCCAGGCCAGGAGGGCCACGCCGGCGGCGGCCATGGTGACCATGTCGAAGCGGTCGAACGGCGCCGGCAGACGGCCGGGGTTCTCGCGCACAAGCCAGTTGCGGGTGAAGCTCGGGATGATGCGGCCGCCGATCAGCATGATCAGCATCATCGAGGCGGCGATACCGAAGCGGATGCCGTAGTCGGCGGCGCCAAGGACATGCGCCTCGATGTGGAAGAGGATGTTGCCGGCCAGGAGAATTCCGAGAACGATGAGGACCTTGAGGTTGCGCCAGTTCCTGCCCTTGATGATCTCCCGTCCCATGGCGGCCGCGACCAGCAGCAGGAAACCATTGTCGATGATGGCCGCGCCCTCCCACCCGATCCAGGCCGAGGTGGTCACGGCAACGCGGCCCGCGGCCCAGACCAGCACAAGGACAAGCAGCGGCTTGCCCTGCAACGGCATGCGTCCGGTCCAGTTCGGGACGGCGGTGAGCAGAAAGCCGGTGATCACGGCCGGAAGGTAGCCGTAGAGCATCTCATGGATGTGCCAATCCCGCGGGGCGAAGGCGGTCGACAGCGCGAGTTCGCCGTAGAACATCGGCAGCCACGCGAGGATGGCCAACCCGGCGTAGAGCGAACCGAACAGGAAGAACGGCCGGAAGCCGTAGGAGAGGAGCGCGGGTCCCTTGTAGTCGCGCAGGCGTGGGATCGGAGCCATCAGTGGCCTCCTTCGACAGGCATGAAGGTGTCTTGCGCCGCCACCGCTGATCCCGAGGCGACGTCCGTCGCGCTGAAGGCAACGGCTTGGCGGTCAGTCACGGAAGTGGAGACGAGGACACGGAGTTCGCGGGTGGCGTCTGGCGCGACGGACACCGTCGCGTCGCCGCCGACGACCTCAATGGAGGCCCCCGGCAGCCCGGTCACCTCCAGCCGGAAGTCCCGCTCACCGTCGGCCTTGTTGTAGAGCCGGACCGTGTAGCCGTTCCGGATCCGGCCGTCGGACAGCCGCACCGCGACGGGATTGCGGTCATGGATCACCGTGATCTTGGCATCGCTCCGCATTGAGAGGCTCACGCCCATGACCCCCGCCAGCGCAACGATGGAAAGGCCCAGCCCAACCGTCTTGGGACGGATCATCCGGCGCCGGGGCGGCTCCTTGCGATGGCCCCGCTCGATGTTTGTCCAGGCCTCGTAGTCGATGAGGCCGCGTGGACGTTCGAGCTTGGTCATGACGCTGTCGCAGGCGTCGACGCACAGGCCGCAGTTGATGCAGGCGAAGTTCGGGCCCTCGCGAATGTCGATGCCGATGGGGCAGACATTCACGCACTGCAGGCAGTCGACGCAGTCGCCGGCGGGCTCACCCTTCGCCCTCAGCTCGGCCGCCTTCTTGACCGATCCGCGGGGCTCACCCCGGTAGTCACGGTAGTTGACGATCAGCGCCGCGGGATCCCAGATCGCGCCCTGGAGGCGCGGCCACGGGCACATCCAGGTGCAGACTTGCTCGCGGGCGAAGCCGGCCAGGGTATAAGTGATGGAGGTCAGGATCCCGACCCAGGCATAGGAGAGGACCGATGCCTCTCCCGTCACCAGCTCGACGAGCAGCGTCGGGGCATCGGCGAAGTAGAGCACGAAGGCGCCGCCGGTTCCCATGGCGATGACGATCCAGACCGCATGCTTGACGCCGATCTCCAGCAGGCGCCGCGCGGTCAGCGGGGCACCCTGTTTCTTCAGGCGTTCCCTGCGGTCGCCCTCGACCCAGCGCTCGACGAGCAGGAACAGGTCGGTCCAGACGGTCTGCGGGCAGAAGTAGCCGCACCAGACGCGTCCCGCGACGGCGTTGAGCCAGATGAGGATCAGCGTGGCCAGGATGAGCAGGCCGGTGAGGTAGTAGACCTCCTGCGGCCAGATCTCGATGAAGAAGAAATAGAGGCGCCCGCGCTCGAAGTCGAAGAGCACAGCCTGGTCAGGCTGGCCGGGACCGCGGGTCCAGCGGATGAACGGCACCACGTAGTAGACGGCGAGGCAGACGATCAGCGCAGCCCACTTCAGGCGGCGGTAGCGGCCCGACACGGATTGAGGGACGACCCGCTCCGCAATGGTCCCGCGCCTCGGCTTGCGCAGGTGGGCGCGTTCGGGCTTGAAGCTGATGTCGAGCGTGGCCATCGGATGCCCTGGAACAGGAACACCGCCGCAACAGGAGCGTCGCGACGGCGCAAAGCTGGAAGCGGGCTGTTACTTGGCAGCGGTCTTGGTCGCCGCGAGCTTGTCGAACAGGGTGGCGAAGGCCTGCTTGGCCTTGCCGGGGTGCGTGGCGGCCTTGGCCTGGTCCACGTTGGCCGCGTCGCCGACCACGACCATGCCGACCATGCCCATGCCGTAGTGTGGCTTGCACTTGAAGCCATACACGCCGGCCGTGTCGAAGGTAACCGAGATCTCCTCGTTGACCTTGCCGGTGAAGGCCTTGCCGCCCTCGGGGAGCATCGTCTCGATGCTCTCGACGTTGTGGCCCTTGTCGGCCGCGACGAACTTCACCGTGTCGCCCGGGTTGATCTTCACCAGCGCCGGCTCGAACACCATGACGCCCTCGGTGCCCTTGTTGAGCATCTTAACCTCGACCTCGGCCGCCCCGGCTGCTCCCGCGAAGCCGAGGGCTGCCACGATGGCGCCGAGCACGATGACCTTCCGCATGATTGTCTCCTGTTGCGATGTACATTCTGTGAGCCCCGGTCCGAAGCTCGTGAGGAGGTGATACGCCTCGCGGGTGGCACCGTGTTTGATCTTGCGCAAACAGTCGGCATTTTTGCTCAGAAAGCAGGACAGGAGAGGAGGCTTGTTTGCGCCAGGGCAAATAGGATGCACCTTCTGGCGCCGGCCCTGCGCGAGATCGCCCTCTTCACGGGGCGGACCATTCGGATCCGCCAAGGCGGCGCCATCACAGAGATGACAAAGATCCACTTTGTGGTTGGTCCCCCTTGGCCTGAGCCGTCCGAACTGATCATAGTGCTTGGCTGTTATTCTGGACGGATTCTCATCCGGAGGGGGCGGCGTTGGTGCCGCGTCCGTGGCACATTTCAGACAAGGCAGGTGGCATGGCCAGCGTTGACCGATCCCTCGTCGAAGGACTCCCGCTCTTCGCCGGCCTCGCGCCGGAGCAGATCGACCAGTTGCTCCAGGAGGCGCAGTCGGTGCGCTATCCCAAGGGAACCAACGTGTTCCAGCAGGACGAGGAGGCCCACTCCTTTTTCATCCTGCTGCACGGGCACCTGAGGGTGTTCAAGCTCACCCCCGACGGGCAGCAGGTGGTGGTCCGCTTCGTCGCGCCGGGCGAGGTGTTCGGCGTCGCCATGGCCATCGGCCGCAACACCTACCCGGCGACGGCCCACGCCGTGGTGGACAGCATCGCCCTGGTTTGGCCCTCGGCCGCATGGCCCCGCCTCGTGGCGACCCATCCCGGATTGGCGGTCAACACCCTCCAGACCGTGGGCAGCCGGCTCCAGGACGCCCACACCCGCGTGGTCGAGATGTCGACCGAGCAGGTCGAGCGCCGCATCGCCCACACGCTGCTTCGGCTCGCGCAGCAGGCCGGCCGCAAGGTCGAGGCGGGCGTCGAAATCGATTTCCCGATCACCCGCCAGGACGTCGCCGAGATGACCGGCGCCACGCTGCACACCGTGAGCCGCGTCCTGAGCGCCTGGGAGAGCCAAGGGCTGGTCGAGGGCGGACGGCAAAGGATTGTCGTTCGCGAGCCGCACAAGCTGTTCATCCTCGCCGAAGGCTCATCCCGCTAGGGGCCCTGGCACCACCCTGGGCTGCTGGTCTTGCGGCAGGGGATGCGAACGGCAGAGCGGATGGCCCGCCAGGATATTCCGCCGTTGGCTGGCAGGAATTCGTAGGGAAGTTTGCGCAGGGTCAAAGAGAAGATTGGCTTTATCGGCGAAGGTCTGGCCGCTCCAAGGAGGAAAGCCATGCCCCGCGCGTCCCAGTCCCTCGACCCTGATGTCCTCGACTGCCTTCAGGAGGTGATGGATCCCGAGATCGGCCTCAGCGTGGTCGACCTCGGCCTCGTTTACCGGGCGGAGCGCGGCGACGATGGCGTCGACGTGGCGCTCACCCTGACGACGCGGGCCTGCCCGCTTGGGGAGATGATCCTGGAGGATGCCCGCGAGCGCCTGGTGCGCCGCTTCCAGGATGCTCCGCGGATCGCCGTCGAGCTGGTGTGGAGCCCGACCTGGACGCCTGACCGCGTCACCCCGCGGGGGCAGGAGGTGTTGGGCCGTGCCCCGCGGAAGGCCGCGTGAGGCCCCGAAGCCGCCGCCACATCGGGACGGCGCCAGCCCGAGCCTCTGAAGGCGAGCGTCAGGAGAATGGATCGAATGTCTGACATGGTCCCATCGGCCACCCTGCCCCTGACGGGCACCAAGCCCCGGCTGGAGCTCCGGCTGGCGTTTCTGGCCCTGGGAGCCCTCGCCCTGATCGCCGGCTTGTACGGAGCGTTCGGGCGGCTCGGCTGGGCGCTGCCCGCCGGCGGTTCCCTCGCCGCCCTGCACGGCCCGTTGATGATCTCCGGCTTGTTCGGAACGCTGATCAGCCTGGAGCGCGCCGTCGCGCTCAGCCGGGGCTGGAGCTACGCCGCCCCTGCGCTGTCCGGGCTCGGCACGCTGCTCCTGCTCGCTGGCGCGCCGGAGGCCGTCGGGGCCGGTGCCTACGTGGCGGCCGCCGCGGTGCTGGCCGGGACATCGCTGTTGATCACGATTAAGCAGCCGGCCGTGTTCACGGGCGCCCTCCTGTTTGGCGCACTGGCATGGCTGGCCGGCAATCTTCTCTGGCTCATGGGCGGCTCGGTACCGGACCTGATCGGCTGGTGGCTGGCCTTCCTGGTGCTGACCATCGCCGGCGAGCGCCTGGAGCTGAGCCGCCTCATGCCGCAGCGGCGCGGCAGCGAGGCCCTGCTGCTGTTCGCCGTCGGCCTGCTGGCTGTCGGAGCCCAGAATGGCCTCATGACCGAGAACGGTGCGGTCCTGTTTGGGCTCGCCCTGCTCGTCACCACCGTGTGGCTGTTGGTGCATGACATTGCGCGCCTGAACGTCCGCCGGTCCGGTCAGACCCGCTTCATGGCGGCCTGCATGCTGGCCGGCTACCTCTGGCTGGGGCTGGCCGGCATGGTGCTGGTCGCGTTCCCTCCAGGCGCAAGCAGCTTCGGCTACGACGTCGCGCTGCACGCGGTGCTGATCGGCTTCGTCCTCTCGATGGTGTTCGGGCATGCGCTCATCATCCTGCCTGCGGTCGCGCGGATCCGGGTGCGCTATGCCGCGGTCCTCTACGCGCCGCTGCTCCTGCTGCATGCGTCTGTGGCCCTTCGCGTGGGGACCGGACTCGCCGGCTGGGAGGCTGGGCGGATGGCCAGCGGCGTCCTCACGCTCCTCGCTCTTGCCGGGTTCGCCGCCAGCCTGACCAGCACGTCACGGGACGGCCGCAAGGCTTCTTGCCCGGCGGAACCGTGCGAGGGCGGATCCGGTTCACGTTGATCCACCCCAGCACAGGCCTAGGTAGCCCGCCATGACATGGATGGAGCACAGCGCGAAACGGAGGCGGCAGGCGACGGCGCTTGTCTCCGCCCTCGCGCTGGCCCTCCATGTCGTCCTCATGGCCCTTGGTGCGCTGGGCCCGCTCGCGCCCGACGGCGAAGCCGCCCAAGTCCACGCCCACCACGCAGCATCAACCGCCGAGCGTGATGCGGGCAGCCCTGCCAAGAGCCCTGGACACAAACCGCCATGCTGCATCCTCAGCATCTGCCCCGGGCTGCCCGGCCCGCCCATTGATCACATCCTGGCTTTCCTGCCCCGGCGGGAAGCTCATGCCGCCGTCTATGGCGCCGCCCGCCCCATGGCGGTGCCGAGAATTCCTCAACTCCTTCCTGTCGGAGCCCGGGCGCCGCCCGCGCTGGCTTGAAGCCTCCGACCTGCGACATCCCTCAATCCGACAGGAAAAACTATGACCACGACCTTACTTCGCGGGGCGCTTGCCGCCGCTCTCCTCGCGCTCGTCGGCCCGGCGCTGGCCCACACCACCCTCGAAACGCAGCAGGCCTCCGCCGCCTCCACCTACAAAGCGGTGCTGCGCGTCGGCCATGGCTGCGAAGGGGCGCCGACCCTGAAGCTGCGGGTGCGCATCCCGGAGGGCGTCATCAGCGTCAAGCCCATGCCCAAGCCGGGGTGGGAATTGGAGACCGTCAAGGCGCCGTATGACAGAACCTACGATTACTACGGCACGGCGATGGCGGAGGGCGTGCGGGAGATCGTTTGGACGGGCAAGCTGCCCGACGAGCACTACGACGAGTTCGTCTTCCGCGCCTACCTGACGGACAGCCTCAAGCCGGACGCCATACTGTACTTCCCCGTCGTGCAGGAATGCAGTGGCGGCAAGGCCGACCGCTGGATCGAGATCCCGGCCGAGGGCAAGAGCGCGGACGACTACAAGTATCCGGCGCCGGGGCTGAAGCTCCTGCCGGCCAAGGCCACCCACTGACGAGGGAGCGGGGAGCCGCCCAAAAACCGGCTCCCCGTGCCGCCATGAAGCGCGCGATCCTCCTCATGCTCTGGCTGACGCTCGCGATTCTGGGCGGGGGCGGGAGTGCCCTCGCGCATGCGGCGCTGGTCGAGGCCCATCCGGCTGACGGCATGGTGGTCGAGCAGGTCCCCGCCACCGTGCGCCTGCGTTTCAACGAACCGGTGTCGCCCCTGACCATCAGCCTGACGGACGCCCAAGGGCGGACGCACGGCGGCCTGGCGGCGACCTCCCGCAACGAGATGCTCGACATCGCCATGCCGCCGGACTTGCCCCGCGGCACCCAGATCCTGAGCTACCGCGTGATCTCGGGCGACGGCCACCCGATCAGCGGCACGGTCATCTTTTCGGTTGGCACCCCAAGCGGGTCCGGAGGTGTCCCGGGAGCCGAAGTCAGCCCCGCCGTTCGCGGCGCCCTCTGGCTGGCGCGGGTGGCCCTCTACCTGGGCCTGTTCGCCGGCGTGGGCGGGGTGTTCTTCACGGCCTGGGTCGTCCCTAGCCCGCCATCCAGCAAGGTGGCGCGCCCCCTGTCGGGCCTGCTTGCCTTGGGCGCCGTTGCGGCGGTGCTCTCGCTCGGGCTCCAGGGCCTCGACGCCTTGGGGCAGCCGCTGTCAGCCCTAGGAACGGCCGCCCCCTGGGCGGCGGGCTGGCGGACGTCCTTCGGGTTGACCGTGGCGGCTGCGATGGTTGCCCTCCTCATGGCGGGGATGGGCCTGCACGACCGCGGGGAAAGGTGGCGGCGGGCCTGCGGCCTCTTGGCCCTGGCATGTGTCGGGCTCTCCCTCGCGTCGAGCGGCCACGCCAGCGCGGCGGCCCCGCAATGGCTGACCCGTCCCGCCGTGTTCCTCCACGCCGTCGGCGTCGCGTACTGGATCGGAGCCCTGATTCCATTGGCGCTCATGGTTCGCCGGGCACCCGCACAGGCCCTGCCGGCCGTGCGCCGCTTCTCCAACGGAGCCCTGGTCGCCGTTGCCGCCCTCACGCTGGCCGGACTCGTCCTGGCGGCGGTTCAGGTGGAAAGCCTCGCGAACCTGACGGGCACGGCCTATGGGCAGGTTCTGGTCGCCAAGACGTTCCTCGTCGTCGCCCTGCTCGGATTGGCTGCCCTGAACCGGCTTTGGCTCACCCCGGCCCTGGGCAACCCGAATGGCTCCGGCGGAAGGCGGCTTGTCCGCTCGGTTGTGGCCGAAATCGTGCTGTCCCTGGCCATCCTGGGACTGGTCGGCCTGTGGCGGTTCACGCCGCCGCCGCGGGCGCTGGAACCTGCCGCCGAGGCCGCCGCGGCGGCCAGCGTCCACCTGCACACGCCGAACCTGATGGCGCAGGTGACCCTGTCGCCCGGACGGCCCGGGGCGATCCAGGCCCGGATCGTGGTCGCCTCCGGACGCGCCGCGCCGGTCGATCCGAAGGAGGTGACGCTCGTCCTCAGCAAGCCCGACGCTGGCATCGGGCCCATCGAACGACAGGCCCGGCGGGCGGAGCGGGGCTGGGAGGTCGACGGCCTGGTTCTGCCGTTAGCAGGACCTTGGCAGGTCAAGGTCGAGATCCTCGTCAACGACTTCGAAAAGGCCAGCCTCGAAGGGAGCGTCACGCTCCGGCCATGAGCCCTCGGAGCATCCCGATCAGGGCCGATGCAGTTCCGGCAGGTCGGCCCGCAGCCACGCGAGACGGGCGATGGCGCGCCCGGCGAGCGCCTGCACCCGCCCCAGCGCCTCCTCGTCCCGCAGGGTGTCGCCGGCTTCGAGGTAGTGGTCGGTGAGCAGTTCGGCCAAGGCCACTGGGTCGTCCGGGGGCGTGCCCACCGGCCGGGCGCCGGGCACGGCGATGGGAGTTTGCTCAAGCTCCTGCGCATGCTGCCGCGCCTCGTCGGCGAAGCCCCTCAGGCGCGCGCCCTCCTGGGGCGAGGCCTTGGCTGCAAGGGGGGCGAGCAGATCGGCAAGCCGCTGTTCCAGGGCGGCAAGGTCTGGCCCGCCGTCCTCCACCATAGGGCCGGTCCGCTGTTGCCCGCGCTCGGCATGGAAGGCTTTGCGCCTCTCCCGCCGCAGGGTTGCCACGTGCCCCAGTTCCTCGTGGGCCATGGTCTCGGCCGCGCGCTGGATCTCAGGGGCTTCCGCATGCGCCGCCACGTAGCTCCAGAAGGCGAAGGCGCGCTCCTCGTTGCGCACCGCCATCGAGAGCGCCCGGTAGGCGCCCAGCAATTGGGGATCCGTCGTCGCCGCGCCCTCGTCATCGAAGGTCTCCGGCAGCTCCCAGCGGATCTGCGCCGGGTCGGGATCCCGACCTTTGGTTTTCTGCGACCAGTGCACGACGCCGTCGAGGTGGCCCTGCTCGTCGGCGGACAGGCGCTCGAACACCTCCGCCAGCGCGGGGCTGCCCTCCTGGCGCATCCGTCCGGCGATCTCGGCGTAGCGGGTCGCCGCCTCGTGCTCCATGGCGGCGGCGATGGCGAACAGCTCCTCCAGCGAGGTCACCGTGCCCGCCGGCTCGGTTTTCAACAGCGACATCTGGACCTCCGCGCCAAACAGGATAGGTAAGGGACAGGTTGACAGACCCACCCAGGTATCGTCAATTTGCGCCAGATCAACGACTGGCCCGCCGGATCATCCGATAAAGGCGCGGGCGTGTTGATTTCCCTTTTCAACGGTCCCGGATGACGGGCGGCGCGAAGCGGAACCTTTCCGCTCCGGCACTGTTTTCGTTCTCTGTTCAGAAACAAAAACTCTGAAGCTGGACGGTCCCCTGTTGGAAAGATCGCGCTCCTCGCATCCAATCCGATCATCGTTCATTGCCCGGTTCCAGGCGGCGTGGGTTGCGGTGCTCCTCGGGATGCTGCTCCTGTCGGCCGCAAGCCCAGCCGTCGCGGCAAGCCGGGTGCAGGAATACCTGCCGAAGGCGCAGCCCGCCGAGTTCTTTCCCGGCGCCGACCGCTTTGGCCCGCCCCAGGGCGATCCTCCCCTTGTTCCCGCCTACCAGGGTGACCGCCTCCTCGGCTACGTCTACCTCAACTCCGATGTCACCGGCGCCACCGGCTACTCCGGCAAGCCGATCAACCTCCTGGTCGGGATCGATCCGAACGGCGTGATCACCGGGATCAAGCTCGTCGACCACAAGGAACCCATTGTCCTCATCGGCATCCCGGAGCGCCGCATCGTCGCCGCCGTGAATACGCTTGTCGGAAAGGACATGAAGCCGGTCGCGACCGGGGCCGAGCGTCCGCCCCAGGTCGACATCGTCAGCGGCGCGACGGTGACGGTGCTCGTCATGGGCGACAGCGTCGTGCGCTCGGCCGTGCGCCTCATCCGCAGCGGCCGCCTCGGTGCGGGCGGACCGGCGGGAGGAGCGGCTGCGCCGGCACCCGCCGCCGTGAAAACCGTGGACCTGTCGAAGAGCGAGGTCCGTGACTGGCAGACGCTCCTCGGCGACGGCTCGGTCCGGCGCCTGTCGCTCACCGTCGGTGAGGTCAACGAGGCCTACGCCAAGGCCGGCAACCAGGAGGCGGCCAGCAACGCCGAAACGAATGACCCAGCCGACACCTTCATCGACCTCTATGTCGCCCCCGTCAGCGTGCCCACCATCGGGCGCAGCCTGCTCGGCGACGCCGCCTACGAGCAGCTCAAGGCGCGATTGAAGCCGGACCAGCAGGCCATCGTGGTGGCCGGCGAGGGCGCCTACTCGTTCAAGGGCTCAGGCTACGTGCGCGGCGGCATCTTCGACCGCATTGAGCTGCTGCAGGAAGGCCAGAGCACCCGCTTCCGCGACCGCAACCATACGCGCCTCGGCGACCTCGCCGCCGCAGGGGCGCCGGCCCTGCGCGAGATCGCCCTGTTCGTGGTGCCCGAGGACTTCAAGCTCGACCTCACCGAGCCCTGGCAGCTGCAGCTGCTCGTGCAGCGCAACGTCGGCGCACGTGACAAGGCCTTCCTGACCTACAATCTCGAATACACCCTGCCGGATCAGTACCTGCGGATCGAGCAGCCCCCTGCCCCGCCCGCGGCGCCGGTTCCACCCCAGGCGCAGGGCCAGGCCAGTCCGGCTCCAGCCCAGCAGCAGGCGCAGGGCCAGGCCGCCGCTCCGGCTCCAGCGGCTTCGGGTGAACCGTCGTTGAACGACGCTGACGCGCTCGCGGCCGGTGAAGTCGAGGAGCCGCTCTGGCTCAAGATCTGGAAGACCAACACCGTCTCCATCGGGATTACCGTGTTTGCCCTGCTGGTCCTCACGGCGATCTTCTTCTTCCAGGATGCGCTGGTGCGCCGCCCTGCGGTCTACGTCTGGGTCCGCCGCGCCTATCTCACCTTCACGTTGGTTTGGCTCGGATGGTACGCCAACGCGCAGCTCTCGGTCGTGAATGTCCTGACCTTCACCAACTCGCTCATCACAGACTTCAACTGGGAGTTCTTCCTGGCGGCCCCGCTGATCTTCGTCCTGTGGGCGGCAGTCGCGGCGGGGCTGCTGTTCTGGGGCCGCGGCCCGTTCTGCGGCTGGCTCTGCCCCTTCGGCGCCCTCCAGGAGCTGACCAACAACATCGCGCAATGGCTGAAGGTGCCCCAGATCACGGTGCCCTGGGGCTTGCACGAGCGCCTGTGGCCGATCAAGTACATCATCTTCCTCGGGCTGTTCGGCCTCTCGCTGTACAATGTCGCGCTCGCCGAGGTCTTCGCCGAGGTCGAGCCGTTCAAGACCTCGATCATCTTGAAGTTCGTGCGCGACTGGCCCTTCGTCATCTATGCGCTGGCACTTCTGTCGGTTGGCCTGTTCATCGAGCGCTTCTTCTGCCGCTATCTCTGCCCACTCGGTGCGGCGCTTGCCATCCCGGGCCGGATCAGGATGTTCGAGTGGCTGAAGCGCTGGCCGGAATGCGGCTCGCCCTGCCAGCGCTGCGCCAAGGAATGCCCGGTCCAGTCAATTCATCCCGAAGGACAGATCAACGTCAACGAGTGCATCTACTGCATGCATTGCCAGGAGCTGTACCATGACGACCACCGCTGCCCGCACATGATCCAGGTCCGTCTCAAGCGCGAGAAGCGCGAGGCGCTTTCGTCGCCGTCCATGCGCCAGAGCAAAGACGGCGGCAGCGGACCCGCTAAACCGATCATCACCCACAAGGGCAAGGCGGTCGGAATGCCCACGGACACGCCGACCACGGCCGATGTTCCGACAACATCCTCATGAGCAAGAAGGAGACTTTCATGGCGAACGAAGAATCCAAAAAAGGGCTGAGCCGGCGCGACATGCTCGGCACAACGGCTGCCGTTGCCGTTGCGGGAGCCGCGGGCGTTGCCGGCGGCGTCTCCCTTAAGGACACAGGCGTGATCACGGCCGCCGAGGCGCAGACCGTCCCCGCCACGCCGGCGGCGCGTCCTGCCGCCGGCGCCAACAAGACCGAGGTCAAGCCGGGCGAGCTCGACGAGTATTACGTGTTCTTCTCCAGCGGCCAGACCGGCGAGGTCCGCATCGTCGGCCTGCCCTCAATGCGCGAGCTGATGCGCATCCCGGTGTTCAACCGCGACAGCGCCACCGGCTGGGGTCTGACGGACCAGAGCCGCAAGATCCTCACCGAGGGCCTGACGCCCCAGACCGTCGAGTACCTGAAGGACAAGGGCGGCATCTACACCGCGGGCGACCTGCACCACCCGCATCTGTCCTTCACCGATGGCACCTATGACGGGCGCTACCTGTTCGTGAACGACAAGCTCAATACCCGCGTCGCTCGCATTCGCCTCGACGTGATGAAGTGCGACAAGATCATCCAGCTGCCCAACCAGCACACGGTGCACGGGCTGCGCGTACAGAAGTACCCGCGCACGGGCTATGTGTTCTGCAACGGCGAGGACCGGGTTCCGATCCCGAACGACGGCAAGATCCTGGACGATCCGAAGCAGTACTCCTCGATCTACACCGCGGTTGACGGCGACACCATGAAGGTGGCGTGGCAGATCAGGGTCGACGGCAACCTCGACAACACGGACGCGGACTATCAGGGCAAGTACTCCTTCGCCACCTGCTACAACTCCGAGGAAGGCGTGACGCTCGCCGAGATGATGTCGAAGGAGCAGGACTGGGTCGTCATCTTCAACCTCAAGCGCATCGAGGAGGCGGTGAAGGCCGGCAAGGCCGAGATGATCGGCGGCGTGCCCGTCCTCGACGGCCGCAAGGGGTCTCCGTACACGCGCTACGTCCCGGTGGCGAACAGCCCGCACGGCATCAACACGGCCCCGGACGGCATCCACGTCGTGGCGAACGGCAAGCTGTCGCCGACAGTCACCGTCTTCGATGTGCGCAAGTTCGACGACCTGTTCGAGGACAAGATCCAGCCGCGCGACACGGTGGTTGCGGAGCCGGAGCTCGGCCTCGGGCCGCTGCACACCGCCTACGACGGCAAGGGCAACGCCTACACGACGCTGTTCCTCGACAGCCAGGTGTGCAAGTGGAACATCGACCTCGCCAAGCGCGCGTTTGCAGGCGAGAAGGTCAATCCGGTCCTCCAGAAGCTCGACGTCCATTACCAGCCGGGCCACAACCACACCTCCATGGGCCAGACCAAGGAGGCGGATGGCAAATGGTTGATCTCGCTCAACAAGTTCTCGAAGGACCGCTATCTCAACGTCGGCCCGCTCAAGCCAGAGAACGACCAGCTCATCGACATCTCGGGCGACCGGATGGTGCTCGTGCACGACAGCCCGAGCTTCGCCGAGCCGCATGACGCCACCATCGTGCACCGCTCGAAGATCAACCCGGTGCACACCTGGAAACGCGACGACCCGTTCTTCGCCGACGCGGTGCAGCAGGCCAAGGCGGACGGCGTGGATCTCGTCGCGGATTCCAAGGTGATCCGCGACGGCAACAAGGTGCGCGTCTACATGACTTCGGCCGCGCCGGCCTATGGGCTGGAGAGCTTCCAGGTCAAGCAGGGCGACCAGGTGACAGTGTTCGTCACCAACATCGATGACGTCGAAGACCTGACGCACGGCTTCGCCATCGTCAACTACGGCATCAACATGGAGGTGGCGCCCCAGGCGACGGCCTCGGTCACGTTCACGGCCGACCGGCCAGGCGTGTACTGGTACTTCTGCTCCTGGTTCTGCCATGCCATGCATATGGAGATGAAGGGCCGGATGTTCGTCGAGCCGCAGGCGACCTGACGGCATGATGGGACATCGTACACTGGTACGCATGGGGCTGGCGGCGATCTTCGCCGCCGGCCTCACCCTGCCCGCGTGGGCGGAAACATGGGTCATCGCTCCGAACGAAGGCTCGCCGCAGGCCATCCTCGACCGGGCCGCGGATGGCGACGTCGTGCGGTTCGGGGCCGGCGAGCACCGCGGCCCCATCCGGATCACCCGCAAGGTGACGGTCGAAGGGGAGAAGGGCGCCATCCTGGTCGGGCCTGGCCGCGGAAGCGTCGTCACGGTCTCCGCCCCCGGGGCCATTGTGCGCGGCCTGACGATCCGCGGCTCCGGCAAAGACCTGGAAAAAATGGATGCCGGCGTCTTCGTCGAGAAACCGGCAGCCGGCGCCATCGTCGAGGGCAACCGGATCGAGGGCAACCTGTACGGCATCTATCTGCATGGGGCCGAGAATGCCGTCGCGCAGGGAAACACGATCATCGGCATCCAGGAAGGTCGCCTGAACGAAGCCGGCAACGGCATCTCGGTCTGGAACGCCACCGGCGCCAAGGTGCTCGACAACAGCGTCCAGTACGGGCGGGACGGGATCTTCGTCATCACCAGCAAACGCAACGTATTCAGCGGCAACCGCTTCCGCGACCTGCGCTTCGCGATTCATTACATGTACACCAACGACAGCGAGGTCACGGACAACGTGTCGGTCAACAACGCGGTTGGCTTCGCGCTGATGTTTTCCAGCCGGCTGAAGATCAGCGGCAACGTCTCGGACGGCGACCGCGACCACGGCTTCCTGTTCAACTATGCCAACGGCTCCCAGATCACCGGCAACACCGTCATGGGCCGCCTTCAGCCGGCCGAGCGGTGGACGACCGCCGGCACGCGCGGCAAGGATGACAAGGAGCATGGCCTTCCTGCCACCGATGCGGCCGAGGTGGCGCCGGGCGCGGACGCCCGGCCGGGTCCCACCAAATGCGTGTTCATCTACAACGCCAACCAGAACAAGTTCCGCGACAACTGGTTCGAGGGCTGCGAGATCGGCATCCACTTCACCGCCGGCTCCGAGCGCAACGAGATGGTCGGCAACGCCTTCATCAGAAACCGCAACCAGGTGAAATACGTCAGCACGCGCTATCTTGACTGGTCCAAGGACGGGCGCGGCAACTACTGGAGCGACAACCCGGCCTTCGACCTCAATGGTGACGGGCTGGGCGACAGCGCCTACCGCCCGAACGACCTCGTCGACAAGGTGCTCTGGACCGCGCCGCAGGCCAAGGTCCTGATGAACAGCCCCGCCGTGCAGGTGATCCGGTGGGCGCAGGCGCAGTTCCCGGCCCTGCTGCCAGGCGGCGTGGTCGACAGCCGTCCCCTCATGGCGCCGCCCGCGCGTCCCAAGGCCGTCGCGGAAGGAGGCCGGCCATGACCGGGACCGTCGAGATCAGGAACGTGGTGAAGCGCTTCGGCAAAGTCGAGGCGGTACGCGACGTCTCGTTCACACTGCCGGAAGGCGAGACGGTGGCCCTCGTCGGCCACAACGGCGCCGGCAAGACCACGTTGATGAAGCTCATGCTCGGCCTGATCCGGCCGACGAGCGGCCACATCGCGGTGCTGGGCGACGATCCGGCGGCCGGCGAGTTCACGGCTCGCAAGCGGCTCGGGTACCTCCCGGAAAGCGTCTCGTTCAATGCCGCCCTGACGGGCCACGAGACGCTGGCGTTCTACGCGCGCCTCAAGCGTGAGCCGGCAAAGTCGGTTCCGGCTCTGCTGGAGCGCGTCGGCCTCACCCATGCCGCCAGCCGTCGCGTCGGCACGTACTCCAAGGGCATGCGCCAGCGCCTCGGTCTCGCCCAGGCGCTGCTGGGCGAGCCGCGCGTGCTCCTGCTCGACGAGCCGACCACCGGCCTCGATCCGGCCCTGCGTCAGAGCTTCTACGAGATCGTCGAGGAGCTGCGCGGGCGGGGTGCCACGGTCCTGTTGTCGTCGCACGCCCTGACGGAGCTGGAGGAGCGCGCCGGCCGCGTGATCATCATGAACCGCGGCATCAAGGTCGCGGACGGCACGCTCGACGAGCTGCGCCGCATCGCCCGCCTGCCGACGCGGATCCGCCTCAAGGTGACCGATGCGGGGCTCGCCAACGTGCCGAACTGGCTTGGGCCGGTCGACGGCTGGCGCCGGATCAACGGCCACATGGTCGAGATCGATGCCGCGCCCGAGCGCAAGATCGAGGTGCTGCGGCGCGCGACCGACGAGGGGGCGCCGGTCGAGGACCTCGACGTGGTGCCGCCGACCCTCGACGAGCTCTACGCCCACTTCCTTCTGTCGCAGGAGACCGCGCGATGAAAAACATCCTGATCGTCGCGCGCAAGGAGATCCAGGAAGGCCTGCGCAACCGCTGGGTCTTGGCGACGACGCTCTTGCTGGCGGGCCTCGCCCTGTCGCTGACCTTCCTCGGCAGCGCGCCGACCGGCACCGTCGGCGTCCGGGCGCTGGACGTGGTCATCGTGAGTCTCTCCAGCCTCACGATCTTCCTGCTCCCCCTGATCGCGCTGCTGATCTCGCACGATGCCATTGTCGGCGAGATGGAGCGCGGCACGATGCTGCTGCTGCTGAGCTACCCGGTCGGGCGCTGGCAGGTGCTGCTCGGCAAGTTCGTCGGCCATCTTGCCATCCTCGCCTTCGCGACGCTCCTGGGTTACGGCGCTGCCGCCGGGGCTCTGGCCGTCATGGGCGAAGTCATCGATGCGGAGAGCTGGAGGGCGTTCGCCTCGATGATCGGGTCCTCGATCCTGCTCGGCGCCGCCTTCATCGCGGTCGGCTACCTCGTCAGCGCGCTGGTGCGTGAGCGCGGCACCGCCGCCGGCATCGCCATCGGCATCTGGCTCGTGTTCGTGCTGATCTACGACATGGCCCTGCTCGGCCTGCTCGTGGTCGACCAGGGGCAGACGCTCTCCGGAGGTCTCCTCAACGCCCTGCTCCTGCTCAACCCCGCCGATGCCTACCGGCTGTTCAACCTGACGGGATCAGCGGGTGTGGGCGCCTTCTCCGGCATGGCGGGAGTCGCCCAGAACGCCTCTCTGAGCCCCTCCATCCTGCTCGCCGCGCTCGCCGCCTGGGCGCTCGTTCCGCTTGGCCTCGCGGCGCTGGCCTTCTCCAGGAGAGAGTTATGAGAAAGTCCATCCTCCTTGCGGCCTTCGCCGGTGCATTCGCGCTGGCTGGCTGCAATGACCAGAAGACGGCGGAGGCCCCGCCGCCCCCGCAGGAGATGACGGACGCCGCCATCGGCCGCTACTGCGGCATGAACGTGATGGAGCATCCCGGCCCGAAGGGGCAGATCATCCTGGCGAGCCAGAAGGAGGCGGTCTGGTTTTCGTCCGCGCGCGACGCGATCTCGTTCACCCTGCTGCCGGAGGAGCCGAAGGACATCAGGGCGATCTACGTGTCCGACATGGCCAGGGCGCCAAACTGGGAGGAGCCCGGGACCACGAACTGGGTCGATGCGAAGCAGGCCTCGTTCGTGATCGGCAGCCGCCTGAAGGGCGGCATGGGCGGCGAGGAGGCGGTGCCGTTTTCCAACAAGGCGGCAGCCGAGAAATTCGCAGCGGAGAACGGCGGGCGCGTCGTGGCTTTCGCGGAGGTGCCGAAGGACTATGTGCTCGGCGGCACGGCCGAGCTGACAGGCTCGGTGGAGCAAGAGCCTGGAATGGATGAGACACAAGGCGGCCATGGCGGTCACTCCGGCCATGCCGCGCCCACCGCTCCCCAGACCGGCCACGTCCACTAGGAGTTCGCCATGCCCCTCCCCTCCCGCAGGCGTTTCATTGGGATCACGGCAGCTGCGGCGGGCCTGGGGCTCATGCCGTTCGGCCGTGCCGCCAGGGCCGAGGCCCGCCTTGTGACCTGGCATGGACAGGCCATGGGCGCCGTGGCCACGCTGCAGGTGCATCACCACGACCGGGCTGCCGCCGAGAGGCTCGTCGAGCGCTCGCTGGCGGAGGTGCGCCGGCTCGAAGGGGTGCTCAGCCTGTATCGCGATGACTCGGCCCTCTCCACCCTCAACCGCCAGGGCTTCCTGGTCGCGCCACCCGCGGCGCTCGTGGAACTCCTGGCGGAGTGCCGCCGCTGCTGGGAGCTGACCGGGGGCGCCTTCGACCCGACGGTGCAGGCCCTGTGGGTCCTCTACCGCGACCACTTCTCCCGGCCCGGCGCGGATCCCGCGGGACCATCCGGGCCCGCGCTCCGCGAGGCGCTGGAGCGCGTGGGCTTTGGCGACGTGGCGTTCGACGCGAACCGGATCGTCCTGCCGCGGCGCGGCATGGGGCTGACCTTGAACGGCATCGCCCAAGGCTACATGACCGACCGGGTCGTGGACGTCCTGCGCACGGGCGGCATCGCGAGCAGCCTCGTCGATATGGGCGAGCCTCGGGCCATGGGGTCCCGCCCCTCGGGCGAGCCGTGGCGCGTCGGCATCGCCGATCCGGATGATCCGGAGCGGATCAGCGAAACGCTGGAGGCTGTCGACCAGGCCGTGGCAACATCCGGCGCCTACGGCTTCCGCTTCGATCCGGCCGGCCGCTTCAACCACCTGCTCGACCCGCGCACGGGCGCCTCGCCCCACCTGCATCGCAGCGTCACCGTCGTGCTGCCGACGGCGACGGCGGCCGATGCCTTGTCGACCGCATTCAGCCTGCTGCCGCCCGAGGAGATCAGGCACACGCTTCAACGGCTCGGCGAGGGACAGGTCCATCTGGTGCCGGCATCGGGGAAGGCCAGTCTGCTCCGGGCCTGACCGCGCGGGGTCAGGAACATGGCCCTGCGCGGATCATTGACCTCCCACCCCAACAGCAGGAGATTTGATGATGAAGGCACACATCACGGCAACCGCGCTCTGTACCCTGCTCGTGGCCCTGCCCGCAGCGGCCCAGCAGGACCAGCCCCGCTCCACGACCCCTTCGCGGGCCGAAACCAACCCGACCAGCAGCCCGATGGCCGACCCGCACAAGGATGGCGGCCGGCCGGAGAGCCATGGCGGCACCGTGCATGCACCCCAAGTCGGACAAGGCGCTGCCCTGCCGGCCGACATGAAGCCAACCGCCGAGAGCCTCGCCCGCAATACGGTCACGGCGCAGCAATACGGCAACTTGGCCTCCAAGCGGCACACCAGCGGCGCGGTGCACGATCTCGGCGACCAGATGGTGCTCACGAACAGCCGGAGAAGGAGCGCGGCACCTTCGACAGCCTGGCGCGGGATGCGGACGCGACGCAGTTCGGAGTCAATGTCGCGCAGTGGGTCGTGCAGTCCTATCCGCAGGCGATCAGCGACCTGGAGAAGCTCGGCCAGCAGGGCCCGTTCGGCGAGCTGGCGAACGCGGCCGTGCCAGAGATGAAGTCGCAGCTCTCGGAAGCCCAAAGGATCCTCCAGTCCGCGAGCGCGTCACCGAACGGGCAGCCGACCTCGACGGGCACGGTCACCGACCCGAAGAAGAAATCCGACTGATCCCCGTCTTCGTCCCGGGTCGGCTGTCGGAGCCGGCCCGGGTCTCCCGCACCGATTCACTGTCCGACAAACCAGCAAGGAGTCTTTCATGCGTTTTGCCCTGATCGTCCCCCTCGCCCTGGTGTTCAGCCCGGTGGCCGCGCAGGCCCAGGACGCCGCCGCCGGAGAAAAGACCTTCGCGCAGTGCCGCGCCTGTCACCAGATCGGCCCGACGGCCAAGAACGCCGTCGGCCCGGTGCTCAACGGCGTCATCGGCCGCAAGGCCGGGACGGTGGAGGGCTACAACTACTCGCCCGCCAACAAGAACTCCGGCATCACCTGGGACGAGGCGACGTTCAGCGAGTACATCAAGGATCCCAAGGCGAAGGTGCCCGGCACCAAGATGATCTATGCCGGCCTCAAGGACGAGCAGAAGATCAAGGACCTGATCGCCTACCTCAAGCAGTTCGACGCCAGCGGGAACAAGTCCGCCGGGCTCCCGGGGACTCAGCACCTCGCCGCCTGGTAGGTTGGGAGGCGGACATGAACGGATCGGCGAAAGACCCGGCGGCCCCACGGCCTGATTATGGCGGCTATTTCCGCTCGGCGCTTGACCGGCTTCGGTCCGAACGCCGTTACCGCGTCTTCGCCGACATCGAGCGTGTGGCAGGCCAGTTTCCATCGGCGCTCTGGCACACGCCTGAAGGCACGCGAAAGATCACCGTCTGGTGCTCCAACGATTATCTCGGCATGGGCCAGAACCGGGACGTGACCCGCGCCATGGTCGAGACGGCTTGGCGCCTCGGCACGGGTTCCGGGGGCACCCGCAACATCTCCGGCAACAGCAACCCCATCGTGGGCCTGGAGGCCGAGCTGGCGGATCTGCACGGCAAGGAAGCGGCACTCGTCTTCACCTCGGGCTACGTGTCGAACCAGACCGGCATCTCGACACTGGCCAAGCTTATCCCGAACTGCCTGATTCTCTCGGATGCCCACAACCACAACTCGATGATCGAGGGCGTGCGCCAATCCGGCTGCGACAAGGCGATCTTCCGCCACAACGACCTCGAACACCTGGAGGAGCTGCTCCAGGCGGCGGGCGACCGGCCCAAGCTGATCGTGTTCGAGAGCGTCTATTCCATGGATGGCGACATCTCCCCCATCCATGCCATCTGCGATCTCGCCGAGCGCTACGGCGCCATGACCTATATCGACGAGGTCCATGCGGTGGGCATGTACGGCCCGCGCGGCGGCGGCATCGCCGAGCGCGAGGGCGCCATGCACCGGATCGACGTGATCGAGGGCACGCTCGGCAAGGCCTTCGGCGTGATGGGCGGGTATCTGACCGGCACGAAGGCCGTGATGGACGCCGTCCGCAGCTTCGCCCCAGGCTTCATCTTCACCACCGCCCTGCCCCCGGCCGTCGCCGCGGCCGCCACAGCCTCGATCCGGCATCTCAAGGCCTCCTCCACCGAGCGCCAGCAGCAGCAGCGCCAGGCGGCGCGCACCAAGGCGGTCCTGAGCGGCGTCGGCCTGCCCGTCCTCGACACGCCCACCCATATCGTGCCGGTGATGGTGGGCGATGCAGAAGCCTGCAAGGCCGCCTCGGACCGGCTGCTGGAGAAGCACGGCATCTACATCCAGCCGATCAACTACCCCACCGTGCCCCGTGGCACGGAGCGGCTGCGCATCACCCCCGGCCCGTTCCATTCCAACGCCCATATCGACGCCCTGGCCGCCGCCCTGGTCGAGGTCTGGACCACGCTCAAGCTCCCGCTGGCGCCGAAAGTGCAGGCTGCCGCGGGATTTTGACGGCCTACGGGAAACTCCTGATGCCTGCAAAGGCAGGGGCTTGAGGCAGATCAACCGCCGCAAGGAGCGGACGGCGTAAGGTGGACATCCTCACACCATCAGGTGATGCCATGCCCACGATCACGGGACCGGTCCTCCTCATCGACGATGATGCCGCCGTGCGGCAATCCTTGAAGTTCGCCCTGGAGCTAGAAGGCCTGGAGGTGCGCCTCTATGAGGGAGGCGCTGAGCTCCTTGCGGACCGCGATCTCCCCGGGGCAGGCTGCCTCGTCATCGATCTCACGATGCCGGGGATGGATGGCATCGACCTCATGGACCGGCTCCGGGCCCGTCACGTCGACCTGCCCGCCATCCTCATCAGCTCCCCGACCTCTTCGCGCCTGCGGACCCGTGCCCTGCGGGTGGGCTTCCGGCAGGTGCTGGAGAAGCCTCTGGACGACGGCGCCCTGCTTGACGGTATTCACAGCGCCTTGTCCACCGCCGCATAGGATGCCTTCACCAAGCAGGCGGCCCCACGGCGGCCGGGCATAAGGGGTTCCCTCGCCCGCTGCCCGATGCGGACTGTCGCTGCCGGCAAGGCTGGGACAGCCTGGCCGCCTGCTTCCGCCGAACGACCTACCGTCGAGCGGTGCGCCGGTGGCTCCGCCGGGGTTTCGTCTCCGGCGCACCGTCCTCGTACAGGACCCGCGCCACGGCCTCCACGTCGGCGATGACCAGCCGAAGACGGAGGCGCCGGATCTGGCGCTGCGTCTCCCACGTCCGCAGCGTCCGGCTCACCGTTGGAAGGGTGCTGCCGATCAGGTCTGCCAGGTCTTGGCGGCTGACCGCAAACGGGATCTCGATTCCCTCCGGAGCCTCCTGCCCGAAGGTTTCGACCAGCTTCAGGATCGCGCGTGCGAGGCGCTGCTCGACCGGCTCGTTCGAGAGGTCGCGCAGCCGGCCCTCCATCTCGCGAAGGCGTTCCTCCAGATCCTGGATGACGTTGAGCGCCACGCGCGGATGGCGGTCGATGAAGGTCCTGACCAGCTCGGAGGGCCACCGCAGCTCAACGCTGTCCGTGACCGCTACGGCGTCCACGGGATAGAACCTGTCCAGCAGGGCGGGACTGCCGAAGACCTCGCCCGGCCTGACGTACTTGACGATGACCCGCGCCCCCTTGGGTGTGGCCTGCACCAGCTTGGCGGCTCCGGCGGCGAGCACATGCACCGTGCGGGCGGGCTGCCCTGCCGCGAAGAGCACCTCGTCGGCGCGCACCGTCCGCCGCTGCGCCTGCCGCAGCAGCTCGGCGGCAACGTCCGGCTCCAGCCCCTTGAACAGGCCTATCGAGGCGGTCTCTCCGGACATGCAACCAAGCCCACCCCTGTCACTGCTGACATCCTGTACAGGCGTACGGCTTAACAAAGGCGTTGGTTCCACGCCAAGCCTTGCACTCACAAGCACCGGTCGATCCACAAGGCCAGCGAGGAAAAGCCGCCGGCTGGGTACACAGCCCGCACCGGCGGCCTTTCCGACACCAGCGCAACCCGGTCCGTGCGGGCCAGGAGTTCCTCCATTACGGTACGCAGCTCCAGCCGGGCCAGTTCGGCCCCCGGGCAGATGTGTATGCCGGCGCCGTAGAGCAGGTTCTGCGCCGGATCGCGGTCGAGCCGGAAGCCGTCCGGATCGCCGAAGACGGCCTCGTCGCGGTTGGCCGAGGCCCAGATCAGGCTGAGGCGCGCGCCCGCCTCCAGTCGGCGGCCACCGATCTCCACCACCCGGGTCGCAATCCGACGGTTTGCGATCAGCGGGGCATGGATGCGCAGGATCTCATCAATGGCGGCCGGCAACAGCGCAAAATCCTTGCGGAGGCGCCGTTGCAAGTCCGGGTGCACAGCCAGATAGTAGGCCAGGATCCCGACGCTGGCCGCGATGGTGCCCAGCTCGCCCACGGTCCAGTTGCGCACGATGCTGACGATCTCCTCGTCGGTCAGGGGCCTGCCCCCAATCCGCTCCCGGAGCAGGCGGGTCGTGACGTCGTCGGGCGCCGCATTGCCGGCCCGGCGGCGCTCGTCCAGCAAGGTGCGGACGAAACGGTCGAACTCCAGCGCCACGGCCGCGGTGGCGGCCCGGTCGCCGGCCAGCGTCGCCTCCTGGTTCTTGCGGGTCCACTGCCGCAAGGGCTCGTGCAGGTCGGCCGGCCAGCCCATGAAGGCGCACTGGATCCGCAGGGCGAAGTCCTGCGCGAATTCGCCCATCAGCTCGACCTCGCCGCCCGCGGGCAAGCGGCCCACCAGGTCGGCGGCGATGCTCCGGCAGGCCGGCTCAAAGGCCCGCACCCGCTCTGGCGCGAAGTACGGCTCGATCAGCGCCCGGTACGCCGTGTGCTCGGGCGGGTCCATGCCATTGGGCACGGCGGGGCGACGCGAGACGGCGTTGCTGAAGGTGCCAGGGTCCGCCAGCACCCGCAGCACGTCGGCGTGCCGGAACACGGACCAGTGCAGGTACTCGCTGTGGGCCACGGGGCAGCGGCCGCGCATGCGGTCATAGGCGGCGATTTGATCATCGAGAACCGCCTGAGACCGCGGGTCCCAGCCGGCCTGTGGGGCATTGCTCATGGGAATGATCTGGTGGAACGGATGGGATGGCTTCTGTTGGCCCGCGCTGAAGCGGGCGCCTGTCATGGCCGCGTCAGGCGCGGAGCAAGAGTGGAGGCGCCAACAATCGCGGGTTCGGACCCACCCCGAAGATGCTGCCGCACCCTCATGAGGCCGATGGCAAGCGGAAGCCCGATCATGGCCCCAAGGAGCGCCAGGCCCGCGGCAAAGGCCATCAGGGCCATCCCGGCCAGCAGCGCCGCGACGGCGAGCCCCTGGCCAAGAGGGCGCAACAGGAGACGATCAGACGGGACGGGCATCGGCAAACTCCAGGACAGACTACAGCCCCTTGTCGCACCGTTGCGGGCGCGCTGCTTTGCGGCACGACAAACAAGAACGCGTTTCACGTGTGGTGCCGAGCGAGCTGCGCTCCCGCACCGAAACGGCCGGGCACACGCCGGGTGGGCTTGCGTCTGGGAACCCCTCTGCCAATAACGGCAGGCGCGAGAGCGGCGAGCGCCAGCAGGAGAAGGGCCGCGGCCACGAAGAATGGGGCGCCCCAGACGATGGACGGACCGGGGTGGTATGCACCCGCCGCAAAACTCGCGGTGAACAGGACCGGTCCGACCAGGCCGCTCACACCCCGTAGGCTGTTGAGCGCCCCCTGCAGCCGCCCCTGGTCCGAGGCAGTGATCCGTTGCGTCATGAGGCTCTGCGCGGCCGGGCCGAATAGTCCCCACAGTGCCGCCACGGGAATGGCGAGCCAGATCCAGCCTCCGCTCGGGGCCAAGCCGAAGAGCAGGGAGCCGAGGCCGCCACAGACAAGGCCTGCCACCATGGTCGGCCGCTCGCCGAGGCGTGGCACGACCCGGCGCACAAGGCCGCCCTGCACCACCGCGGATGCGATGCCCACGGCTGCCAGGGCGAGGCCGACGGTGACCTGGTCCCATCCGTAGCGGTGGCCGGCATAGAGCACGAACGCGGCCGGGAAGACCTCGTGCGCCAGGTTGGAGAGGAACAGCACCACCGAAACCCTGAACACCTCCGTGTTCGCCCGCAGCAGCCGCAGGGCGGCTACCGGGTTCGCCTTGCGCCAGGTGAACGGCGTCCGCCGATCCTTCGGCAGGGACTCCGGCAGGACGAAGATGCCGTACAGCGCGTTGGCAAGGCACAGCCCGGCCGCCACCCAGAACGGCAGGCGCAGGTCGACGGCTCCGAGCATGCCGCCAAGGGCCGGACCGGCGATGAAGCCGAAGGCGAACGCCGCGCCGATCACGCCGAATCCGGCGGCCCGGCGGTCCGCGTCCGTGATGTCGGCGACATAGGCGAACGCGGTGGTGAAGCTCGACGAGGCGAAGCCGCCGACGGCGCGCCCGACCAGAAGCCAGCCCACCCCGGGAGCGACCGCCATCAGCAGGTAATCGAAGCCGAGCGCCAGGTTGGACAGCAGGATGACGGGGCGGCGCCCGACCGCATCCGACAGGGCGCCCAGCACCGGCGCGCCGAAGAGCTGCATCACGGCCCAGGTGAGGCCGAACAGGCCGTAGACCTGCGCGGCGCTGACGGCTTCACCCCCGAGAAACTCCTGCACCAGGCGCGGCAGGACCGGGATGATGATGCCGAACGCCAGAAGGTCGAGGGCGACCGTGATCACCAGGAAAGGCAGGGCTGCGCGGCGCGGACGATGGGAATGCATGGGCGGATGTCTCATCACAGGTTCAATCAGGACGGGTTTCCAGGTCGATGCGCTATGGCGATCCGGTCGCGGCCGGATCCTGGCCCTGCCAGCGGCCCTGGCTCTTCAAGGCGTCCGCCACCTCGCGCGGCATGTAGTTCTCGTCGTGCTTGGCCAGCACCGTGTCAGCCTTGAAGGTCCCGGATGGATCGAGCATGCCCTCGGCGACGACGCCCTGCCCCTCGCGGAACAGGTCGGGCATAAGCCCACGGTACTGCACGCCCACCGCCCCGTCCGCGTCCTCAATCCTGAAGGTGAAGACCTGATCGCTGCCCCGTTGGACCGAAGCCTTCTGCACCAGGCCGCCGAGGCGGAAGCGGACGCCGGGCGCAACGCCCTTGTCTCGCACCTCGCTTGGTGTGTGGAAGAACACGATGGTGTCGCGCATGGCGAAGGACACCAGCCCAAGCGCGGCGGCGATGGTGGCCAGTCCAGTTCCGATCAGGGTCAGGCGCCGTTGCTTGCGGGTCATCTTCAGGTCTCCAGGCTCGCAGTTGCGCCCTCCTGTACCACCGGTCCGGCGTTCCCTGTTTGACCGAGCGCAAGCACTTTGTCCCGAAGGCTTTGGAGAAGCATGGAGGTTATGACATTCAGCCGCAGCCGATGGGCCCGGGCGGCACCCGTTGTGTCCGTCTGGGCCGTGGGCGCGTGATCAGATAGAGCGCGACAGCACCCATCCAGACCGCCAGGTCAGGTGAAGCGGCCTGCTGTCCGTGGACCACAGGATCACTGCGCAGGAGAGGCCAAGCGCGCCGACGGCCGCCGCCTTCGCGTGAGGCGCGATGGCTCCCTCGTCGCGCCAGTTCGACAGCACGGGTCCGTGCGTCGGGTGACTGTGGAGCCGCTCCGCCCGCTCCGGGTTGGAACGGGCCAAGCACCCAACGGCGAGCAGCAGGAACGGCGTGGTGGGCAGGAGCGGCAGGATCAGGCCGAGCACCGCAAGCGTGACACTCCCGCAGCCGGGACCGAGATGGAGCCTGCGCACGGGATCCAAAGCGGCTGCGTCAGGAGACGACGTGGCACCGTTCCGCCTGCAGGGCCTTGATCGTCTCGGTGTTGGGGCAGTAGCGCTGCACCACGGGCGTCCACCCGCGGTCGAGGTCGCGCCGGCAGCGCCGCGCGGCCTCGCAGCCGGAGCAGACGATGCTCATGTCGCGCATGACGTCCGGATGCGTGCGCCCGACCCTCTCGGGGGCAAGCCCGACGGCGTCCAGGAGCCGCGGCAGCCCTTCTCCGGCCTTGGCGCCGCGCGCCGTCAGGCGGGTCAACTGGTCCGGGGAGAGCCCGACGTCCCGGGCCAACGCCGCAAGCCCGTCCGCATCAAGAGAGGTCAGTTCGTGGCCGGCCTTCCGGCCAGAGCGCCAGTGTGAGATCGTGGTCATCAAACCCATGGGAGCCTCCATGCTGTTCGAGGATGGTGCCACAGGCTGGCGCCGCGACTTTGCTCCGGCGCAAATTGACACGCGATATTGCCGCTGTGGTAGTCGGTGCGCGGGGAACGGACGGTATGCTGAAGCCCTACCAGGCCTCGACCTGAACGCCCTGCCCCATGCAAGCGGATGCGAGCGGCTCCTGATCCACACCCCGGCGGCAGTAACCGGCCTCCGCGCATCCGGAGCACCCGGGGGCCATGCCGCGCATCAACCCGTCCGCCCTGCCGTCCGCAGTCCCCTCCAGCCCGAAGGACTCCGCCTCGGCCCCGCCGGGGCCACCAGCCTGCCGCGCGCCGGCATCGTCAAGACACATGAAAAACCTCCCTGTCGTCCTGAGAGGATGCACGGGTTTGGCGGCGCCCCGCCTTGATCTGCCGCAAACGGCCTCCGCGCCATGCAGCGCAACCTCGCCTGGAGAAGGTCTCCAGGCGAGGTTGCGCCCATGAGGCCCAGAGGGCCGCGCGGCAGGCCGCTTACGGACCCGCAGGCCAGCGGGCCGCGACAAGCTCGGGCTCCACCCTGGCCGGAGCCGACGGCCCTGCGATGGCAGCCCGCAGGTCCGCGAGGAACCGCGCGCGGTCCGTCCCATGCTCGCGGCACGCGTCGTCCACGGTGTGGAAGCAGGCAATCGGGCAGCCGACGCAGCGCATTTTGTGATTCAGGAAGACCCGGATCGTCGCCGGCCATTGCCGCATGACGTCGTCGACGAGCTGGGTGGGTTCGACAGGCATGATCGCCTCCATGGTCGCGTTCTGGTGTTGCCTCACAACTAGCAGGCCCCTCGCCAACGCTCTTTGCGCGGCGACAACCACCGGACCGCAGCGGCCAGCAAATCGGTGAATTGTTTGAGGTAGGGCAAAGAAGGCGGGGGGGCGTCCAGCCAAGGTCCCTCCGTCGAAGCGGGACGACGAGAGCCGCCGACGGGCGCCATAGGCGCCGGTTCAGGGCCCTCCCGCGGCGACGTCCGCCCTGTCAGGATCCGTTGGGGAGCCTGACCTCATCACCGCCCGCGGCGAGGCGCCCCTCGGCCGCGCGCAAGGAACGCCATCCAATGTGCAGTTGCAATGTCACCGAAACCGTCATCGACGTCCGCCAGATCATGCCGCGGATGCGCCATCCCCTGATCTTCCAGACCTTCGACCAGCTGGCGCCCGGCGAGGCCTTCCTGCTCGTCAATGATCACGACCCCCGTCCGCTGTTCTACCAGTTCAATGTCGAACGGCCGGGCGCGTTTGGCTGGGACTACCAGGAAGAAGGCCCGGATCTCTGGCGGGTCCGCATCAACCGTGCCGCCTGAGGAGCGCAGGAAACGCCAGGGCAAGGAGCGGGCCGCACGGGCCGTGCTCCCTGTCCGGCCCGCTATTGTCCCACGAAGGCCTGACCCATGATCGAGTTCTGTGCCGCGATGACCGCCTTCCTGGTGGCCCATCTGATCCCGGCGAGCCGTGGCCTGCGCGCCCGCCTGATCCTGCTGATGGGCCGGACGGCCTATCTGGCTGTCTACTCGCTCCTGTCCCTCGCCCTGCTGGGCTGGCTGATCGTGGCCGCCCAACGCGCGGAAACCGTATGGCTCTGGGATCCGGCCCCTTGGCAGTGGCACGTCCCGTTCATCGCCATGCCGATGGCGACGTTCCTTCTGGTCGCGGGCCTCCTGTCGGCCAATCCCCTCTCGATTTCCCTGAGAGGCGGCACCGAGCCCGGCCCGATCACGGCCGTCACCCGGCACCCAGTGCTGTGGGCTTTTCTGATCTGGGCGGCGGCCCACATCCCGCCAAACGGAACCGTGGTTGCGCTCCTGCTCTTCGGCGCGATGGCCCTGTTCTCCCTGCTCGGGTTCGTCCTGCTTGACCTCAAGGCGCGCAAGCGCCTCGGCCCGGAGCGGTGGCGGATGGTGGCGGCCGGAACCTCCGTCCTTCCCTTCGCGGCGCTCCTCTCGGGCCGGGCCCGGTGGAGCGCCTTGCGCGCGCTGGTCCTGCCGGCCCTGATGGCGCTTGCCGTCTATGTCTGGTTCGTGCTGCAGGGCCATGCGCTTCTCATCGGCCCGGACCCGCTCGCCGGCCTTGCGGCCATGGGATAGCGCCTGCCGGGGCCGGCCCCGGCAGGCGAACCCAAGGGTTCTACTGCGTCAGGAAAAGGACGGTCGCGATCACGACCGACATGGCCACCGCCGCAATCGTGCCGGTCGGGCGCAGCACCCCCATCCGGTTCAGCATGACGGCAAAGATGATGATGAGGGGCGTGGCCATCACCAGGCCAACCTGGGCATCGCTCATGAACGGGCTCTCCTGTTTCCAAAGCCGTCTCCTCTATGGCCGAGAACGCGCAGGATTTGTTTGTGCCATCGCAATGAAACGCAGCACAACGGGCGGTACGAGGCACCGACGATCAAGCTGGCCTGTCGGAGAAAGCCATGGATGCGGCAAGAGCCCTGAACGCTGCGCAAGACGAGCGCCCCTGGGGCGCCCTCTCGGACCTGCCCGGGCATCCGATGATGTGGGTGCTCATCCTCACCGAGGTGGTGACCTTCGGCCTGCTCTTCTTGACGTTCGCCGTGACGGGCGCCGTTCAACACGATGTCTTCGCCGCGGGCCGGACCCAGCTCGATCCCATGCTTGGCGGAGCGAACACCCTCGTCCTGATCACCAGTGGCTGGCTCGCCGCCCTGGCCGTCGAGGCCCGGTCCGTCGCGCGGCACGGCACGGCGCGGCTGCAGCTTGGGGGAGCGATGGCGCTGGGGCTCGTCTTCATTGTCATCAAGCTCGCCGAGTACATGGCGAAGGCTGAAGCCGGCATCGGCCTGGAGACCGACACGTTCTTCACGCTCTACTTCCTGCTGACGGGCTTCCATCTCCTTCATGTGCTGCTGGGCATCGTCATCCTGGCGGCCGTCGGGCTCTCGGACAGCACCGAGAACCTGAAGACCGGCACCGCCTTCTGGCACATGGTCGATCTCGTCTGGGTCGTGATGTACCCGCTCGTCTACCTGATTGGATAAGGCATGGCACAGACCGCCGCGCGCCAGGTCACCCGGGCCTGGGGCATCCTCGTCCTGCTCACCCTTCTCAGCCTTGCCGCGAGCCATTCCGGCCTGGCCGGACTGATGGTCAACGGGCTGATCCTGGCTGCCGCGTTCGCCAAGGGGCGGTGGATGCTGATGGATTTCCTCAAGCTCCGCGGCGTGCCGCCCGGTTGGCGGGGCCTGTTTCTCTGCTGGCTCGGGCTGGTCACCGCCATTCCCTGGGCCGCCGCCGCCATTCCCTTGCTGCGCGGCTGAGACGGACTTTCGTCGCCACGCTTGCTCCAGAGCAAAGAGCGGGCCCGGCGCTCCTGTCATCAAACGGGGGCGCACGCCGCACCTGTGCCTCCCTGCTCTTCAAGAAAGGATCGCGTGATGGCTGAAGCCCTCACCAAATCGGCGGCGAGGAACGTGTTCTATGGGGGCTCGTTCTTCTTCTTCGCCATCTTCGTGGGCCTGACCGCCCACAGCCACTACTACATGAACACGACGTCGACGGACACCTCGACGCTCTCGTCCTCCATCGCCCGCGGCAAGCACGTGTGGGAGAGGAACTCCTGCATCAACTGCCACTCGATCCTGGGCGAAGGAGCCTACTTCGCCCCCGAGCTCGGCAACGTCTGGGACCGCTGGGGCGGGAGGGAAGACCCGGCCGCCGCCCGCGAGATGCTGAAGGCCTGGATGGCCGCGCAACCCTCGGGCATCGAGGGCCGGCGCCAGATGCCGCAGTTCAACCTGACCGACCAGGAACTCAACGATCTCGCCGATTTCCTGGAATGGACCGACCGCATCAAGACCCAGAACTGGCCGCCGAACAAGGCCGGCTGAGAGGGGATGTCATCATGAAGTACCAAACGCAAAAGGTGGCCCTGCTCTATTTCTACGGAGCGCTGGCCCTGTTCATCGCCCAGGTCCTGTTCGGCGTCCTCGCCGGCACGATCTACGTCCTGCCCAACACCCTCTCCGAGCTGCTGCCGTTCAACGTCGTCCGGATGATCCACACCAACGCGCTGATCGTGTGGCTCCTGATCGGGTTCATGGGAGCGACCTACTACCTGATCCCCGAGGAGACCGAGAACGAGCTGTTCAGCCCGCTTCTCGCGAAGATCCAGTTCTGGATGTTCTTCGTCGCGGCCGGCGTCGCGGTGGTCGGGTACCTGTTCAAGATCCACGAAGGCCGCGAGTTCCTGGAGCAGCCCTTCCTCATCAAGGTCGGCATCGTCGTCGTGTGCCTGATGTTCCTGTTCAACATCACCATGACGGCGCTGAAGGGACGCAAGACCGTCGTCACCAACATCCTGCTCTTCGGGTTGTGGGGTGTCGCGATCTTCTTCCTGTTCTCGTTCTACAACCCGTCGAACCTCGCCGTGGACAAGATGTACTGGTGGTACGTCGTGCACCTGTGGGTCGAGGGCGTGTGGGAGCTGATCATGGCCTCCGTGCTCGCCTTCCTGATGATCAAGCTCAACGGCATCGACCGCGAGGTGGTGGAGAAGTGGCTGTACGTCATCGTCGGCATGGCGCTGTTCTCCGGCATCCTCGGCACGGGTCACCACTTCTACTGGATCGGCGCTCCCGGCTACTGGCAGTGGATCGGCTCCCTGTTCTCCACGCTTGAGGTCGCGCCCTTCTTCACCATGGTGGTCTTCACGGTGCAGATGACCTGGAAGGCCGGCCGCAGGCACCCGAACCGCGCGGCGCTCCTGTGGTCCATCGGCTGTTCGGTGATGGCGTTCTTCGGCGCGGGCGTCTGGGGCTTCCTGCACACCCTGTCGTCGGTGAACTACTACACCCACGGCACGCAGGTCACGGCCGCCCATGGTCACCTCGCCTTCTTCGGCGCCTACGTGATGCTGAACCTCGCCGTGATGGCCTATGCCATGCCGCAGATCCTCGGCCGCGCCCCATACAATCAGATGCTCAGCATCGTGAGCTTCTGGATCATGTGCACGGCGATGTCGGTCATGACCTTCGCGCTCACCTTCGCGGGCGTCATCCAGGTCCACCTCCAGCGCGTGCTCGGCCAGTCGTACATGGAGGTCCAGGACCAGCTCGCGCTGTTCTACTGGATCCGCCTCGGCTCGGGCGTGTTCGTGCTGATCTCCGCAGCCATGTTCGTCTACGCGGTCTTCGTTCCCGGCCGCGAGAAGGCCCCGCGACTGACACAAGGCCTGCAGCCTGCCGAGTAAAACTCTCCGGGGCGGCCGTTCGGGCCGCCCCGCCCCTATCGCATCCCAAAGGATTTGATCGATGAAGCCTCTCCTGCAAGCGGTTCCCCAACCCGCCGTCGAACTGCCCTACTACGTTCCGGCTGGGAACGAGTGCTCCCTGTTCGAGCTTGCCTGGCGCAAGCGCCTGCCGCTCCTCCTGAAAGGTCCGACCGGCTGCGGCAAGACCCGGTTCGTCGCCCATATGGCGTCGAAGCTCGGCCTGCCGCTCCACACCGTCTCCTGTCATGACGACCTCACGGCTGCCGACCTCACCGGACGCTACCTTCTGAAAGGCGGCGACACCGTGTGGGCGGATGGCCCTCTCACCCGCGCTGTGCGCGAGGGCGGCATCTGCTATCTCGACGAGATCGTGGAGGCCCGCAAGGACGTGACCGTCGTGCTGCACCCGCTCACCGACGACCGGCGCATCCTGCCGCTCGACCGCACGGGCGAGGAGTTGCAGGCGCCGGCCTCGTTCATGCTGGTCGTGTCTTACAATCCTGGCTACCAGACGCTGCTCAAGTCGCTGAAGCCGTCGACGCGCCAGCGCTTCGTCGCCATCGAGTTCGACTTCCTGCCCTTCGAGCACGAGATCGCCGTCGTTGTGGCTGAGAGCGGCCTGTCCGCGGAGCGGGTGCGTCCGCTTCTGCTGCTCGCCCGGCGCCTGCGCGCGCTCAAGGGCCAGGATCTGGAGGAAGGCGTCTCGACGAGGCTGGTCGTCTACTGCGCGTCCCTCATCGCGGCGGGTGTCCCGGCGGAAGAAGCCGTGCTCGCCGCCATGATCGAGCCGCTGACCGACGACCTCGACGTCAAGAAGGCTCTGATCGAGGTCGCCCGCGCGACGCTCGCCTGATCCGGAGATCCGCCATGCTCGACTTCCTCGAACTCGAAGAAACCGTCGGCCAGTTCTGGCACCGGCTGGTCGGCCGTGCCGTCACCTACCCGCGCTACCCTGAGCTTGGCGTCTCCCTTGACGAAGTCCGCGGATCCCTCGCGGTCTTCTTCCGCGGCCTCGGCGGCGAGACCGGGGTACAGCTGGCCGGCACCGCCGCGCGCGCCTCGTCCCACCGCCTGAACTTTCTTCAGCGCCTCGGCGTCACCGAGGAGCGGCTGGAGCAGCCCGGACGGGACGCGGCCACCCTGTTCCTGCCGCCGCGGATCGAACTGTTCCCGTCAAGCGTGCTCAACCGCGCGCTGTACCTGTGGCTTGCGGCCTACTTCGCCCATGTTTCCATGGAGCCCATCCTGGAAGCCGATCCGCTGCGCCGCGATATCCTGATGCTCCGGCGGGTTCGGGAGACCGTCGCCGCCGTTCTGGTGGCGTGCCCCGGATTGGCGGGCATGTACAGGGACCTTTGCACCGCGATGCGCGCGGCACGGCCGCAACGCCCCCTGCCGGCCGCGGAGAGCAAAATCGAGCAGATCGTTCTCTCACTCCTTGGGGATGATGGTGCGACGCCACCTCCCCTCTGGGACACAGCGGCCGGCGACGCGGCCCTGCCGCGGCACGCCCCTGCCGGCTACCAGCCCGTCCTGCCCGTTCCGCTCTGGGGCGACACGTGGGTCCGTGAAACCGGAGCGCAGAATCGCAGCAGCGACGAACCCGCGGGCCCGAGCGACTTGGCCGCCTCGGACACGCGCAAGCGCTTCGCCGCACGGCGCGAAGCGGATCAGGCCCAACGCAGCGATCCCTTCATCCTCAACCGCTTCGAGAAGATCCTGGCCATGGCGGAGATGGTCAACGTCAATCGTCCCTCCGATGATGACGAGGACGAGAACGCCGAGAAGGCACTGGACGAGATGGAGGAGATCCCGCTCTCCAAGCACAAGGGCAAGCCGGCGACGAAGCTCAAGTTCGACCTCGATCTGCCGCCCGAAGCCGTCGACACGACGAGCCTGACAGCCGATCTCACCTATCCGGAATGGGACTACACCCGCAAAGCCTATCTGCCGAACCACTGCCGGGTGCTCGCGGCCTCCGCCTCCGAACAGGGAGAGGCTTGGGATGCTGACGATGAGGCCCGGCGGATGATCCGGCGCGTGCGCCGGCAGTTCGAGGCGCTGCGGCCCAAGCACGAGATCCTGCGGGCGCAGCCGGATGGCGAGGAACTCGACATCGACGCGCTGGTGCGGGCCCGCAGCGACCTGCTGTCCGGCGGGTCCGGCTCGGAGCGCGTCCACCTCGCGAGCAAGCGCCAAGCGCACGATCTGGCCGTGACGCTGCTCGTGGACGTGTCGTTGTCGACCGATGCCTGGGTGGACAACCGGCGCGTGCTCGACGTGGAGAAGGAGGCCTTGATGGTGCTGGCGCACGGCCTGGCGGCCTGTGGCGATTCCCACTCCATCCTGACCTTCACGTCGCGCCGCCGCTCCTGGGTGCGGGTCGAGACCGTGAAAGATTTCGACGAGCCCATGAGCCAGGCCGTGGTGCGACGCATCTCGGCCCTGAAGCCGGGCTATTATACCCGCATCGGCACGGCCATCCGCCACGCGACGGCAAAACTCTCCGAGCGCCCGAACCGCCAGAAGCTGCTGCTGGTGCTGACCGACGGCAAACCGAACGATGTCGATTACTACGAGGGCCGCTTCGGCATCGAGGACACCCGGCGGGCTGTCATGGAGGTGCGCCGGGCGGGCGTGACCGTGTTTGGCGTGACCGTCGACCGGGAGGCGCAGTCGTACTTCCCCACCCTGTTCGGCCGCGGCGGCTACACCATCGTCGGCCAGGTGGCGAAGCTCCCGTCGGCCCTGCCGGCGATCTACCGCCACCTCGTCCGCTAGATCGGGTGCACCTTGGGCAGCCGCGAAGGCTGCCTGCGGCGCTGCGGCTGGGCATTCGCCATCCCTATGGTCTGATCACCGTTGGGCATGGACGCCGGCTTGCAACGCTGGGTGTCCACCCAAGGCGTAGCCGATCAGCTCGCGGCGCATCACGAACTTGGTTCGGGTCTCTTGAACGACCGCAAAACCAAGCCGCTCGTATAAGCGCGTGGCGGGGTTGTTCTTCAGCACGAACAGGGCCATCGATGCCGCCGTGCCACGCCACTCGTCCAGCAGCTTCCGGACGACACGCGAGCCAATTCCCTGACGCTGATGCGTGGGAGCGACGTACAGCTGCTTCAGGAACACTTCCGATCCGGTCCGCCTCGCCTCCAGCCAGCCGACGTCCTTCTGTCCGTCAAGGACGATGATGCGGGTGTCGTCGGGACGCCAGAGCATCGCAAAGTGCGCCTCCTGGTCCTCGTCATTCCACGTCATCCAGGCGCTGGCGTACGGCTTGATGGTCGTGGCGTACAGTTGAAAGGCGAAGCGGTAATCATCCGGCCGGGCCGCGCGAAGATCGATGCTCATCCGGTTGTTCATGGCTTGAAGGTGGGATCACGGATCGAACGGGTCGCCGCGCGGCCGCCCTTGGGTTGTCAGATGGCCAGGCCACACGGCCAGCGGGGGCGCGGCCGGGCAGATTCAGGGCCTTCGGGCCAATGCCGAGGCCGATCTGCAGGCTGTCGGCGATGCGCCGAGCGCGGTCGACGAAAAACTCCGCGATCTCAGGCCCGCAAACCTCATGCGCCGTCGTTTCGAACAAGGCAAGCCAGCGCTGGAAGTGCCCCTCCACCAGGGCCATGCCTCTAGGGGCCACCTGCGGCTTGCCTTGATACCGGCCTGTCCGCAGGGCGACGGACGACCAGAAGTCGACCATGACCGCCAGATGCTCGTCCCAGCGATGGGACAGAGCCCGGCGGAAGATGGACCCGAGGTCCTCGTCCTTCAGAACCCGGTCGTAGAAGGTCTCGACCAGACGCCGGATCATGTCCTCGGTCACGCCCCTCGCCGGCTCGATCAGAGGAATCGCGGTCGTTGAACTCATGCCAAATGATGCCTTCAGAATTCCTCTTTGCTTACGCTTCTAAAGATGTATTTTAAATGCATCTTTGAGGAACCCGCATGAGGCTGACGTCCCACACCGACTTTGCGTTGCGCCTGCTGATGAGCCTTGCCGTGATGGAGGAGCGGCTCGTCACCATCGAGGAGCTGTCGACGCGGCACAGGCTGTCGCGCAACCATTTGATGAAGGTGGCACAGACCCTGGTCAGCCTCGGCTACGTCACAGGCGTGCGCGGCCGGTCTGGGGGCCTGAGGCTCGCCCGGCCCGCCTCCTCGATCCGCATGGGCGAGGTCGTCCGGGCGCTGGAGGATGATATCGCCCTGGTGGAGTGCCTGGGGGACGGGCCCACCACCTGCATCCTGAGCGGCGCCTGCCTGCTCACCCACACCATGGGCCGTGCCATGGAGGCCTTCTTTGCCTCACTCGACGAGGTGACGCTGGCCGACCTCGTCGCCCCGCGGATCCTGCTGCGCCAGCGCCTCGGGGTGGGCAACGGAAACGAACCCGGCCTTGCCGCGACTGCATGAGATCAACACACCCAACGGAAGGAAATAAGAGCCATGCCGACCAAAGCCATCCTGACCGCCGTGCTCCTGCTCTCGGCGGCGCCGGCCTCCGCCGAGTGCGTCTACCGGAATGCCTATAATCACCTGACCAACGAATACGTCACCGTTCCGGTCTCCTGTCCTCCCGTGAAGGCAAGCCAGACTCCCAAGTACCGCAGCTGGCATGAGTGTCCGGTCCACGAGGAGCGGAACGCCAAGACCGGGGATATGTACCAGGTGCGGTCCTGCGCCTGACAGTCCGTCGATTGCGGATCGGGGGCCCTCTTCAACCGGAATAAGATGAGAAGGCCCGCAGGAGCCGGGTTCAGGTCTGGTTCCTGCAGGCTTTTCTCAAGGCCGTTCACACCGCACGGCTGTGGGTTCGGCCTGACTGGCCGAGATAGGCGTCAAACGCGGAGGCCACGCTGCGCACTAGGAAGCGGGTGTCGTCATTCACCGATAGCACGTTGCCATCAAGCCGGATGATGCCGTCGCCCTCCAGCAACCGCAGCCGCGGGATCGCCTGCAGGATGGTCTCGGGCGCCACGCCATGCCGGCCGCACACCTGTGCCACGTCCACCTTGAAGTCGCACATGACCCTTTCAATCAGGTCGGCCCGGAGGCGGTCGTCCGCCGTCAGGGCATAGCCCTTCGCAGTCGCCAGTTGCCCTCTGGAGATGCACTCGGCATAGCGCCCCGGCACCACCTCGTTCTGGGCATAGCCCTGCGTCAGCCGTCCGATGGCGGAGGCCCCGAAGCCAATCAGCACATCGCTGGGATCGGTGGTGTAGCCCTGGAAGTTGCGGTGCAGGACACCATCGACCTGGGCCTGCACCATCGAGTCCTCCGGCAGCGCATAGTGATCGAGGCCGATGCGGCGATAGCCCGCCGCGACTAGCGCCTCGGCGATGGCCTCCGCCTGCTCGTAGCGTGCCGCGCCGTCCGGCAGCGCGGCCTCGTCAATCTTGCGCTGATGCTTCTTGAACGTGGGGATGTGCGCATAGCCGAACACGGAGAACCGCTCGGGGCGCAGCGCAATGCTCTGCCGCACCGTCTCGACGCACGAATCCACTGTCTGGTGCGGAAGGCCGTAGATCAGGTCGAAGTTGACGCCGCGCACCCCCGCCGCCCGCAGGCCTTCCGTCGCACGCGCCGTCTGCTCGAAGCTCTGGATCCGGTTGATCGCGCGCTGCACCACCGGATCGAAGCTCTGCACGCCGAGGCTGGCGCGGGTGACGCCCGCCTCGCCAAGGGCGACCGTCATTTTGCGGGTGAGTGTGCGGGGATCGATCTCAACTGCGACCTCGGTCCCCGCGTCGAGGGAAAACCTCTGCCGGATCAGGGCCATGAGGCCGAGCAGCTCAGACGGCTCCATAATGGTCGGTGTGCCCCCGCCAAAATGGACGTGGCGGACCGGCAAGGGACCGGTCAGGCGCTCCGCGACCAGGCCGATCTCGCGGCGGAGGACCTCAAGGTAATCGACAATCGGCGCATCGCGCTGCGTGATGGTCGTGTGACACCCGCAGTACCAGCACATGGAGCGGCAGAACGGCACGTGGAGGTACAGGGAGGTGCTCGCCCCGGCCGGCAGAGCCGCCAGCCAGTTCCCATAGGCCTCGTGCCCAATGGTGTCGGAGAACTGCGGTGCCGTCGGATAGCTCGTGTAGCGGGGGAGCCGCTCCTCGCCGTAGCGCGCTCTCAGTTCGTCTTTCATGATGCAAACCCTCGCATGCGACGGACCATCCCCGGGAGGCGGTCCGCCCTTCATGCAAGGGGGTGTACAGCAACTTCCGCCGGGGTTCCTTGCGCTTGCTCAATATGATCAGGCGGCTTTCCGACTGCAGTGCACACGCCATTTGATCTGGATCAAACCCTTGAGGATCAACATCAAAAACTGTGCAGCTTCCACCACATTCGGCGATCTATTTGCGCTGCAACAAATAGGGCCGGGAAGCTCGGGGGTACAAAGCCTTCATCCGATGACGGACCAGAACGATCCGCCAGGCGGTCCCACAGAGGAGATGATGATGAAGGCCCTGAAGATCCCGGGACGCCGGCCGCTGCTTGCGACCGCTGCTGTTGTAGCCCTTGCCACCGCGGCGTGGCTCGGCGCCCCGCTCGCCGCCAACGCGGGCGACAAGGTGGCGGCCACCACGACGCACGCCCACGCGGCGACTGAGGCAGCCCCGGTGAGCGTGGTGCGCCTGCCGTCCGATCTTCCCGGCCCCATCAGCAAGCGTGGCCCGCAGCGGGTCAAGGTGGATTTCGAAACCACCGAAGTGACCGGTCATCTGGACGACGGCACGACCTATCACTACTGGACCTTCAACAACAAGGTTCCGGGTCCTTTTGTCCGCGTCCGGGTCGGCGACACGGTCGAGGTCAAGCTGAAGAACGCCGACGACAGCGTGATGATGCACAACGTCGACTTCCATGCAGTGACCGGCCCGGGCGGCGGCGCGAAAGCGACAGAGGCGGCTCCAGGCGAAACCCGCGGCTTCGAGTTCAAGGCGCTCAATCCTGGCCTCTATGTGTACCATTGCGCAACCCCAACCGTTGCTCAGCACATCGCCAATGGCATGTACGGCCTGATCCTGGTGGAGCCGGAGGAGGGCCTGCCGAAGGTCGACCATGAATTCTACGTCATGCAGGGCGAGATCTACACCGAGCAGGCCCACGGCACGAAGGGGCACCTGGACGAGAGCATCGACAAGCTGCTGAGCGAGCGTCCCGAATATTTCATCTTCAACGGCAGCGCGGACGCCCTGAAGAAGAACCCGCTCAAGGCGAAGGTCGGCGAGACGGTCCGCGTCTACTTCGGCGTGGGTGGCCCGAACTACACCTCGTCCTTCCATGTGATCGGCGAGATCTTCGACAAGGCTTACCCCCTGGCTTCGCTCAGCTCGCCGATGAAGGACGTCCAGACCATCACCACGCCTCCGGGTGGGGCCAGCGTGGTCGACTTCAAGGTCGAGGTGCCCGGCAACTACGTGCTGGTGGATCATGCTCTGAGCCGCGTCGAGCGGGGTCTGGCCGGCATCCTCCAGGTCGAGGGCCCGGAGAACCCCTCGGTCTTCAAGGACCACAACCCTGAGAAGTCCGCCATGTCGACCAGCGGCCACTGACCGGGACGACCGACGCGATGAGAAGCCCGGGTTCTGCGCCCGGGCTTTTCGCATGTCGGGTCTTTGCGCGAGGGCAACGAAGCCTGGGCCGGCATCTGTCTTCCTGTCGGCACAGGGCCACCACCGCCCCGCTTTGAACCCCACGGAGAATGTTGATGAAGCCTGAATTGTGTGAGGTCGCCGCTCCCGGCCCGGCCGCCCCACCTGCCCCCTCGCCTCTGCTGGCGCGCGTGCGCGCCGTCATGGACACCCTTGACCTGGACTGCCGCTGCCGCGGCAAGCTCGACGCCGCCCTGGAACGGTTTGAAACCTTGGAGAACCGGCGCCAGCTCCGGGGCCTGATCCTCGATGCCCGCCATCAGGCCGAGCGCATCGGGGCGCTGCTCGAACTCGTCGGCGAGCTCGACACGGTGTCGACGGACGAGGCCGACCTGAGCGTGTTTCAGGAGATCGCGCTGTTGTTCGAGGACATCAAGGCGGCGGCGACACGTGGTGCCGAGGATATGGTTCGGGCCGGAGGCTTCGACCTGCATCGCGGGGAAGCGGCCTGATCTGCACCCGGTGTGCTGGTTGCCCTTGGCGGAGAAAGGAGCTCACCGGCCCGGCCGGCGAAGGGCTCCGGGCAGCGGCCGGTCGCCAAAGTCGATGCTGGAGCGCTGCAGGATGCGCCCGGCCGCGTCGACGACAAGCCGCAGCCGCCGTCCGGCATGGAAGAACGTCAGCCGGAAGCGGCCTTCGTCCTTGCCGAAGCCACGCTCGCACCGGCTGGTGATTGCCCCGCTGCGGAGCAGCTCCGGCACCCGTGACGGCTCCAGGCCAAGGCCCTCGCCAAGAACCGAGGCGTCGACCTGGAACGTACCGTTCTGGATCTCGATGTCAGGCATGATGGTCCCCCTTCATGGGAGCAGCCGGACAGATGGCTTCCCTCAGGCTGCCGTCGCCGGGGCTGCGTCCGGCACGGGCGTCAGCAGGACCACCTCCGAATCGTCGGCGTGGTCGATGAGCAGCTGCTTCACCCGCTCCTGCCACAGCCGGCGGAACTCCTGGGCCACTGCCGGGGAGGCCTCGCCGCCAAGGACCCGCTGAAACAGCGGGCGGGCATCGGCATGAAGCGGCACGGCGGCGGCGTTGAGGCTTGCGACCACTCCGCGCCCAGTGTCGCGCCGGGTGAACTGGATCTCCCCGTCGATGGCGGTCCCGAAGGCAAGCCGGTGGCGGCGCTCGAACCGTCCGGCGATCCCCTTGAAGCCGCCCTCCCCGGCGGCTCCCGTCACGAGGGTCGCCACCGAAGCCATCACGCCGGCCACACCCTCGGATGCGTTCTGGCCCAGCATGACGTCGATCTCGCCCCGCACCGGGATCCCATTTCCGTACAGGCACCGGAGCGCCCGCAGCGTCATCAGATAGGCGCCGGCCACGGTCGGGCAGGAATGCCCAGTCAGCTTGACCGCATCGAGGTATGTGTACTCGATCAACCCGTCTTCGGTCGCGCCGAGGAAGGCACTCAGGGGATCGTACAGCGTGAGGCGGGGCGCCTCGTCAAAGAAGCCTGGATATTTCATCGTCGTCTCCGGAGATTATGGACCTGCCTACCGCGGTCCTGCGGCCCGCTCGTTGCTCTGGCTCAACGAGGCCGATGGTTGCCGGCCTCGAACTCCGCCGGCATGGCGGCGTTGGAGGAGCACACGGCGGACGGCGAGACCGTCGGCTTTTGCGGAGGACGCGGCCATGGCCGGTGCTGTTCGCTCTCACCTCGTTTGGGTTCTCGTCGGAATCCTTGGTGCCTTTGCCCTGGCGCTGATCGCCATCGAGCGCGGCGAGCACGTCAACGCACTCTGGATCGTCGTGGCGGCTGTTGCCACCTACCTGATCGCCTACCGCTACTATTCGCTCTTCATCGCCCGGCGCGTCATGCAGCTTGACCCAGAGCGTGAGACACCGGCCGTTCGCCACAACGATGGGCTCGACTACGTGCCGACCAACCGCTACGTGCTGTTCGGCCACCACTTCGCCGCCATCGCCGGCGCCGGCCCGCTCGTCGGACCAGTGCTGGCGGCCCAGATGGGCTACCTGCCCGGCGTCATGTGGATCCTGGCCGGCGTCGTCCTGGCAGGAGCCGTGCAGGACTTCATGGTGCTGTTCGTCTCGATGCGCCGCGACGGCCGCTCGCTGGGAGAGCTGATCCGGGCGGAGCTCGGGCCGGTGCCGGGCGTCATCGCCCTGTTCGGCACGTTCATGATCATGGTCATCATCCTGGCCGTGCTCGCGCTTATCGTCGTCAAGGCCCTGGCCGAGAGCCCCTGGGGCACCTTCACGGTCGCCGCCACCGTCCCGATTGCGATCTTCATGGGCCTCTACATGCGCTACATCCGGCCGGGCGCCATCGGCGAGGTCTCGGTGATCGGCTTCGTGCTGCTCATGCTCGCCATCGTCTTCGGCCAGACCATCGCCGAAAGCCCGACCTGGGGACCGGCCTTCACATTCACCGGCACCCAGCTCTGCTGGATCCTGATCGGCTATGGGTTTGTCGCGTCGATCCTGCCGGTCTGGCTGCTGCTGGCTCCGCGCGACTATCTCTCGACCTTCCTCAAGATCGGCGCCATCGCGGCCCTTGCCCTCGGCATCGTTGTCGCCGCGCCGGACCTGAGGATGCCGGCGCTGACCCGCTTCGTCGACGGCACCGGCCCGGTCTGGTCCGGGTCCCTGTTCCCATTCCTGTTCATCACCATCGCCTGCGGGGCGGTGTCGGGCTTCCATGCCCTGATCTCGTCCGGAACGACGCCGAAGCTCATCGACAACGAGGCGAACGCCCGCTTCATCGGCTACGGCGGCATGCTGATGGAGTCGTTCGTGGCCATCATGGCGCTGGTCGCGGCCAGCATCATCGAGCCCGGCATCTACTTCACCATGAACAGCCCCGGCGCGCAGATTGGCACCACGGCGGAGAGCGCCGCCGCAAAGGTGTCGGAATGGGGCTTTCCCGTCACCCCGCAGCAGATCGAGGAAACCGCCCGGGACGTGGGCGAGCACACCATCATCTCGCGCGCCGGCGGCGCCCCGACCCTGGCGGTGGGGATGGCCCACATCTTCTCATCCGTGATCGGCGGCAAGGCGATGATGGCGTTCTGGTCCCACTTCGCCATCCTGTTCGAGGCGCTGTTCATCCTCACCGCGGTCGATGCCGGGACACGGGCGGGCCGCTTCATGCTGCAGGATCTGCTCGGGGTGTTCGTGCCCAGGTTCCGCGACACGGCTTCGTGGGGATCGAGCATCGTCGCCACGGCCCTGTGCGTTGGCGCCTGGGGCTACTTCCTCTACCAGGGTGTCACGGATCCCCTGGGCGGCGTGAACACGTTGTGGCCTCTGTTTGGCATCTCGAACCAGATGCTCGCAGCCGTGGCCCTCGTGCTCGGCACGGTGGTGATCTTCCGGATGAAGCGCGAACGCTATGCCTGGGTGACGATCCTGCCGGCGGCCTGGCTCATCGTATGCACGCTCACGGCCGGCCTGCAGAAGATCTTCCATCCGGATCCGGCCATCGGCTTCCTGGCACATGCCAGCCGGTTCTCCAATGCACTGGCCCAGGGGCAGGTGCTGGCGCCGGCGAAGGACCCGGGGCAGATGAGCCAGGTCATCTGGAACGACCGCATCGAAGCGGCGCTGTCAGCGTTGTTCGTGCTCGTGGTGGTGAGCATCGTCTATTACGGGACCCGTTCCTGCCTTGAGGCCCACCGGGCCGAACGCTGGACCGCTCGGGAGGCTCCGGCCGCAAGAGACCTATTGGATGAGGATGCCGCCACTGCGGCCTCCGCCATGCGCTGAGGAGAGGATCGATGCTGAACGCAGATCTGCGCCAGCGCTGGGGTGAACTCGCCAAATGCGTGTGCCAGGGGGCCCGCCTGATGGTGGGCATCCCCGACTACGACGACTACGTCGAGCACATGCGGCGCAATCATCCTGACCGTTCCGTCATGAACTACCAGGAGTTCTTCCGCGAACGGCAGAACGCCCGCTACGGCGGTGATGGTCGCAGTGGGTTCCGGTGCTGTTGAGCCAACCCGCGGCGGAGGCAGCCAAGAACGCTCTCAAACGGCGGCTCCTTGAAAACAGCCCCTGGCATGGACGAAGGGAGAGCGCGGCCTTGCGGAGCATTTGAGGTCATCCCGTCAACCGCGTATGGTGGCCGGGTAGCATTTCCTCCAAGAATGTTACTCCCTCACTTCGGGAAGTCCCATCGGCTACCGATGGGACTTCCCGATCCCAACCACCCGCAGACGCAAGCGCTCTGGCCGTCGGACGTGCCGGCCAGGATGGCGGGCCAAGCATCGGGTGCCGCAGCCCTGGATTGCTCCGGCCCTTCGGTTGCGGACCGACATCCCGGACGGAGGCCCTAGAACACCGCGGCGAGCCAAGCGTGCATTTTGCCGAGCAGCGGGTGCTCGTCCACCGACGTGGACAAAGCCGCACGCTGCTGCACGCCCTCCAGGCGGGTCCTCACCTCCTCCGGCGCCGGCGCGTCGGCCTGCCGGCCGATGGCGAGGGCACCTTCGAGAATGGCCAGATGCTCCTGGAAGGACTGAAGCCAGCGCAGGCGCGTGGCGATATACGCCTCGCGCTCGCGCTCCACCTCCGGCGTGTCGGCACAGGCCAGACGGGCGACAAAGGGCAGCAGAAGCTGGCGCTCCGCGTCTTCAGCCTCGTCGTTCAACTGCATGGCCAGTGCGCAGATCGGGCGTGAGAAGCGGTCCGGCATGTCCTGCACGGATCGCACGGGCCGGTACGGGAACCCGGCCGCGACAATGGCGGCCTCGTTGATGCAGGTCCCGCCATCCTTGCCCGGGAAGGTGTGCGAGCCTCGCTTCAGCTTCCAGTTCAGGATGTGATCAAAGTTGTCCATGGCGGCCATCCTTGCGGCGCACCCCCACCGCACGATGGTGGTCTCCGCGCAGGAGCCGTGTCAATCGGACAATATGGCGTCGACGGGCGGATGCAGCCTCACGCCCGCCGCTACGGCCACGGTCCGGGGGCCTGCGCCAGGCGTGTTCCGGCCGACCGGGCCCAGCCGCCTCGCACGGCTTGACCTTTTGCGGCCTTGTGCGTTGTCCCAGGCCCCACCGCCCGGCGATGGCCGCACGGTTCGTGCATCGGCGGGGCTTGCCGACCGGAAAGGCCCACCTATGCCCACCCTTGCGTCCGCCGCCGTGATCGCAGCCATCCTGCTGGCCGTCATCCACGTCATCACACCGTCGCTGCGCTTCCTTGACGGCACCCCGCGCAGCATCTGGCTGTCCCTCGCGGGCGGCGTGTCGGTGGCCTATGTCTTCGTTCATCTGCTGCCGGAGCTGGCCGCTGGCCAGGAGCAGGTCAGCCGCGTGGTCCAGGCGAGCGAGACCTTTGCCGAGCGTCACGTCTACCTGATCGCCTTGACGGGATTGGCGGTGTTCTACGGGCTCGACCGTCTCGCCAAAACGTCGCGCTCCCAGCGTGAGGGGGCACCTGTCCAGCCTGGGCGGGGCAGCGAGGCGGCGGAGGCCAGCACCAGCCCGCAGGTGTTCTGGATCCACATGGGGTCGTTTGCGATCTACAATGCGCTGATCGGCTATCTGCTGCTCCACCGGGAAGTGATGACCCTCCCGGCGCTTCTGTTCTTTGCGGTGGCGATGGCGTTGCACTTTCTGGTGACAGACTACGGGCTCAACGAGGACCACAAGAAACCCTACCGCCACATCGGCCGCTGGGTGCTGGCGGCCTCGGTCCTGATCGGGCTCGGGGTCGGCTATGCCACGGAAGTCTCGGAAGCGGCCATCGCCGTCCTCACGGCCTTCCTCGCCGGAGGGGTCATCCTGAACGTGCTCAAGGAGGAGGTGCCGAGCGAGCGCCAGAGCCGCTTCTGGGCCTTTGCCGCCGGGATGGCCGGCTATGCGGCCCTGCTGCTGACCTTGTGAGGATCGGTCCGGAACAAGGCAAGCGCCGGCGCCCGCTCCAGACCGGACGCCAGTCATCCCGCCGGCGATCATGAGGCGCCGATCTCGATCCGGACCGTCTGCACGCCGTCCCGTACCGTCACCTCCACCACCTTGGGTCCCGCATGGGCCTTGATGACGCTGAGGTTGCCGCTGCGTTCCAGGCGGGCCTCCTCCACCTGCTCCAGGCGCGAGATGCCCTTACCCCGCAGGTCCTCCCAGAGGTCATGCTCGGTCATGTGCGTCGCCTGCATCGCCGAGGTGTCAACATCGCCGTTGCGAACCAGGACGCGGGACTTGTCTTTGGTCACTGTCCCGAACCCATGCCAGCGCATGGCGATGCCCGAGAACAGCCAATGCATGCCGAGCAGCACCGCCGTCGCTGCAAGGGCGGGCAGAAGTGGTGCGTTGCCGGTCACGGCCCGGCTGACGATGGAGCCGATCATGATGCCGAGGATCACGTCAAACGCGGTGGCCCGTCCCATGAAGCGCTTCTTGGCCAACCGCACCATGAGGACGGTGACGACGTACACGATGGCCGCACGCAGCCCCATCTGCAGGACGGTGATGTCCCGGCTCTCCAGCCCCAGGCCCAGCGCCACACGTACGATCTCCGCAACCTGATCCATGCTTGCCACCTGCGCGTTTCGCGTGATCGTGAGCACGGATTTCACCGCATCGTGAGCACAGATTTCAGGGGATCGTGAGCAGCGATTTCGCGGCATCGTGAGCAACGATTTCAGAGGATCGTGAGCACCTTT
>Ga0182747_1000237_pt1 | contig 57376 bp, 53 predicted proteins | sample eDN3rd30CBELigBY_FD_128526 | JGI IMG/M metagenome (GOLD analysis project Ga0182747, IMG submission 128526) | Enriched backyard soil microbial communities from Emeryville, California, USA - eDNA 3rd pass 30_C BE-Lig BY (version 2) (version 2) | ecosystem: Environmental > Terrestrial > Soil >... | reverse complement strand
GCAGGCCGAGCGCGCCGGCGGTGCGCTTGGCTTCCACCTTGTCGCCCATGATGCGGATATGCTCGGGCTTGGGGCCGACGAAGATCAGCCCGTGCGCCTCGACAATCTCGGCGAACTGGGCGTTCTCGGAGAGGAAGCCATAGCCCGGGTGGATCGCATCCGCGCCGGAGATTTCCGCCGCCGAGATGATCGCGGGAATGTTGAGATAGCTGTCCTTGGCCGCGGGGGGCCCGATGCAGATCGCCTCATCCGCGAGGCGCACATGCATGGCGTCGGCATCGGCCGTGCTGTGCACGGCGACGGTCTTGATGCCCATTTCATGGCAGGCGCGGTGGATGCGCAGGGCGATTTCGCCCCGGTTGGCGATCAGCAGCTTCTCGATGCTCATGATGAAGGCCGCCCTTAACCGACGACGATCAGGGGCTGGTCATATTCGACCGGCTGGCCATTCTCGACCAGCAGCGCCTTGACCGTGCCGGCGGCCGGCGCGGTGATCGGGTTCATGACTTTCATGGCTTCGATGATCAGCAGCGTCTGGCCTGCCTTCACGGCATCACCGACCTTGACGAAGGCGGGCGCGTCCGGCTCGGGCGTGAGGTAGCAGGTGCCGACCATGGGCGACTTGATGGCGCCGGCCATATCCCTGGGCGCGGGCGCGGCTTCGACCGCGACGGGTGCGGGCGCGGCGACCGGGGCGGGCGCGGGCGGCGCATAGCTGGCGGCCTGCACGGACTGGGTGCGCGCGACGCGGACCTTGCGGTCGCCGTCCTCCACCTCGATTTCGGTGAGGTTGGTCGCGTCGAGCATCTCGGCGAGCTGGCGCACCAGCTTGAGGTCTACCTGCATCGCGCCTGCGCTATTGGTCTTGTCGGCCATCAAATTGTCCCTTGAAGATCTTGTTCTGGTTTCATGCAATTGCGGCCGGGCCTATTGCCGTTCCGCCGATAAGGCAACAGCTTCCGGCCTGATCGCCGGTGCTTATGCTGCACCGCACATCAATCCATTTCGAGCGCGGCCTCCAGCGCCAGCATATAGCCGAGCGGCCCGAAACCGGCGATGGAGCCGCGCGCGGCCATGCCCACATAGCTGTGATGGCGGAAGCTCTCGCGCGCGGCCGGATTGGAGATATGCACCTCGATCACCGGCACGGTGATGGCCTTGATCGCATCATGCAGCGCCAGCGACGTGTGCGTGAAGGCGCCGGCATTGAGGATGACGGCCAGCGCGCCCTCGCCATTGGCCTCGTGCAGCCAGTCGATCAGATGCCCTTCATGGTTCGACTGGCGGAAGTCGATTTCCACATTGGCGCGGCGCGCCTCGTCCTCCATGCGGTCGGCAATGTCGTCGAGCGTGTCGAAGCCGTAAATCTCCGGCTCGCGCGTGCCGAGCAGGTTGAGATTGGGGCCATTCAATACGAAGATTTTCCTGGTGGACGCCATGGGCTATCCTGTCCTTTTGGTTGCGAGCCTTTATCCCATCCCTATATGGCGGGCGGGACTTCTCTCAAAGCGAAAGGTGCAGACAGGCGATGAGCGTGGACGGGACAATCGGCATCCATGTGAATGGCGAACATCGCCGCGTGCGCGCGGGGTTGTCGATTGCCGACCTTGCCAATGAATTGGGACTGGCGCCCGAGAAGGTGGCCGTCGAGCGCAATCTGGACGTGGTGCCGCGCGCCCTGCTCGCCAATGTGACAGTGGAGGATGGCGACGAACTGGAGATCGTCCATTTCGTCGGCGGCGGCGATGGCACCCCGGCGGTGGCGGACGATAGCTGGAGCGTGGCGGGCCAGACGTTCCGCTCGCGGCTGATCGTGGGGACGGGCAAATATAAGGATTATGCCCAGAATGCCGCGGCGGTCGCGGCATCGGGCGCGGACATGGTCACAGTGGCCGTGCGGCGCGTCAATGTGACCGACCCCAAGGCGCCGATGCTGACCGATTTTATCGATCCCAAAAAGATCACCTATCTGCCCAACACCGCCGGCTGCTTTACCGCCGAGGACGCGATCCGCACGCTGCGGCTGGCGCGCGAGGCTGGCGGCTGGGAGCTGGTGAAGCTGGAAGTGCTGGGCGAGGCGCGCACTCTCTATCCGGACATGGTCGAGACGATCCGCGCGACGGAAATCCTCGCGAAAGAGGGTTTCAAGCCGATGGTCTATTGCGTGGACGATCCCATCGCCGCCAAGCGGCTGGAAGATGTCGGCGCGGTCGCGATCATGCCGCTGGGGGCGCCGATCGGCTCCGGCCTTGGCATCCAGAACCGGGTGACGATCCGCCTGATCGTCGAGGGCACCAAGCTGCCGGTGATTGTCGACGCCGGCGTCGGCACCGCCTCGGACGCGGCGATCGCCATGGAGCTGGGCAGCACCGGCGTGCTGATGAACACTGCCATTGCCGAGGCGCGCGACCCGGTGTTGATGGCGGGCGCGATGAAGGCGGCGGTCGAGGGTGGGCGCATGGCCTATCTCGCCGGCCGCATGGGCCGCCGCATGTATGCCGATCCGTCGAGCCCGCTGGCCGGCCTGATCTGATCCGCCCGGGCGGCTCGGCTCGGCTCGGCTCGTCGCAAGGGGCGGAACGTCTGGTGCGACCGTTCGTTCTCTCATGACCCGGCCGGCGGGTTCGGCCGAAACCTGTGATGGAGAGAGATATGGGCGAACTGACCGACAAGGCCAAAGGTCTTGCCAACGAAGCCGTCGGCAAAATGAAGAAGGTGCAAGGGGATGTGATGAACGACCCCGCCAAGAAAGCCGAAGGCGCGGCGCAGGAGCTGAAGGGCAAGGCCCAGAAAGCGAAAGGCTCGGTCAAGGGCACGATCGACAAGCTCTGACGGCTGCTTCTCAATCTCCTTTTAACTCGGGCCGGCGCGCTGATGGCGTGGCGGGCCCGGTCAAGCCACCCAGCCCCATGCTGGGTGGCTTGTTTTCTGTGCGAGGCGCGTGAGTGGAAGTGCTGCGTCCCCGCGTTCTTGCGCCGGGCGACAAGGGCTGTTTGACCGCTGCTGTCGGCAAGTCTGCGGGTTTGACCGGGCAGCGGCTGCGGCTTATGGCCGGCTCCAACATTGCTGATCCGTGCTGGGAGTCGTTCATGAAGAAGCTCTATCCCGATGCTCGCGCCGCGCTCGACGGCTTACTCTTCGATGGCATGATGATCTGTGCCGGGGGCTTCGGCCTCTGCGGCGTGCCCGAGCGGTTGATCGACGCGATCCGCGACTCCGGCGTCAAGGACCTCACCGTCGCTTCCAATAATGCCGGCATCGACAATGAAGGGCTGGGCAAGCTGCTGCGCACACGCCAGATCCGCAAGATGATCAGCTCCTATGTCGGCGAGAACAAGGAGTTTGAGCGCCAATATCTCGCCGGCGAGCTGGAGGTGGAATTCTGCCCGCAAGGCACGCTGGCCGAGCGCTGCCGCGCCGGCGGCGCGGGCATTCCCGGTTTCTATACCAAGACGGGCGTGGGCACATTGGTGGCCGAGGGCAAGGAGACGAAGGTCTTCGACGGGCAGGACTATATTCTTGAGCGCGGCATCGTCGCGGATGTCTCGATCATCAAGGGCTGGAAGGCGGATGAAAGCGGCAACCTGATCTTCCGCAAGACCGCGCGCAATTTCAACCATCCGATGGCGACCGCCGGCAAGATCTGTGTCGCCGAGGTGGAGGAAGTGGTGCCGACCGGCAGCCTCGACCCGGACGCGATCCACCTGCCCGGCATCTATGTGAACCGGCTGATCCTCGGCGCGCCCTATGAGAAGAAGATCGAGTTCCGCACCGTCCGGGAAAGGGAGGCCGCATAATGACCTGGAATCGCGATGAAATGGCCGCCCGTGCTGCACGCGAGCTGCAGGACGGCTTCTACGTCAACCTTGGGATCGGCATCCCGACGCTGGTGGCGAACCATGTGCCAGCCGGCGTCGAGGTGACGTTGCAGTCGGAAAACGGCCTGCTGGGGATCGGTCCGTTCCCCTATGAGGATGAGATCGACGCCGATCTGATCAATGCCGGCAAGCAGACGGTCAGCGAAGCGCCCAACTCGGCCTATTTTTCCAGCGCGGACAGCTTCGCGATGATCCGGGGTGGCCATATCGACCTGGCCGTGCTCGGCGCGATGGAAGTGGGCGAGCAGGGCGATATCGCCAACTGGATGATCCCCGGCAAGATGATCAAGGGCATGGGCGGCGCCATGGACCTTGTCGCCGGCGTCAAGAAGATCATCGTGGTGATGGAGCATGTCGCCAAGAATGGCGGCCCCAAATTCATCCCCGCATGCACCCTGCCGCTCACCGGCCGCAATGTGGTCGACATGATCGTGACCGACCTGTGCGTGTTCCAGCGCGTCGATCATGATTCGCCTTTCCGTCTCATCGAGCTGGCGCCCGGCGTGACGGCGGAGGAGGTCGCCTCCAAAACCACCGCTGTTTATGAGGTGGCGCTGGCGACCGCCTGATCGCAGGCGGGCGGGCGCGGCGGATGCATGCGCCCGCTGCCCTGTTCTTGCCGGACGGGGCACTTATATTGGCGGCATGACGCAGGGCCGGCCAGCAGAGTCGAGAGGCCCGCCACGCCGGTCGCTGCGCCGGCGGCTGGCGGATCGCTACCGCGATGTCCTGGCTTCCATCTATATTTATAACGAGCATCGCGGCTATACGAGCCTCGACCGGGTGCTGGAGGCCGTCCGCGCCCGCTGTCCGGATGATGCGTCGTTCATTGCGGCGGTCGAGAAGCACCGGGCCGACGAGCAGAAGCATTATGCGATGTTTCGGCGCTATTTCGAGCGAGCCGGGCACATGCCGCTCGCGGTCGATAGCAGCTGCGGCCATATCGATCATTTCGTCCGCATCGCCTTTGGCCGGACGATCGAACAGCTCGACACGCAGGCGGTGGTGGCGGACGCGGCGCTGTTCGAGCGATTGTGCCGGGTCATCATGCTGACCGAGCAGCGCGGCATGCGGCAGGTCGGCATCTTGCTGCGCTCGAACGCCGTGCGGGCCGACCCTGCGCTCAACGCGATCTTCCGGGTGATCGCGCGCGATGAGCCGAGCCATTGGATGCCCTATCGCGACTGGCTGGCGCGCAACCGCCGTCCGCAGCCGCGCTGGCGTGAGCGGCTGACCGATCTGCGCATCCACCGCGAACTGATGTTCATCCGCCTGCCCGCCATCTTCCTCAACTGGCGGCTGCCCCGGCGGACAGGCTGGCCCGATGCGCCGGAGCCTGCCGGGGCGGGCGGCATGGGACGATCGTCTGCCACCTGACCGGGCGCGCGCATGGCCACCGCCTTGGGGCGAATTGACCGGCCTGCCGTCATTTCCCGTTGGCCTTTGGCGGAGGCTCGGGCAACAAGGGGCCATAAAAAGGATTGGGGAGGGGCATGGCCTTTAATTTCGTCAAGGAGCGGCCCCGGCTGGCGCTGGTGCTGCTGACGTCCATCAGCGTCATCGGTTTTGTCGACCGGATCATCATGAACGTGCTCGTCGAGCCGCTGAAGCTGGAGTTTTCGCTCAGCGACGCGCAGATCGGCATTGTCAACGGGCTCGCCTTTGCGGTGCTCAATGTGGGGCTTGGGTTGTTCGTCGCCCGCATTGCCGAGCGCAAGCGGCGGCTCACGCTGATCTCGATCGGCACCATCTTCTGGTCCATCGCGACGGCGGCCTGCGGCCTGGCGAATAATTTCGTGCAATTGCTGCTGGCGCGCATCGGCGTGGGCGTGGGCGAGGCGGTCGGCCTGCCATCCACCTATTCGGTCGTATCCGATTATTTTCCGCCGGAAAAACGCGCGACGATGATGTCCGCGCTCAATCTGGCGCCGCCCATCGGCGCGTTTCTGGGGGCCAGCGGCGGGGCGTTGATCGCCCAGCTCTATGGCTGGCGCGCGGCGCTGCTCGTCGCGGCGGTGCCGGGGGTCATCCTGGCGATCCTGCTGACGCTGTTTGTCGCGGAGCCGCGGCGGGGCCGGCATGATGCGCAGAGCGATACGAGCAGCGTTCCGTCGCTCGGCGCGGTGCTGGGCCGTTATTTTTCATGGCCGACAATGCGCCACATGCTGGCGGGATCGACCATTGCGAGCATGGTGGGGTTCGGGCTCAACGCTTTTCTGGCCGCCTATCTCATCCGCCATTTCGGTTTCACGCTGGTCGAGGCGGGGCTGGTGGCCGGGCTGGTGGCGAGCCTGCCGTCCACGCTCAGCATCCTGGGCTCGGGCTGGTATGCGGACCGGCTGGCCGCACGCGGCAACCGGCGCGGCTATGCGCTGATGCCGGCGGTGACGCTGCTCATTTCCGCGCCGCTCTATGCCTTTGCGATCACCCGCGACCAGCCGGCGCTGCTGATCGCGCTGGTCGGGCTGTGCGGACTGTTTCAATATACCTATCTGGGGCCGACGCAGGGCACGTTCCAGAATATGCTCGGCGCCCGGATGCGGGCGACCGGCACGGCATTCACCTCGATGATCTACACGCTGGTGGGTGGCGGGTTCGGGCCATTGCTGCTCGGTGTGATGAGCGATCGCTATGCGGCGGGCGGCACCGCGCCCGGCCTTGCGCTGGGGCTGGCGATGGCGACGATGTCCATCTTCTATCTGTGGGCGGCCTTTCATTACTGGCGGGCCTCGCGCAGCATTGAAGCGGACTTTACGCGCCCAATATAAGGCTTTCCCCATCCGCGCCACGGCGCTAGTGCGACGAGATCATGACCAAAGCCCGTACACTTTACGAGAAAATCTGGGACGCGCATGTCGTCGAGACGCGCGACGATGGCACCTGCCTTGTCTATATCGACCGCCATCTCGTGCATGAGGTGACGAGTCCGCAGGCGTTCGAGGGGCTGCGCCTCGCCGGGCGCAAGGTGCGCCGCCCGGACCTGACGCTGGCGGTGCCGGATCATAATCTGCCGACCACGCCGCGCCTCGATGCGCAGGGCCGGCGAATTCCGATCGCCAACCCCCAGAGCGCGCAGCAACTCGCCGCGCTGGAGCGTAATGCGCCGGAATTCGGCATCAAATATTTCGATGCGGTCGCCGCCGAGCAGGGCATCGTCCATGTTGTCGGGCCGGAGCAGGGCTTCACGCTGCCGGGCACGACGCTGGTCTGCGGCGATAGCCACACGGCGGCGCATGGTGCGCTGGGGGCGCTCGCCTTCGGCATCGGCACCAGCGAGGTGGAGCATGTGCTGGCGACGCAGACGCTGCTGCTCAAGCCGTCGAAGACCTTCTCCGTCGAGGTGGAGGGCACGCTGGGCTATGGCGTCACCGCCAAGGATGTGGTGCTGGCGATCATCGGCCGCACCGGCACCGCTGGCGGCAATGGCCATGTCATCGAATATCGCGGGTCGACCTTCCGCGACATGAGCATCGAGAGCCGGCTGACGGTCGCCAATATGGCGATCGAGGGCGGGGCGCGCTCCGGGCTGTTCGCGCCGGACGAGAAGACATTCGCCTATCTCAAGGGCCGGCCCATGGCGCCACAGGGCGCGGACTGGGAAACGGCGCTCGCCTGGTGGAAGACGCTGGTGACCGACGAAGGCGCGCGGTTCGACAAGGTTCTGCGCCTTGATGCGGCCGATATCGCGCCCAACGTGACCTGGGGGACGAGCCCCGAGGACGTTGTCGCGATCACGGACATGGTGCCGGACCCGGAGAGCTTCGCGGACGCCTCCAAGCGCGCCGCTGCCGCCAAGTCGCTCGACTATATGGGGCTGACGGCGGGCCAGCGGATGGAGGATGTGACCGTCGAGCATATCTTCATCGGCAGCTGCACCAACAGCCGCATCGAGGATCTGCGCGCGGCGGCCGCCGTGCTCAAGGGGCGCCGCGTTGCCGACCGCATCAAGCAGGCGCTGGTCGTGCCGGGCTCCGGGCTGGTCAAGCGCCAGGCCGAGGCCGAGGGGCTGGACCGTATCTTCATCGAGGCGGGCTTCGAGTGGCGCGAGCCGGGCTGCTCCATGTGTCTGGGCATGAACCCGGACCGCGTACCGAGCGGCGAGCGCTGCGCCTCGACCAGCAACCGCAACTTCATGGGCCGGCAGGGGCCGGGTGCGCGCACCCATCTCGTCTCGCCGGTGATGGCGGCCGCTGCTGCAATCAAGGGTCGACTTGCGGACGTTCGCGACCTAATGGGGAATGAACGAGCTTGAAGGGGCCGCATGAAGAAAATCTTCTGGATTCTGGTGCTTGGCGCGATCGGTAGCGCTGCCATGGCTGTTGGGCTGGGGCAGGCGCAGGATAGCAAGGCCGCACCGACCAGCCGCTGACCGATCCCGTCACGGGCGCAGGCCGACGGTGGATGAGCGCGCGTGGCGTGGTGCGTCGATGATGCGCGAGGCCTGTGTTGTCGATGACAGGCGGGGCTGCAGCGGCTGATGAGCGGGCTGGCGAGCATGTCGTCTGTCCATCCCGCTATGTCGCGACTGTGGCTACCGCGCTACCTTTCCGCCGACTTCGAGCGGTCTCATCGGATGGAAGGCTCCGGATCGGCGCCGGCGCCATGGGGGCCGGTCTCGCCTGTCCCTTGTCCGGCAGGATATATGGCAACCGCGCGCGCTGTCGGGCTGACGAAAGCCGGCAGCGGTTCCGCGTCCCGCGTCGGGGGAGGAACTTGACGCGACCCTCGTCATCGGCCACGAGCATGCCCATATGAGCGGCTGCCCTGTTTTTCCGGAGGCATAGAGATGGACCCCGTTTCCCGCGTCGAAGGGCGCGCCTACCCGTTCGGCATGAAGAATGTCGACACCGATATCATCATTCCCGCGGAATGGCTGAAGACGATCAGCCGGACCGGGCTTGGCCAGGGCGCTTTCGAGGCGCTGCGCAAGGAGCCGGGCAATGTTTTTGAGGACCCGCGCTATGCCGGCGCGCCGATCATCATTGCGGGCGACAATTTCGGTTGCGGATCGAGCCGCGAGCATGCCGCATGGGCGTTGCTCGATATGGGCGTGAAGGCCGTGATCGCGCCGAGCTTCTCGGATATTTTCTCGGGCAACGCGTTCAAGAACGGCATTTTGACGGTGGTGTTGCCGCAGGCGGCCGTCGACCGGCTGCTGGAGGTCGCCGCCACCGATCCGATCCATATCGATCTGGAGCATCAGACGGTGACGACACCGTTTCAGGATCGCTTCACCTTCGAGATCGATCCGTTCCGCAAGGCATGCCTGATTGGCGGGCTCGACGAGATCGGCCTGACGATGGCGCGGGACAAGGCGATCGCCACATTCGAGCAGGGGGACGCCGAACGGCGGCCGTGGCTGGCACCGCAGGCCGCCTGAAAAGCCCGGATTTTCACCGGCGCTCCGTTGCCATCGCAGCGCGCGGCGCCTAAGTAAGTCAGCCAATCGACCGAGAGAAAAGGGCATATCGCCATGACCAGCTTTGACGATCGCGGAAAAGCGTTCGAGACGAAATATGCCAGAGATCAGGAGATGGCCTTCCGCATCGCAGCCCGGCGCAATCGCCTGCTGGGCGAGTGGGCGGCCAGCCTGATGGGGCTGACCAAGGAAGAGACGGAGGCATATGCCAAGGCCGTCGTGCAGGCCGATTTCGAGGAAGCCGGCGATGAGGATGTGATCCGCAAGGTGCTGGGCGATCTCGTCTCGGCCGGCGTCGACACCGATGAGCAGCAGATCCGCGCCGCGCTGAGCGAAAAGGCCGTCGAGGCCCGCCGCCAGTTCATGCAGGAATAGCATCATGGCAATGGCTGCCGACGATATCGAGGCCCTGATCCTCGCAGGCATTCCGGATGCGCAGGTGCGGATCACCGATCTGGCCGGCGATGGCGATCATTATGCGGCGCATGTCACCTCCGAGAGCTTTCGGGGCATGAGCCGGCTTGCCCAGCAACGCGCGGTTTACGCCACGCTCGGGGAGCGCATGGGCGGCGAGCTTCACGCCTTGCAACTGACCACCGCCGTCCCCAACTGATGAGGCGATGACGTTTTTCGGGGTGCGGCCAGGGTGCCGCACTCCATTCCCGGAGACCCACGATGACCGATACTGCCCACGCCCGCATTCAGGACCTTGTCAGCAAGAATGAGGTGGTCCTGTTCATGAAGGGCACGCCGCTCTTCCCGCAATGTGGCTTTTCGAGCCGGGCAGTGGCGATCCTGGAGCGGATCGGCGTGGCTTATGAGAGCGTCGATGTGTTGCAGGACCAGGAGGTCCGCCAGGGCATCAAGAGCTTCTCGGACTGGCCGACCATCCCGCAGCTCTATGTGAAGGGCGAATTTCTCGGCGGGTCCGACATCATGATGGAAATGTATGAGGCCGGCGAACTCCAGCAGCTCCTCGCGCCGCAGGCGGCTTCCAGCGCGGGCTGAGCCTGACGAGGGCGCCATGGGCAGCATGGCCGATGCCGGCCCCGGCCGCGCCGCTGAAACCGGCGCCCGGCCTGCTGCCGCAACGGGCGGCGAAGGCGCCGCCGGAAGCCGCGTGACATCTGTCGAAAACGGCACGCCCTTCACAGGGGCGGGCGTGGGCTCGACTGTCACCGGCATGGTCATGCGCCTCTCGCCGCTGGTGTGCCGCGTGCTGGCGCCCAATCCGTCGCCCTTCACCTATAGCGGCACCCAGAGCTATCTGGTGGGCGAGACGGACGTGGCGGTGATCGACCCCGGCCCGGCGGACGAGCGGCACCTGGTTGCGCTTGTCGCGGCGATCGGCGATCGGCCGGTGCGCGCGATCCTGTGCACGCACACGCATCGCGATCACAGCCCCGCCGCCCGCCCACTGGCGGAGCGGACCGGCGCGCCGATCATCGGCTGCGCGCCGCTGACGCTGGAGGATGACGGCCCCCGTGCCGACGCCGCTTTCGATCCCGATTATCGGCCGGACAGGGTCTTGAGCGATGGCGAGCAGGTGAGCGGCGCTGGCTGGGCGCTGGCGGCTGTGGCGACGCCGGGCCATACCTCCAACCATCTGTGCTTCGCGCTGGCGGAGGAGCGGGCGCTCTTTTCCGGCGATCATGTCATGGGCTGGTCGACCAGCGTGGTCTCGCCGCCCGATGGCGACATGGGGGATTATCTGGCCTCGCTGGAGCGGCTGATCACGCGTGAGGACCGGATCTTTTATCCCGCTCATGGCGAGCCGATCGAGCGGCCGCAGCGCTTCGTGCGGCACATGCTCGGCCACCGCAAGATGCGCGAGGGCCAGATCATTCGTTTCATCGAGCGGCACGGCCCGTCGCCGATCCCGGCGATGGTCGAGTCCATGTATGCCGGCCTTGACCCGCGCCTGCACGGCGCGGCCGGCCGGTCGGTGGAGGCGCACCTCATTCATCTGGCCGGGCGCGGGCTGGTGACGCAGAATGCGGGCCTCTGGGCGCGCGTATGAGCGCATCATGATGCTGGCGGGCGGTCCGGATCGGTCGGGCGGGCTGATCCGATCGGCCCGCCCGCCCTGCGATGGGGCGCTTACTGGCCGCGAATGCCGAGCAGCTCGATCTTGAAGAGCAAGGTCGCGCCGCCCGGAATGGGGCCGCCGCCGCGCGGGCCATAGCCAAGGTCGGATGGCACGGCGATCTCGATCGTGTCGCCAATACCCATCATCGGCACGGCCATCTGCCAGGCGGGGATGAGGCTGCCGAGCGGAAAGCTCGCCGGCCGGCCGCGCGTATAGCTGCTGTCAAACTCGGTGCCGTCGGTCAGCGTGCCGGCATAATGCAGCGTCACAACATCCTCGAGCGTGGGGTGCGCGCCGCTGCCATCACCCTTCACCCGGCGCCAGCGCAGGCCGCCATCCATCGACTGCCAGCCGTCGGCCGACTGGAGCTTCGCCAGCGCCAGCATCTGCTGGTTGTGCCAGGCGGCGTCCTGCGATCGATCGCCAGCGTTCGTCTGCGCGATGGCGTAGCCCGCGCCGCACAGCGCCACAAAGCCAATTAATCCGACCAGCTTCTTGCGATTCACAATGTCATCCTCTGTCGATGGTTTGGCGGCGGCATCACCGCAAACCGCTCCATTTGCAACGGCAAAAGGCGATTTGCGGCCCTATTGCCCGGCCAGCGGGGCTTCGGGGAGACGGAAAGGCGCTTAGAGGTTGATCCGGGACGCGTCCGGGCCCATTTCCCCCACAAGCGTTGGTTACGAGGATTCGATGATGGATGCACGGGGTGGTATCGGCGGGAGTTTGGCGGGGCTGGATTTGCTCGGTGAGATCGACCGGCTGCGCAAGGAGCGCAATGCTGTCATCCTCGCGCATTATTACCAGAAGCCGCAGATTCAGGATCTGGCGGATTTCGTCGGGGATTCCCTGGAGCTGTCCCGCAAGGCGGCGGAGACGGATGCGGACGTGATCGCCTTTTGCGGCGTGCGCTTCATGGCCGAGACGGCCAAGATCCTGAGCCCCGAGAAAATCGTGGTGCTGCCGGACATGGACGCCGGGTGCAGTCTGGAAGACAGCTGCCCGCCGGCCCAGTTCAAGGCATTCCGCGAGGCGCATCCGGACCATATGGCGCTGAGCTACATCAACTGCTCGGCCGAGGTGAAGGCGCTCTCCGATATCATCGTCACCTCGTCCTCCGCCGAGACGATCCTGTCGCAATTGCCGCAGGATCAGAAGATCATTTTCGGTCCGGACAAGCATCTGGGGGGCTATCTGGCGCGCAAGACCGGCCGCGATATGCTGCTCTGGCCCGGCGTGTGCATCGTCCATGAAAGCTTCAGCGAGACGGAACTGCTCAAGCTCAAGGCGCAGCATCCCGATGCGCCGGTCGCCGCGCACCCGGAATGCCCGGCCTATATTCTGGACCACGCCGATTATGTCGGCTCGACCAGCGGCATCCTGGCCTTTGCCGGCACGATGCCCGGCGATACGCTGATCGTGGCCACCGAGCCGCACATCATCCACCAGATGGAGCTGGCGCTGCCGGGCAAGACGTTCATCGGCGCGCCGGGCGCGGACGGCAACTGCAACTGCAATATCTGCCCCTATATGGCGCTCAACACGGTGGAGAAGCTCTATCTCGCCCTGCGCGACCTGCAGCCGCGCATCGAGATGGACGAGGAACTGCGCCTGGCCGCCAAGAAGAGCCTCGACCGCATGCTGGAGATGGCAAGCAGCACGGTCGGCAAGGGCGACGTGGGCGCACGGGCCTGACCATCCTGCCGCGCCGCCCGAGGCGGTGCGGCCATGGCATCAACCGGGGGATATGATCGATGGACGAGATGCGCGCGGCCGCGGGTGAACCGGCATTGCCGGGCTTCGACCTTGCCGCTTTCGTCGCTGCGACGCTGGCCGAGGATATGGACGGCGCGCCGGGCGCGGGCGGACGGGACGTCACCTCCGAGAGCGTCATTCCCGAGGCCGCGATCTTTTCCGGCGTGATGGGCAGCCGCGACGCCGTGACGGTGGCGGGCCTGCCGATCGCCGAGGCATTCTTCCGGGCGCTCGACCCCGATGTGGAGATCACGCTGCTGGTGGGGGAGGGCGAGCAGGTGCCCGCACGCACGGAGCTGATGCGCCTGCGCGGCCGCGCGCGCGCGATGCTGACCGCCGAGCGCTCCGCGCTCAACACGGTGCAGCATCTGACCGGCATCGCCACCATGACCCGTGCCTATGTCGACAGGATCGCCGGCACGGGCGCGACATTGCTGGATACGCGCAAGACGATCCCCGGCCTGCGCCTGTTGGAGAAATACGCCACCCGCATGGGCGGCGCGCAGAACCACCGCATGGGGCTGTGGGACGCCGCGATGATCAAGGACAACCACATTGCCGTGGCCGGATCGATCGGACAGGCGGTGGGCGCGGCGCGGGCGGCCGGGATTGCGCGGATCATCGTGGAGGTCGATCGGATCGATCAGATCGAGCCGGCCATCGCGGCGGGTGCCACCCATCTGCTGCTCGACAATATGCCACCGGAAATATTGCGGGGTGCGGTGACGCTGGTCGGCAAGCGGGTGCCCACCGAAGCCTCCGGCGGTGTGCGGCTGGAGACGATCCGGGCGATCGCCGGGACGGGGGTTGATTATATCAGCGTCGGGCGGCTCACCCAGTCGGCCCCGGCGGCGGATATCGGGCTCGATTTCTCGCAGGCCTAGCCGGGAACGCACGCTGCCGGGCTGATCATGGGGCCAGGGCGGAGCGTCAGCCCTCGATAATGGCCGTCTCGGGGTGGTGCCGGTCCAGATGCTTGCGGATGATCCGCAAATTCTTGCTGTTGGACCGAAACATCAGATCGAACGCATCGCCGATGAACGGGATCGCCCCGATCGCGGTATCAATGCCAACATTCGCGCTCATGCGGACCAGTTGCCAGCGCGGCATGCCGAGGTTGCGCGCTTCCCAGATGATCCAGGCGCCCATCGCGGCGGCCAGCAAATCGCCCACCACGGGCACGATGCCGAGCAGCGCATCGAGGCCGAAGCGGAAGCGCGTGCCCGGCACGACCAGTGCCCGTTCGAGCAGATGCTCCATCATCTCGATCCGCTGCCGGATGGCGCGGGCATCGCGGCCGAGGCCGGCTATGCCATCAAACTGCGCCATCATCGCATCGAGTTGAGGAGCTGATCTGACCATAAGCGGCAATCCTGACTGCGCGGCCTTCAGGAAGGCCGGTTGAAAAGGTTCACCCTCAATTGGGGATGGGGATCAGCTTGTTCAATGGATGAACGCCGCGCGGCGAGGGCTCAAAGCCGGTGAGGCGCCGGCTGGCGAGCGACCAGCGGATGGGCTGCCCCAGCGGAATATAGGCGCTATACCCCACGATCAGCCGCTCGGCCTCGCCAAGCAACCGCGCCTGCTCGGCCGCCGTGTCGGCCTCCCGCGCCGCTGCCAGCAGATCGGACGCGCGCGCATCGCAGCGCAGCCCGGCCGCGCAATCGAGGCGGCTGAGATACCAGAGCGCGCTGTCGAACGGGGCGACCTCGTCGATCAGGACGAGATCGGCGGGCGCGTCTGCCGCCACCCGGGTGATACGGATGCCCAGTTCGGCAAAATCACGGGTAAGGCGGCGGAACAGCAAGGTCGCGCCGGCTCCCTGCGGCAATGCCACGCGCAGCGGCGGCGGCTCGTCATGACGGCTGCGCCAATGCTCGACGGCTTGCCGGGCGATCGCCACCCGCGTTGCCCGGTCACTCTCGGCCCAGACGGGCATGGTCGGCGGGCGATCCAGTTCGAGCGCGGCGGGCAGGGGGTGATCGAGCGTCTGCCAGCCCGGCAATCCCAGCGCGGTGGCAAGCGCGGCGCGATCGATCACGCGGGCAAGGGCGTCGCGGACATTGCCGTCCGCCAGCAAGGGTGAGCGGCTGGTGATGGCGAGCCCGAAGAGTCCGGAGACCGGATCGATACGCAAATCCGTCATGGCGAAACCGGCCGCGGGCACGAGCAGCAAGTGCTGGAACCGTCCGCCGAGCACGAGATCGGTCCGCCTGGCTGCAAAGCGCACGAGCGCGCGTGCGCCGCTATCGGCTTGCATGATGCGGTGGCGGGCGGTTGCCGGTTCCTCCTGCGTGTTTTCCAAGGCGCCGTTGCCCAGCCCGGTCACCGGCGTCAGGTCGAGCCGGTTGCCCTCCAGTTTGGCGCGATAGGGCCCGGTGCCCTTCTTGCCGGCCATGATCGCGAATTGCGGTTGCGCGAGCAGTTGCAGGAAAGCGGGGAGAGCCGCGTCCAGACGGATCTCGATCACCCGGTCGGTCATGGCGCGCACTTGCGGCTTGAGGCCGGCGAGCCAGGTCGGGTTGGCCCGGAACCGCTCGCGCAACAGGCGAGCGACGGTCTCGGCCTTGACCGGCTCGTCCCCATCGGCCCAACTGATGCGCTTGAGGCGGAAGATATAGCTCTGCCCGCCCGCCTCGACGATCCAGCTCTCGGCAAGGGCGTCCATCACCTCGCCGCGCGCATCGAAGCTGAGCAGGCCCTGGGCGATCGCGCCGAGCGTGGCCTTGCCTGCCGGCGTATCGCTCGCCCGCAGCGGTTCGAGCAGATCGCTCTTCATGCCGATGAGATCGACCTTGACCGGGCTGTCATCCTGGCCAGTGGTGCAACTGGCCGCGGCAAGCAGCAGGCCTGTGAAGATCAGCCGCCGCAACGAGCGGTTTGCCGGGGTCCGCCAAATCATCCTGTCAGCACCGTTCATGTCGCAAGCCTAGCCCGGCTTGGGGGAGGGGCCAACAACCAATGCGCGCCCGGCGCTGCGCGTTGCCGATCGGCCGGCCATGGTGCGGACGGCGGGACTTGAACCCGCACTCTCAGCTGAGAAGCAGATTTTAAGTCTGCTGCGTCTACCGATTTCGCCACGTCCGCATGGCGCGCTGGCCGGGCCGTCCTTGCCACGGCATGGAGCATGTTGCCAGTGCCTTGCTGCGCCGGATTTACGCGGGCAGCGAGCGCCTTGCCTGATAGGCTGCGCCCGCCGGAACGCGGCTCAGTCGTCCGCGTTGAGGCGCAGGCGCATTTCCTTGCCGGGCTTGAAATGCGGCACGCGCTTGGAGGGGACGGTCACCGCCGCGCCGGTGCGGGGGTTGCGGCCGGTGCGGCCGGCCCGTGCGCGCGTGGTGAAGGCGCCGAAGCCCCGCAGTTCCACACGGCCGCCTTCCGCCAGGCGGGCGCCGATCGACTCGAACACGATGTCGACAATCCGATCCACTTCCTGAAGCGTGAGGCCGGGGTTGAGTGTCGCCAGCTTCTGCACGAGTTCCGAACGAATCATGATGCATCTTCCCCTATTTGGCCAAGAACGCCTCCTGGCGCCTGCGCCATTATAGGAGCAGTCTCGGCAAACTGGTAATAATCGCGACTTGCCGAAGACGAAGCCCGAAGCAAGCAGAATCAAGCAAAATGACCCGGAAATGAAAAGAGCCCGCCGATGGATGATCGGCGGGCTCCCTGTCTTTCATGCGCTACGCTTGTGAACGTCGCGCCGGGCGTCAGTTCTTGCCCTTGAGCGCCTCGCTCAGGATGTCGCCCAGCGACGCGCCGCTGTCGGACGAGCCATACTGCGCGACGGCCTGCTTCTCTTCGGCGATCTGGAGCGCCTTGATCGAGAAGTTCGGCTTCTTGGAGCGGTCGAAACCGATCACCAGTGCGTCGAACTTCTGGCCGACCTGGAAGCGGTCCGGACGCTGCTCGTCGCGGTCGCGGCCAAGGTCGCTGCGCTTGATGAAGCCGGTGACGCCATCGTCGCCAGCCTGCACTTCAAGGCCGCCGTCGCGCACCTCGAGCACGGTCACGGTGACCGTCTCGTTCTTCTGGATGCCGCCGCCGGTCGAACGGCCTGCGCCGACTGCCGGTGCGCCCTTCTCGAGCTGCTTCATGCCGAGGCTGATGCGCTCCTTCTCGACGTCCACGTCAAGCACGATGGCGGTGACCGTCTCGCCCTTGCGGTGCAGGTTGAGCGCGTCCTCGCCGGAGATGCCCCAGGCGATGTCGGACATGTGGACCATGCCGTCCACGTCGCCGTCGAGGCCAATGAACAGACCGAATTCGGTCGCATTCTTGACTTCGCCTTCGACCTGCGAACCCACCGGGTGACGCTCGGCGAAGTTTTCCCACGGGTTGGACTGGGCCTGCTTGAGGCCGAGGCTGATGCGACGCTTCTCGGCGTCCACCTCGAGCACCAGAACTTCCACTTCCTGGCTCGTCGAAACGATCTTGCCGGGGTGGACGTTCTTCTTGGTCCAGCTCATCTCGGAGACGTGGACCAGGCCTTCGATGCCCGGCTCCAGCTCCACGAACGCACCATATTCGGTGATGTTCGTCACGCGGCCGGTGAGCTTGGCGCCAACCGGATACTTGGCCGATGCGCCTTCCCACGGATCGCTCTCAAGCTGCTTCATGCCGAGGCTGATGCGCTGCGTCTCGCGGTTGATGCGGATGATCTGGACACGGACGGTATCGCCGATGTTGATCATCTCGCTCGGGTGGTTGATCCGCTTGTAGCTGAGATCGGTGACGTGGAGCAGGCCATCGATGCCGCCAAGGTCAACGAACGCACCATAATCGGTGATGTTCTTGACGACGCCCTCGATGATCTGGCCTTCCGTCAGGGTCTGGATGAGGCCGCTGCGCTGCTCGGCGCGGGTCTCTTCCAGGATGGCGCGGCGCGACACGACGATGTTGCCACGGCGACGATCCATCTTGAGGATCTGGAACGGCTGCGGAATGTCCATCAGCGGGGTGACGTCGCGCACCGGGCGGATATCGACCTGCGAGCCGGGCAGGAAGGCCACGGCGCCGTCGAGATCGACGGTGAAGCCGCCCTTGACGCGGCCGAAGATGACGCCCTCGACACGGCTGTTCTCGGCGAACTCGGCTTCCAGCTTGTCCCACGCGGCTTCGCGGCGGGCGCGGTCGCGGCTCAGCATGGCCTCGCCATTGCTGTTCTCGACGCGGTCGACGAACACCTCGACCTCGTCACCGACCTTCAGATCGGCCTTCTGGCCCGGCGCGGCGAATTCACGCAGCTGCACACGGCCTTCGCTCTTGAGACCGACGTCGATGACGGCGAGGTCATTCTCGATTGCGGTGACGGTGCCCTTGACCACGCGGCCTTCAAAGCCGCCCTCGGCGCCGCCAAGTGATTCGTTGAGAAGCGACGCGAAATCGTCGCGGGTGGGGAATGCCGTTGAGGCCATAGAATAAGGTTCCTTCAAGTCATTGCTGGCCAACCGGTTGTCTCCGGTGGTCTTTGGCCAAACCGTCCGCAAGGCCGCATGCCCGGCGGACATTCCGTGCGCGATATATACCAGCGGAACCCCGTTTTTGGAAAAGCAAAAGGGCGCCTCGCCGCGCGAAGCGCCTTGCAGGGCCGCTTATCGGCGGCCTTCCAAGCGTGCATCCACCAGCGCAATCGCGCGCTGAACGGCCGCGCCTATACCCAAATTACTGGTGTCGAGCAAGTCTGCGTCATCCGCCTGCCGGAGCGGCGCGGCGGCACGGCCGCTATCGCGCGCGTCGCGAGCGGCGATTTCGGCCATGACGGCTTCGAGCGGCAGATCGGCCAACTCCGCATGACGGCGCCGTGCGCGCTCCTCCAGGCTGGCGGTGACGAACAATTTGGCATCCGCATCGGGCACGATGACGGTGCCGATGTCGCGCCCGTCGAGCACTGCGCCACCGGGCTGGCGAGCAAAGGCGCGCTGCCGGTCCAGCAAGGCGGCGCGCACTTGGGGGTGACGCGAGACGCGGCTGGCGAGCGGCCCCGCCGCCGCCGAGCGCAAGGCCGGGTCCGCGAGCAGGCTGTCCGGGAAGGCGCAACCGGCGAGCGCATCGTCCGGATCGTCCGGATCGCCACCGGCCTGCGCGACCATGACCCCCACGGCGCGATAGAGCAGCCCGGTGTCGAGCAGCGGCAAGCCATAATGCGCGGCCAGCGCGCTGGCGATGGTGCCCTTGCCGGATGCGGCAGGGCCGTCGACGGCGATAATCATCATCTGGGCTGTGCTTCAGTTGGCGGGACGTTGCATCAGGAAGCCGATCGAATCATATTTCTGCTCCGGCCGGCGCCAGAAGGAGCGCATGAACAGGGCGACGGACGCGCCAAAGCTGTGCCGACGTGGGCGCATGGTAGGTTCTGCCTGAGTGACTCGCTCCGCGATCGTTGTTTCCCAACCGCGCCAGCCTGGATCGAAGTTGCGGACATAGCCCTGATACATTTTTTGTACAGGGACGAAGCCAACCTGTTCCATGATTTGTTGCAAGGATGCCGGCGTGAAGAAATAGATATGGCGGGGGGCATCGAACATTTCCGAAGCAATCGTGAAGGTGCGGAAATGTTCCGAGGCGCAATTGGGCACTTCCACATAGCATAAGCCGCCAGGCCTGGTGAGAGCCAAGGCATTGCGCAGGGCCAGCTTCGGATCGCGGCAATGCTCAAGGGAGTGCGTCATCAGGACCAGGTCGAAGGACCTCTCGGTGATGGCTGCCGGAATAGCCTCGGCGGTGCCGACTTCGACGTTGATCGCGGCTTTGGCGGCATGCGCGCGCGCTGTCGGATCAGGATCGACACCGGTCACCGCAAAGCCCAGCGCCTTGAAGCGAGCAAGATATTTGGCGTCTCCACAGCCAAGGTCGCACACAGTGCCTCCGGCCGGGAGCCGCGCCGCCACCTTTTCGGGAAGAAAGCATTGTTCCCGGTCGAAGATCCAGGCGGCTTTGGTCAGCAACTTGTCCGCGAAGCCAGACGCAATTGGCGGGATGTGACTCGCGCCATCATCATGCGTATAGTAACTGCCAAGTCGATAGAATTCAGGAATGGCGCCGGGGTCCGGCATCGGTGAGAGGACGCCCAGGCTACAGGTGCGACATCGCAACACGGAGCGATAGATCATCGGCGTGTTCTTCTTGGCATCAATTGGCATTGTCAGCCAATTGTCGAGCGGGCCATTGCAGGCATTGCAGCAATATTCCGGTGACATTGCGCTATTCCCTTGTTGGCTCGACGGCCGCCAAGCCGCCTCCATTTATGGAGTCGCGGTCAACCAAGTCAAGATTCTCCGACCGTCCGTCTGCGGTCGCGTTCATGCCCCGCCCCGGAGGGTCTCCAGCAGAGTCGCAAACCCCGGAAAGCTGGTCGCGACCGGGCTCATATCGTCGATGATGAGGCCGCCCGTCGTGTGCAGGCCGGCCACGGCGAAGCTCATGGCGATGCGATGATCGAGCTGCGCGGCGATCGTCGGTTGCAGTTCGCTACCGCCCAGCGGCGCGCCGTCATTGCCGGTGATGAGAAGGCCGTCCGGCTGCTCCTCGATCCGCGCGCCGATCCGCGCGAGGCCGCGTGCCATCAGGGCGAGGCGGTCGGATTCCTTGACGCGCAGTTCATCCAGGCCGCTGGTGCGGGTGACGCCCTTTGCATGCGCGGCAGCAACGAAGAAGACCGGGAACTCGTCAATCATGCTGGGCACGATCGCCGGCGGCACATCGATGCCGGTGAGCTGGCTGTGCCGCGCGACGAGATCGGCGACGGGCTCGCCGCCCACCACGCGCTCGTTGGTGATGGTGAGATCTGCCCCCATCGCCCGCAGCATCTCGAACAGGCCGGCGCGAGTCGGGTTCATGCCGACGTTGGTGACGGTGATGTCCGAGCCCGGCGTGATCAGCGCGGCCACCACGGGGAAGGCGGCCGAGGAAGGGTCTCCCGGCACCTCCAGCACTTGTGGCTTCAGCGCCGCGCCGCCGGTGACGGAAATGATCCGCGTGCCATCCGGCAGCGTCTCGACGTCGAGCGCCGCGCCGAAACCCTTGAGCATCCGTTCGCTATGGTCGCGCGTGGGCACCGGCTCGATGACGCGGGTGGTGCCAGGTGTGTTGAGCGCGGCGAGCAGGATCGCCGATTTGACCTGCGCGGAGGCGACCGGCAGGCGATATTCGATCGGCACCGCCGGGACGAGGCCGCGCATGGTGAGCGGCAGGCGGCCGCCGGGCGCGGTCGTGAACTGCGCGCCCATCAGGCTGAGCGGCTGCGTCACGCGGCCCATCGGCCGGGCGGAAAGCGAGGCGTCCCCGGTGAAGGTGGCGGTGAGGTCATGGCTGGCGAGCAGGCCCATCAGCAGTCGCACGGAGGTGCCGCTATTGCCCATCTCCAGCGCGGTTTCCGGCTGGGCGAGCGCGCCCACGCCAACCCCGTGGATGCGCCACACGCCATCATCCCCGCGCGCGATCTGCGCGCCGAGCGCCCGCATGGCGGCGGCCGTGGCCAGCACGTCCTCCCCTTCGAGCAGGCCGGACACCCGGCTTTCGCCAACCGCCAGCGCCGACAGCATCAGCGAGCGGTGGGAAATGCTCTTGTCGCCCGGCACCGTGACGGTGCCACGCAGAGGGGCGCCGGGTGCGAAGCGCATATTGCGCGCATGTTCAGTCATATGCTCCAGTTTCCGGATCAATGGCGCGGCCGCGTCTGGCGCGCTGCGCGGGAGAAAAATATCGAGGGCTTTTGACAGTGCCCGCATGCTATGGCAAGGCGCGCGGCACTTCGTGGCAGCCAAGCCTGCTCGCGTGATTATCAATTCATCTGGAAGGACTGAGGCGCCATATGGTCAAGCCTGAATGGGGAACGAAGCGGACCTGCCCCAAATGCGCGACGCGCTTCTACGACCTGGGCAAGGACGAGCCGGTGACCTGCATCGAATGCGGGAACGTCTGGACGCCGGAGCCCGTGCTCAAATCCAAGCAGCCGATTCCTTTCGAGGAAGCGCCCAAGCAGACGACGGCGGCTGAGCCCGATGCGGCGGCTGATGACGATCTGGATATCGACATCGACGTCGATGATGCCGAGGGCTCGCCGGACAATGACGTCGACCTTGGCGGCGACGACGATCTCGGCGTTGCGGCGGCCGAGCCCAAGGATGACGAGGCCTGAAAAACTTCTTTTCATATTGTTTGAAATTGGACTTGCAGCAGGGCGAGGGCTGACCTAAGAGCAGCGCCCTGCACCGGGCGGAACCCTCCGCCCGGTAAGTTTTCGGGGCCGTAGCTCAGCTGGGAGAGCGCTACACTGGCAGTGTAGAGGTCAGGGGTTCGATCCCCCTCGGCTCCACCAAACTTCCCTAACTTTCCGAAGTCGGGGTGTTGGAAAAAATCCCACAGACATCCGCGCAGACGTCGCGAAGGCCATCCCCTCAGGCGGGCTGGATGGCTGTTTCGTCAAAATGGCCTGGAGCATGTCCGGGCCATTGGTGGCGACCTCATTCATTTGTTTCGATCGTTCCGGCTTATCGCCCGGCTCTGCATGGTTCATAAGATGCATGCCTGATCCTGGGAGATGCGTGATGAGTGACCTGGCAAAGCTGGCACGGTCCGGCTTGGTGACGCGATTGTGAATCGTATCGGTTTTGGCGCGATGCAGCTCGCCGGACCTGGCGTGTTCGGTCCACCCAAGGATCGCGAGGCGGCGATCGCGGTGCTGCGGGCCGCTGTGGCGGCTGGCGTCAATCATATCGATACCAGCGATTTCTATGGCCCGCATGTTACCAACCAGATCATCTGCGAGGCGCTCCATCCCTATGCCGATGACCTCGTCATCGTGACCAAGGTCGGCGCGCGACGGGGAGGCGATGCCGCCTGGTTGCCCGCGCAGAGCCCGGCCGACTTGACGCAGGCGGTGCACGACAATCTGCGCAACCTCGGCCGCGATGTGCTCGACGTGGTCAACCTGCGGGTCATGGGGGGCGGGCATGGTCCGACGGAGGGCTCCATCGAAGCGCAGTTCGCGACCCTGGCCAGGCTGCGCGAGCAGGGCCTGATCCGGCACCTTGGCCTGAGCAACGTGACGGAGCGGCAGATCGCGCAAGGGCAGGGGATCGCGCCCGTGGTCTGCGTGCAGAATCAGTATAATCTCATCCACCGCGCCGATGACAGGCTGATCGACCGTCTGGCCGCGCAGGACATTGCCTATGTGCCCTTCTTTCCGCTGGGCGGCTTTGCTCCCATCCAGTCCGATGCCCTGACGGCGCTGGCGGCGCGCCTCGATGCCTCGCCCATGCAACTTGCCCTGGCGTGGCTGCTGGCGCGCGCGCCGAATATTCTGCTGATCCCCGGCACGTCCAGCCTCGCCCATCTGGCAGAAAATCTTGCGGCGGCTGATCTGACCCTTGCCGAGACCGTGAAGGCGGAGCTGGACCGGATCGCGGTCAGCGCGACCGCCTGAGCCGGTTTCGCCGGGGCCGGACGGGCGACAGTCGCGCCGGGTGTCGAGCCCGATCCCACATTGTCGCCGGCCTTGCCTCATGCGAAGAGCGTCCAGGAGGCGACGGAACGATCGCTTGCCTTGCCGCTGTTTCGGCCGGGCCGCCCCTCTGGCCTTCGCTCTGCCCGAGGAGCGCTCATCACTGGAAGGAGAGACGATGCGTTTGGGATATTTTGCTGCATTCATGCTGCTGACCACAGCCGCGCCCGCGCTGGCGGCCGGGGGGGATGACGCGAAGGCCGAGGCGCGCTGCACCGCCTTTGGCAGCCAGAGCGTCGGCAGCGACGTCACCATCACGGCGGTGAGGCATGTCGGCGTCACGCCGGCCGGCACGGCGCAACCGGGCGGCCCGCCGCTTGCCGTCGCCTTGCCTGCCCATTGCCGGGTCGAGGGCATCATCAACCAGCGCAAGGGGGCAGGCGGCAAGGAGTATGGCATCGGTTTCGCCATCGCGCTGCCGGATGACTGGAACGGGCGCTTCCTGCTGCAAGGTGGCGGCGGCCTCAATGGCAGTGTCGGCGCGCCGATCGGCCCCGTCGCGTCTGGCGGGAAGCCGGCGCTCACGCGCGGTTTCGCCGTCATCAGTCATGATAGCGGCCACAAGGGCGCGGTGTTCGATTCGAGCTTCATGGCCGACCAGCGCGCGCTTCTCGATTTCGCCGAGGCTTCGGTCAGGACCGTCACGTTGCTGGGCAAGCGGATTACCGCCACCTATTATGGCAGGCCCGCCGCCCACAGCTATATGACCGGCTGCTCGACCGGCGGGCGCGAGGCGATGCTTGCCTCGCAGCGCTACCCGGAATTGTTCGACGGGATCATCGTCGGCGCGCCCGCCATGCGCACCGCGGATTCCAATCTCGGTGTCGAATATACCCAGATTCTGTTCAATCAGGCCGCGCCCAAAGGCGCGGACGGCAAGCCGATCATGAGCGAGGTGCTCACCGCCGCCAACCGCAAGGCCATCCAGCAAGGCATTCTCGACCAGTGCGACGGGCTGGATGGCCTCAAGGACGGCATGATCGAGAATGTCGCGCAATGCCGGTTCGATGCCAGGAAACTCGCCTGCTCGGCCGGCAAGACCGATGGCTGCCTGAATGACGGGCAGGTTCGTGCGCTGGAGCTCGGCCTTGCCGGACCGAAGGACAAGGCCGGCTATGCCCTCTATGCCCCGATGGCCGCCGACACCGGCATCGTGGCGACGCCGATGGGCTATCTGCCGACGGGCGGCCCCGGCCCCTTCGGTCCGCCCAGCGACGCAACGGATATCGACCTCGACGCGCGCGCCCGTGAGAACCGGAACGATGCCGGCCAGCGCCTCACCGACACCAATTACTGGACCAACCTCAACACCTATCTCGATCGCGGCGGCAAGATGATCTTCTATCATGGCGTCTCGGACTTCTGGTTCTCGCCCTTCGCGACATGGGATTATTACGAGCGCGCCGCCCAGGCCAACGGCGCGGCCTTCACGGATGCGAGCCGCTTCTACATGGTGCCCGGCATGCTCCATTGCGGCGGAGGCAATGCCTTCGAGCAGTTCGACATGCTCTCGGCCGTTGTCGACTGGGTCGAGGAAGGCAAGGCGCCTGGCAGCATTACCGCGCAGCGTCCCGCGCCATCCACCGAGTCCCGCCCGCTGTGCCCATTCCCCGCCCATGCGCAATATCGCGGGGGCGACAGCAAGAGCGCAGCCAGCTTCTCCTGCCAGCCCCCGACCGATTGAGGCGCCGGACTGTCATTGCGGGCCCCTGTCGGCAATGGCCGGACAAGGAACGGTTGGCGGACGTCGACAGCGTCCGCCAACCATCGTGGATGACCGCACGGACTGCTGCGTCCGGAACTCGTCAGCATCGAGCAGGCACGGTTGACGGTTGTCCTCCCGAGGCGCTGGCTGGCCGCTTCATCGGCACGCTGATCAGGGCGCTCCACAGTGCGGTCGGGCCGGAGCGCGATCCATCGCCCTGCGGCGGCGGGTTGGCGGCAGGCGCGTTTTTCTCTCGTCTTAGACAGCGTTGTCATATACGTGGAAACGGCCTGGTCGGGCGACAGCCGGCCGGGCATCGAAGCCAAGAGAAAAGGGGTGAGGAGGGGATGATGCAGAGCGGGGACCCGTCGAGTCAAAAGCGCGCCGGCAGCGCGTTCATGTATCTGACTGTGCTGTTCTTCATCTGGGGCGCGGTCACGTCGGTCAATGATGTGCTGATCCCGACGGTGAAGCAGGTATTCTCACTCAGCGACACCGAGAGCTTCCTCACGCAATTCGCGTTCTTCATGGCTTATGGCGTGGTGTCGCTGCCGGCTGCGGCATTGCTCGGGCGGCTGGGCTCCTCGCGCGCGATCGTGCTGGCGCTGGCGACCATGGTGCTCGGCTGCCTGCTGATGCCGCTGGCCACGCTGCTGCGCATCTATGGCGTGGCGCTCGGGGCGCTGTTTGTCATCGCGTCGGGGATTACCCTGCTTCAGGTCGCGGCCAATCCGCTCTCCGCGGCGCTGGGCGATCCCAAGCGCTCGCACTTCCGGCTGGTGCTGAGTCAGACGTTCAACAGTCTCGGGACGGTGGTCGGGCCTTATCTCGCTGCACATACGCTGCTCAAGGGCGGTCTGTTCGACGGCGGCGAGGCGACGGAGGCCAAGATCGCCTATTCGCTGAGCCGGATCGACATCACTTATGGCTTCATCGCGGCGGTCATCCTGGTGATGGCCCTGCTCATCTGGCGCAAACGCGCGCTGATCGATGGCGCCAATCCGCAAAATTCCGCGCCCTCGTCCCTTGGCGGCGCCTTTTCCGATCGCTGGGCGCTGTTCGGTGCGCTCGCGATTTTCCTGTATGTCGGGGCGGAAGTCTCGATCGGCTCCGCCATGGTCAATTTCCTCGAACAGGATGACGTGCTGGCCGTTTCCGCCGTGACGGCCGGGACCATGGTCAGCCTCTATTGGGGCGGTGCCATGATCGGCCGGCTGGCGGGGACGGTGCTGCTCCTGCGGCTGCCGGCCGGGCCCATGCTGGGCGTTTGCGCGCTGGCCGCGGCCGCGCTCTGCCTCGCCGTGAGTGGCCTGACCGGGCCGGTGGCGGGCTATGCCGCCATTTCGGTGGGCCTGTTCAACTCGATCATGTTCCCGGTGATCTTCTCGCTGACGATCGAGCGCTCGCGGGCCGGCGCCTCGGCCACCTCCGGGTTGCTCTGTCTGGCCATTGTGGGCGGCGCGGTGGTGCCGCTGCTGTTTGCGCGGGTCGCGGATCTGAGCGGAAGCCGCTTCACGGCTTTCTACGTGCCACTGGCCTGCTACCTGGCCATCGCGCTGTTCGGCCTGATGGCCTGGCGTGCCGCCAGAGCGGGCGTGACTGCCGTGGCTGAAACGGCCTGAACCGGCGCGTTCAGCGCCGCGCGGGGGCGATGATCCCGGCGCCGAAGGGATAGAGCGGCGCCGCACTGTCATCCGGCCGGTCCGGCCGCTGCGCCTCGACCGCTGCCATGGAGGCGGGCAACTCGAAGGGCAGGCGGCCCTCGGCCTGCGCCTTGCCAAGCATCACGTCGAGCAGCGCATCGTCGCTGGCGCCGAAATTGCCGAGCAGGGCGGCGGTCTTGTCGCGGATATTGCCGAGGATCGCCGGCCGGTCGAGATAGATGGAGGCGATGACCGGCACCTTGGCGGCGGCGGCCTTGAGCGCCTCATAATCCGGATCGGCGTTGCGGAAATCGAGCCGGCCTTCCTTTTGCCGGCTGCCGAAGAAATGATTGGGGTGAAGCATTTCGCTCGGGGCGGTCAGCCGGAACAGGGCGACGTCCGCCTCCTCGGGCCGGGTCACGACAAGGAGACCGTGGGCGCGGGCCACTGCCGGAGAGAGGCCATGCAGATAGACGCGGCTTCCCGCCTTGAGCGGGAGCGCGCCGTTATTCTCCAGCAGGATCTGGGCGCGGCGCTGGACATCATCTGCCGCGGCGCGGAAGACCGGATTGCCGACGATGCGCGCGGCCTGCGCCGGATCGACGAAGGGCTGGTCGAACAGCCCCTGACGGAATTTGGCGATCATCACCCGGCGCACCGATTCATTGACGCGCGCTTCGCTCAGCCGTCCGGAACGGACCGCCGCGACGATGATCTCGGGCTTGTCCACCCCGCCAAACTGGTCGATCCCCGCGTCCACGCCCTTGGCGAAGCGCTCGGCCTGCGGCAAATTCTCCACGCCCCACGGCATGGCGATATCAGCGGGGCCTTGCGGCTGTTGCGGGTCGCGGCAGCCGGGCGTGCAATCATTGGTGATCGCCCAGTCCGACAGGATGATGCCGCTATAACCCTTCTGCCCACGCAGCAGGCCGGTGAGCAGTTGCTTGCTGAAGCCCGGCGCCACCTGCTCGGTCAGTTGGCCGTCCAGCATCAGGCCCTTGAGGATGGTGTAGGCTGGCATCACCCCGCCGACATGGGCATCCAGCGCACCCTGAAAGGCGGCGACATGCTCGGCGAATGTGGCTTCGTCCAGCACGGCGTAGCGGCCATACCAGTTGTGGCCGTCAAAACCCTCGGGCTGGGCGCCATAGCCCACCCAATGCTTGACGATGGTCAGCACGCCATCGCGCGTGACGCCGCCCGTGCTCTGCTGAAAGCCCTCGACATAGGCGCCGGCCAGCGGGGAGACGAGCGCGGCGGTGGCGCCGAAGGTGCCGGCGAGGCGGCTCCAGCGCGGCTCGGTGGCCAGATCGGCCTGCGGTGACAGCGCCTCGTGAATGCCCACGGCGCGATATTCCTGCCGGGCGATATCGGCGAAACGGCGGGTGATCGCCGGATCGCGCAGCGCGCCGAAGCCCAGTATGTCGGGCCATTGGGAGAAGCCTTTCGCCTCTGACGATGCGCCGAGTACATATTCAAAATGATTGCGCGGATCGGTGCTGATCGTCACCGGAATGCCGAGCCGGCCTTGCGCGGCCAGCGCTTGCACGGCGTTATTCTGCTCGGCCAGTCGGTCGGGCGCAATGGCGAGGCGAGTGATGAAACTGGTGATGTTGCGCTCGCCGATCAGCACCCGCACCTGATCGAGATCATAGCCCTGATCGGACAGGCCGGCCCCCATCGTGCCGGCACCGGGCAGGGTGCCATGCATCATCGTCCCGGCCTTTTCCGCCAGCGTCATGCGGCCGACCAGATCATCGGCGCGTTGCTCCGCCGAGAGTCGCCAATCCTCATATGGGTCGAGCCGGCCGTTGCGATTCAGGTCGCGAAACGCCGCGCCATCGATGGTGAGCTTGCGCGCGTCGTCCGGTGATGCCGGGGCGGAGGCGGCGAGCAGGCCGGTCAACAGGGCGAAGGCGAGGGCATTTGATCGTTTCACGCTGGCGTCTCTCACAAATTGCAGGCCGTCATCTGTCCGATAAGGAGTTGAGACAGCGCTGTCATACGGCATTGCCGGCGAAATTTTGTCAATGTGAAACTGCGCTGGCCGCGCCGCGGCCGGGCATGCCCGTGGCCGGACAGTCAAATCCGGCGCGGTCTTGCCTGTGATAATGGGGGGCGCTGTCAGCTGGTCAGGCGGACCAGCGGGCCGTCGAGCCGCGCTCGATGACCTTGTAGGGCAGGATGATATGCGCGGCCGGCGCGGCCTTGTCCGCCGCGGCCAGCAGCTTGACCGCTGCCGTGGCCATGGCGCCGAAGGATTGCCGCACCGTGGTCAGCGCCGGCGAGGTGATATGCGCAATGGCGGAATCGTCGAACCCGGCGATGGAAAGCTGCTCGGGCACGCGGATGCCGCGCTGCATGGCGGCGGCGATGGCGCCCGCCGCCATATCGTCATTGGCGCAGAAGATGGCGGTGGGCGGCTCCGCCAGCCTGAGCAGGGCGTCCGCCGCCCGAAGGCCTGAGGCGACGTTGAAGGCGCCACCTTCGACGAGGGGCGCGAGCGTTTCGTCAAACGCGGCGAGCACGTCGCGACAGGCCTTGAGGCGGGCGGTCGCCGCACGGTGGCCGTCCGGGCCGCTGATGAAGCCGATGCGGCGATGACCAAGGGCAAGCAGATGGCGCGTCATGGCCGCCGCGCCGCCATATTCGTCGGTCGCGACGGACGGCGCCGTCTCGCTGTCGAGGCCGGGCGCGATGAGCACATAGGGAATGCCAGAGCGATCGAGCGCCTCGACCATCTCGATATGGTCGCACAGGGGCGGGGCGACGATGATGCCGTCAATATCGGACGCGGCGATGCCGGCGGGCAGACGCGGCGGCAAGGCGCCGGCCGACACGTCACAAATCTCGATCGTCAGGCGGTAGCCCGCCTTCTGACAGGCCAGCATGGCGGCGAATTGCAGATCCGAAAGGAAGGCGGGCAGATACCAGTCGTCCTCGCTGGCCAGGTCGACCATGCGGATGGCGATCAGCAGCGCAAATGTATAAGTGCGCGGCCCGGCCAGCGTGCGGGCCGCGACATTGGCGCGATAATCGAGATCGGCCGCTGCCTGACGGACCCGCTCGCGCAGCTCCTGCCCCACATGGGGGTTGTTGTTGAGAACGCGCGAGACCGTTTTGAACGAGACGCCGGCACGACGCGCCACGTCGATGATGGTCGGTCGTCCCCCGCGTCTTGCCATGTTGAATGCCGCTCCTGTGCCGGATTTACATCATCTGCCCGCGCCGCAGAGAACCCATGACTGGCCCAGACATTTTGAATTGACAAGCAGCGGGTTGATGACCATCAAAGACAACGTTGTCAGTGACGGGCGACGAAATGCGACGAGGCCGAAGCGGGAAACGCAGGGCCGCACGATAACAGGCGGGAGAGGAAGACGATGAAGCGAGCCATCATGTGCCTGGGCATCGCGACCGCGACCATGGTGCCGGCCGGTGCCTTTGCCCAATCGACCGCGGCCATGCAGGTGACGCTCGACAGCGGTGTTATCGCGGGCAGCGCGGAGGCCGGCGCGCTCTCCTGGAAAGGCATTCCGTTTGCCGCGCCACCTGTCGGCCCCCTGCGCTGGCGGGCGCCGCAGCCGGTGACGCCATGGACCGGCGTGCGCGCGGCGACCGATTATGGTCATGACTGCATGCAGGTGCCCTTCCCCAGTGACGCCGCGCCGCTCGGCACCGCGCCGGCCGAGGATTGTCTGGTCCTCAACGTCTGGAAACCGGCCACGGCACCGGCGGGCAAGGCGCTGCCGGTGATGGTCTGGATCTATGGCGGCGGTTTCGTGAATGGCGGCTCCTCGCCACCGACCTATTCCGGTGCGGAACTGGCGAAGCAGGGCGTCATGGTGGTGAGTTTCAACTATCGGGTCGGCCGCTTTGGCACCTTTGCACATCCCGCGCTGACCAGAGCCGACGAGGATGGCGGGCTGCTCGGCAATTATGGCTATATGGACCAGCTTGCGGCGCTGAAATGGGTGCGGCGCAATATTGCGGCCTTTGGCGGTGATCCCGAGGATGTCACCATCGTGGGGGAATCGGCCGGTGGCATGTCGGTGCATATGCTGGTGACGTCCCCGATGACGAAGGGGCTGTTCACCAAGGCGGTTGTCATGTCCGGCGGCGATGGCGAGGGCATGGGGCCGGGCGGTCTCGCGCAGGTCGAGCAGGTGGGCCTCGCCTTTGCCAGGAAGATGGGCATTGCGGCGGACGATCCGCAGGCGCTGGTCAAGTTGCGGGCGCTGAGTGCGGATCAGGTCACCGATGGCCTGAGCATGATGGCGCTGTTCGCGCCGGGTGCGGGCGAGCGGACCTTCGCCAGCCCCTTTGCCGACGGCAAGCTCGCGGTGGATGCCGGCGCTGCCTATGCGTCGGGCAATTTTGCACATGTGCCGATGATGATCGGCGCGACCAGCGACGATATTGGCGGGCCGACCGGATCGATGGTGGCGGGCGCCCGGCGGCTGGCCGGCGTGATCGCCGCGCAGGGCGTGCCGGCCTATCATTATCGCTTCTCCTATGTGGCGCAGTCCGTCGGCAAGCCGGGGGCGGGACATGCCACGGACATTCCATTCTTCTTCGACACCGTTGCGACGAAATATGAGGCCGCCACCACGCCGCAAGATCTCGGCATGGGCAAGGCGATGAGTGCCTATCTGGCCAATTTCGTGAAAGCCGGTGACCCCAACGGCACGGCGCTGCCCGTCTGGCCGCGCTACGATCGCGCGAGCGACCGGCTCATGGATTTCGCCGAAAATGGCAAGGCGCAGCCGCAAAAGGACCCGCTGGGGCCGGTGATCGACGCCGCCCCGGCAGCATCACCGCCGCGCTGAGTTTCGAGGCGGAGGCCGGCCGCGACGGAATGACGCGGCCTGCTTGAGACAGCGTTGACATGGTCGATTGACAGCGCTGTCCATATCGAACCGACCGTCGGCATGACGGGAAAGGCCGGGGCACGCACTGCCGGAATGGCAGACGTCCCCCAAACAGGAGGGGATCGGACAATGCGGACAATCCATCATCAATGGCTCGCGGGGGCGAGCACCGGGGCAATGGCCCTGCTGGCGCTGGTTGCGATCACGCCCGGCGTCGCGCTGGCGCAGGAGCGGGGCGATGCCGCGCTGTTGGACGCCACGGAGCAGGATACGGCGGATAATCGGGAGATTGTCGTAACCGGCACGAATATTTCGGGCGTGAAGGCGGTCGGCAGTCAGGCCATCTCGATCAGTCGCAGCGAGTTGCTCAGCATGGGCAAGGGGAGCCTGTCTGAAGTGCTGCAGACGCTGCCGCAGGTTCAGAACGCGGCCGGCACGTTCAGTCCGGCCGCCAACGGGGCGAGCGGCAATGCCCAGTCCGGCGCGGGCGGTAATACGACGCGTGGCAATGCGATCAACTTCCGCGGCGTGGGGCAGGGCGCGACGCTGATCCTGGTCGATGGCCACCGCATCACGCCCAACGGCACCGCCGGGGCGTTCACCGAGGCCAATCAGGTGCCGATGGCGGCGATCGAGCGTATCGAGGTGATCGCGGACGGCGCGTCCGCCATCTATGGATCGGACGCCATTGCCGGCGTCATCAACTATGTGCTGCGCAAGGATTTCAGCGGGATCGAGCTGGATGGCCGCTACACATTCGGCGCGCATGGCAATGACGAATATGCGCTGGGCGGGACCGCTGGGCTGAGCTGGAACCCGGATTTCGGGCGTGGCAACATCATCGCGACGTTCGAATATGGTTATCGCATGCCCTATGTGCGCGGCCGCAATCCCCGGTTGCGCGAGGATCAGCGGCCCTGGGGCGGCAATGACAATCGCGTGAACGGCAATGCCGCGACCGTGCCGCTCAACGGCAATATCGTCATTCCGACAGCCAATGGCCTGACCAACCCGGCGTTCCCGCAAGGCGGCGCCTATACCTATTATGCGCTGCCCTACCGGACGGGCGGCGACGTGCTGCTGTCCCTTGCCGATCTTCAGGAGGTGAACGCCAACTGCGTCGGCGCGGTGACACCGACATGCGCCAGCTACGCCAATGTGACCGACCGCTCGGATTTCGAGGATTATATCGGCTCGCAGAAGCGCTATCAGGCGGCTGTCTTCCTCAGCCAGGAAGTCGGTAGTCTGGAGTTTTATGACGAGTTCTTCTGGACGCGCACCGAGCAGTTCACCCGCAGCTATGCCAGCGGCAACCAGAATACCAACCCGACCGTCGCGATCAATCCGGACAGTCCCTATTATCTGTTCAGCCTGCCCAACGTGGTGCGCGAGCCTTTCCCCGGTGCCGGCTTCGGCGTGCCGATGCCGTATGACGTGCAGTTCAACGTGCTGGCGCGCATGCCCGCCGGGGCGCCGCGCTTCGGCAATCAAAACCCCGACGAAAGCTTCAACAACACCTTCGGCGTGAAGGCCGGGCTGTTCGGCGACTGGCGGGGTGAGGCCTATTATACCTATGGGCAGGATAAGAATTGCGGCGTCTGCTATCTGGGCAACTATATCACCCTGGAGGCGACGGACCTGGCTGGCAATGCGGCTGTCAACGCGCTGCAGCAACTGGTCAATCTGCCGTTGAGCGACCCGATGCACGTGAACCCTTTTTCGGCCGATCCGTTCACGCAGGCGCAGCTCGACTATATCCTCGGCACCAACTCGCAATATGGACAGAACTGGAGCCATGACATTGTCGCCAAGGTTGATGGCGGCCTGTTCGACCTGCCCGCCGGCCGGCTGAAGGTGGCCGTGGGCGGCGAATATTATTTCGGCATCCAGAAGCTCCAGAATGACGCGAACCGGCCGCCCGATCCCGGCCCGGTCACCACGCCGGACGCGCGCGCCCGCACCACGCGCACGCAATGGGCCGCGTTCCTTGAAACCTATGTGCCGGTCGTCTCCTCGGAGATGGGCGTGCCGCTGGTCCAGGCGCTGACGGTCAGCGGGGCCGTGCGCTACGATCATTATTCCGACTTCGGATCGACCACCAACGGCAAGCTCAGCGCCACCTGGGAGCTGAATGAGTCTCTGCGCCTGCGCGGTTCATGGGGCACCTCCTTCCGCGCGCCCGGCCTGCCGGAACTCAATGGCGGTGTCTTCTCGCTGGGCTTCGGCTCGTTTGGCCTGCCCGGCGCCGGCGTGACCGGCATCCCGGTGCAGCCCAACGGCATGGCCAATGTCCTCAACTATCTCGGCAACAATCCCAACCTGAAGCCCGAGAAGGGGCGCAACTGGCAGATTGGCGCCGACTTCACGCCCACTGCCGTGCCCGGCCTGCGGCTTTCCGCAACCTATTATAATCTCAGCTACAAGAACAAGCTGGGCACATCGGGCGTGCCACTGGCCCTCTTCGGCGATGGCGGGCCCTTCGCCTCGACCAACCTCATGGACCTCTACGGCGCCTATGTGATCCCGATCCACAATAGCGACGTGACGGCCAGTGGCTGCACGCTCGATCCGGCACTGGACCCGTATAAGGGCTTTCTCTACTCCGCCAATCTCGGCTTCAACCCACGCGACTATTGCAACATCAATGTGGTGGTCGACGGGCGCTCGATCAGCGCGGCCGACACGATGCAGGACGGCCTCGACATGACGGCGCATTATGTCGCCAATGCCAGCGTGGGGACGTTCACCTTCGACCTGTCCGTGAGCAAGATCTTCACCAACACCCAGCGCACCGTGGCCGGCGCGCCGCTGGTCGACGTGCTCGATACGATCGGCAATCCGATCAGCTGGCGCGGCCGGGGGAATATCGGCTTCATCCGCGGGCCGTTCTCGGCCACGCTGATGGGCAATTATGTCGGCCCCTATACCAATGACAAGCCGATCACGATCCTGGGGGCGATCCAGCCAATTTCGCGGGTCGGTGCGTGGACGACGTTCGATCTCAACCTGTCGCTCGGCTTCCCGCGCGGCGAGGAGCGCTATTCGGTGATGAACGGCGTGCGTCTCGGTGTCACCATCACCAACCTGTTCGACAAGGCGCCGCCCATCGTTCAGTCGGGCATGTCGGGCAACAGCTCGATCGACCTGTTCACGCATAATGCGCTGGGCCGGTTCTTCCAGCTCCAGCTCACCAAGGCCTTTTGAGCGGCCGATCGGGCCAGGTCATGATATTGGGGGCGGGAGGGCCGGTTTCGGGATGTCGAAGCCGGCCCTCCTGGCGTGAAGCGGGTGGTCAGCGCGCGGCGGGGCCGATGGCGACGGAACCGCGCATCACAAGATCGAAGTCGAGCGCGACCGCGCGCGCCTGTCCGCTGCGGATGAGCATGTCCGTGGCGGCTTCCGCCATGGCGGCGGTGGGTTGGCGCACGGTCGTCAGCAACGGGTGCAGCGAGCGGGCGATCGGGGAATCGTCGAAGCCGACGACAGACAGATCGCCGGGCAGATCGATACCGGCCTGATAGGCGGCGATCATCACGCCCGTCGCCATATCGTCATTGGACGCGAAGATCGCCGTCGGGCGCGTCGGCAGGGCGAGCAGGGCGTGACCCGCTTCGATGCCGGAAACGGTCGTGAAAGCGCCTTCCTGCATGAAGCCCGGCGGCACGGCGCCGCCGCGTTCGGCCATGGCGTGCAGGAAGCCGTCGCGCCGGCGAGCGGCGGCGGCATGGCCCTGCGGCGGAGCAATGAAGGCGATATCGCGATGGCCCCGATCCCACAGATGGAACGTCATCTGCGCGGCGGCGAGCTGGTCGTCGATGCCCACGCTCGGCGCGCGGTCCGGATAGAGATAGGGCGCGATCCGCACATAGGGGATGCCCAGCGCTTCCAGCTCCGACATCGCCAGATCATTGTCGCTGAGCGGGGGAGAGAGCAGCACGCCATCGAGCCGCAGCGTGCCCACCGCCTCGCGAATGACGGTGCGCACGTCGAGGCTGGCAGACTCCACCTGCTCGATGACGAGGTGATAGCCCGCCCGCTTGCAGGCCGCCATGGCGCCGATCTGCAGTTCGCTGACATAGTTGGAGCTGGGATTGTCGTATACCAGGCCGATCAGATAGGAGCGCGCTCCGGCCAAGGCCCGCGCCGAGATGTTGGGCCGGTAGTTTAGTTCGGCTGCAGCGCGCTCGACGGCCTCGCGGATGGCGGCGCTCACGGCCGGCTCCTTGTTGAGAACGCGCGAGACGCTCTTGATCGATACGCCGGCCCGCTCCGCGACATGGCGGATGGTGATCTGGCGCACTGTCCTGTCCGGCGCGGCCGGCCCGTCCCTGTCTGTCATGCGATTGATTGCGCCTGCTTCATGGCCTCTTGCCTGCCGCTGTCGCAGGGGTGGGCGGACCCGTCATAACGCCCGAATGGCCCGGCGTCTCGGGTTGCGATGGGATGGCTCGCATGCAGGACACGGATTGCCGCGGCATCATGGTGCGATAAGCGCCTCCCATGCGCGGCATGAGGGGAAAAAGCGGCGGGGCTGTTGCCGCTGGGGCGAGGGGAATTGCGGATGATCATGATGCGGTGATAGCGGGTTGACAACGTTGTCTCAATAGGTTTGGATGCCTGCAACGCTGCTGCAACGGCAGGGGCCGGCACGGCAATCCTGTCAGCGACAGGGCGGCCGGGGCGGGCCTGGTGGCGATGACCGGACGACCGGCGTCGGAAACGCAAGGAGGGGGTGGATGACCATGGCGAGAACCACAGTCGCGTTCATGATGACGGCATGGGCCGTCGCGATGCCGGTGCAGCTTGCCGCTCAGCCCGCACCCGCATCGCAAGGTGCAGCCGCCACTTGTCAGCCACAGGGCATGTTCGCGCCGCCGCCGGCCTACAAGCCGGTGGAGCAATTGCCGGATGGGCGAGTCACGTTCCGCATCTGCGCGCCCGAGGCGCAAGAGGTGAAAGTGACGAGCACCGATATCGCCGACATCATCCCCATGGGTTTTCCGCCGGGCAGCCCCGTCGGCCTCGCCATGGTGAAGGATGCAACGGGCCTGTGGAGCGTGACGACTGGCAAGCCGGTGCCGGCGGACACCTATCGCTTCAACTTTCAGGTCGATGGGGCGCGGGTGCCCAATCCGATGGGCACGAGCTGGTCCGAGGAGCGGATGGGCATCAACTCGACCTTCGAGACGATGGGACCGGAAGGCGCCTTCCAGAGCTATGACAAGGCAGTGCCGCACGGAGTCGTGTCGCAGGTCGATTACTGGTCGACCACACTCGGCGCCAGGCGGCGCGCGCATGTCTATACGCCGCCCGGCTATATGAACGGTAGCGCGGCCTATCCGGTGCTCTATCTGGTGCATGGCGCGGGCGACAGCGACGATAGCTGGACCAGCGTGGGCCATGCGCATTATATTCTCGATAATCTGATTGCGGCGGGCAAAGCCCGGCCGATGATCATCGTCATGCCGTTCGGCCACACGCCCGACCGGCCCGGCACGGACATGCTGAACAATGACGATTTCGGCAATGATCTGCGCAGGGATCTGATGCCCTATGTCGAGGGACATTTCCGCACCATCAACAAGCCGGAGGCTCGGGCGATGGCCGGGCTGTCGATGGGCGGTGCACATACCATCCGGAATGGGCTCAACCATCCGGAGACGTTCCGCTCCATCGGCATCTTTTCGATGGGGCTCGGAATGGGCGGTGATGGCAAGCAGGTCACCGATTATGAAGTGGCCAACGACGCGGCGCTGAAGCGCGGGGCGCAGGCTTTCAGCCTCGTCTATTATGCCATGGGCAAGGACGACTTCCTCTACGAGACCGTCGCGCCGACCCGCGCCATGCTCGACAAATATGGCATTCGCCACGTCTATCATGAGAGCCCCGGCGGCCACACCTGGATCAACTGGCGGCGCTATCTCAACGACTTCGCACCAAGGCTGTTCAAATAAGCGGCAGGCGCATGTGCCGGGGGCGGGCAGCAAGCCATCCATGCACGGACTAAACGGCCGTTCATCGCGCTGATGATGCGGGAAGCAGAGGGGGGATATTGATGAGGGGATGGACGTTGGCCACGCTTGCGCTGGCAGGCACCGCAATGGCGACATCGTTGATGCCGGGGCTCGTTGGCGGCGCGATGGCGCAGGCGCCGGTCCCGTCTGCGGCCGCTCCACAGGCACGACCGTGGATGGACGCGCGTCTCTCGCCGGATCGGCGGGCCGATCTGTTGCTGGCGGCCATGACGCTCGACGAGAAAGTGGCGCTCCTCCATGGACCGATGGCGATGCCCTTTGGCCCCTTCAAGCTACCCGAGGGGGCGGTCGGTTCGGCCGGCTTCATCCCCGGCAATGCGCGGCTCGGCATCCCGGCGCTCAACGAGAGCGACGCCAGCCTGGGCGTCACCAATCCCATGCTGGTGCGCGGGGTGGAGGATGTGGCGACGCCCTTGCCTTCCAGCCTGATGCTCGCATCGACTTTCAACCCGCAGATTGCCTTTGCCGGCGGCGCGATGGTGGGGGCGGAGGCGCGCGCCAAGGGCCTTAATGTGCAGCTGGCGGGCGGCGCCAATCTGCTGCGCGATCCGCGCGGCGGCCGCAATTTTGAATATGTCGGCGAGGACCCGTTGCTGGCCGGCATCATGGCGGGCGAGGCGATCCGGGGCATCCAGTCGACCGGCATGGTCTCGACGGTCAAGCATTTCTCGCTCAACGATCAGGAGCATAAGCGGATGACCGTGGACGCGGTCATTGGCGAGGCGGCGCATCGCGAAAGCGACCTGCTTGCCTTCCAGATCGCCATCGAACGCGGCGATCCCGGCTCGGTGATGTGCGCCTATAATATGATCAACGGTGTCTATGCCTGCGAGGATGACCAGCTGCTCAACAAAACGCTCAAGCAGGACTGGAATTATCAGGGCTGGGTGATGTCGGACTGGGGCGCGGTTCACTCGCTCGAGGCCTTTGTGCGCGGGCTCGATCAGCAGTCAGGCGAGCAACTCGACCGGCAGGTGTTTTTTGGACAGCCGCTCCGCGACGGCGTGGCGGCTGGCCGCATCCCGCCGGCGCGCCTGGACGATGCCGCGCGGCGGGTGCTGCGGGCGATGTTCGCCCATGGCCTGTTCGACAAGCCGCCGGTCAGGGGCGCGATCGACTTTGCCGGCCATGCCGCGGTCGCCCAGAGGCAGGCGGAGGAAGGCATCGTCCTGCTCAGGAATGACGGGATCTTGCCGCTGGCGAAAACCGCGCGGCGTATTGCGGTGATCGGCGCCCATGCCGAGGTCGGCGTGCCCTCCGGTATGGGCTCGTCGCAAGTGACGGCGCCCTATCGCGAGTCGGCGCTGGTGCCACTGCGCACCGTGCCGATCGGCGGGGAAGGGCAGATGGCGACATGGGCCAATGTGACCTTCCACCCCTCGCCGCCGCTCGCCGCGATCCGGGCCCGCATGGACCCTGCCGTGGATGGCGCGGCGGCCGCCAGCCCGCTGACGCCGCCGGCACCATCCCGCGTGTCGTTCGACCCCGGCATTTATCCCGCCGCGGCCGCGCAGGAGGCCAGGGCGGCGGAGCTGGCGATCGTGTTCGTCTATCAACCCTCCAGCGAAGGCGATGACGTGCCGGACATGAGCTTGCCGTTCGGGCAGGATGCGCTGATCGAGGCGGTGGCAGCGGCCAATCCCAACACCATCGTCGTGCTGCAGACCGGCAATCCGGTGCGCATGCCCTGGGCCGACAAGGTGAAGGCGGTCGTGCAGGGCTGGTATTCCGGCGCGCGCGGCGGCGAGGCGATTGCGCGCGTGCTGTTCGGGGAGGTCAATCCATCGGGCCGCCTGCCGATGACCTGGCCCGTGGACGAGAGCCAGTTGCCGCGCCCTGTCATCCCCGGCTGGGGCGAGCCCGCGGAGACGATTGTGCGGGTCGACTATGATATCGAAGGCTCGGATGTGGGCTATCGCTGGTTCGCCCGCGAGAACCGGACGCCGCGCTACTGGTTCGGCCACGGGCTGAGCTACACCGCCTTCACCCAGACCAATCTCAGCGTGAAGGGCGGGGCGACGGTGGTCGCGAGCGTCGATGTCACCAACAACGGCGCGCGGGCCGGCAAGGATGTGGTGCAGCTCTACCTCACCGCCAGACCGGGTGGGGCGGCTCGCCGTCTGCTGGCGTTCGAGAAGGTCGAGTTGGCGCCGGGCGAAACGCGCCGGGTCACGCTCACCGCCGATCCGCGGCTGCTCGCTGCCTTTGACGAAAAGGCGCATGGCTGGCGCATCGATGCAGGCGAGTATGAGGTCGGGGTGGGCGAAAACGCCGGTGAGATAGCGCTGCGCAAAAGCGTGCGGCTGTCGGCCGGGCGGCGCAAGCCCTGATGGCGCCAATGCGCGCCGGGCGTGCATGGCCGTATCGCCCGGCCATGCCGCTCTGCCTGAGGATGGCGGCTGTCGGCTGGCAGCGAGACGAAACCGGGGCCGCGCGGCGATCCGTATAACGGGTTCATGGCCAACGGACGGGCGATCTGTCCGATCCGTCGTTCGCTCGCCTTGCCTCGCCCGGAAAGTCTGGCAAAAGGGGGTATGTCTCGCTTGCCCATGTCGCGTGCCGTCCGGCCGCTCACCGCCCTTGTCGCTCTGACTCTCCTTGCCATGGGTGCGCCGGTCGCGGCCCAGACGGGGAGTGGCGCACAGCCCTCAAGCGTCGGCGCGGCGACGGAGGCTGGGTTTGCGAGCTATCTGCAAGGTTTGCGCGCGAAAGCGCGGGCGCAGGGGGTGAGCGATGCGACGTTCAACCGCGCGATCGCCGGGCTCACCTTCAACCCGCGGGTCGCGGCGCTCGATCGCGCCAATCAGCCGACGGCGGCCGATGCGCCGATCCCGGATTTCGAGCCCTATCGGCTGCGCCATGTCGATACGGCGCGCATCACGGGCGGCCGGACCGTCTATCGTACCAATCGCCCGCTGCTGAGCGGCATCGAGCGGGAGACCGGCGTGCCCGAGGAGATCATGGTCGCGATTTTTGGCCATGAGACCAATTATGGCCGGGTCGTCGGCGATTTTGACTTGCTGCGCTCGCTCGCGACCCTGGCCTATGAGGGGCGGCGTCGAGCGCTGTTCGAGCCGGAACTGCTCGCCGTCATGGTAATGATGCAGCGCGGGGTGCCGCGCGAGCGGCTGGTCGGCAGCTATGCGGGCGCGTTCGGCTATCCGCAATTCCTGCCCTCCGTCTATCTGCGCGACGCGCGCGATGCGGATGGCGACGGGGTAGCGAATATCTGGTCGAGCCAGGCCGATGCTCTGGCCTCCATCGCCAATTATTTCGTGCGGGCCGGCTGGCGCAAGGGCGAGCCATGGGGGCTGGCCGTGCGGGTGCCGGCCAGCTTCAACCGCAGCGCGATCGCCAGCCGCACCAACGCGCCGCGCTGCGTGCGCGTGATGGATCGCCACAGCCGTTGGCTGACCATGGGCGAATGGCGGGCGCTCGGCCTTGTCCCGACGCGCGGGAGCTGGCTGGCCGATGGCGTGATGGCGACGCTGCTGGAACCGGATGGCCCGGGCAAGACGGCCTATCTGCTGACCAGCAATTACCGCGCGATCCTCGATTATAATTGCTCGAATTTCTATGGCCTCTCCGTGGGCCTGCTGGCGGACGAGGTCAGGCAATGAGGCGGGCGACGCGCTGAAGCGGCCGCCCGTTCGCACGCCGGTCCGAGCCATGGGGGGCTAGGCAGGCGCGCGTGCGCCGGTTAATGACAGATGGCAAGCGCACTATATGGCTGCGTTTTTTCGACCCTGTCACGGCCCCGAACGTCATAACGGATCCTCACATGAAACCATTTTTGCCACTTGCTCTGGCCCTGCCGTTCCTCATCTCGGCAGCCTCGGCGAGCACGCCCAGCTATGATACCAAGGCGCCCGTCGCCTATCTGGTCGATCTGTCGTCCGGCCGGGTGCTGTTCGATCGCGACAGCACGCGCCAGATGCCGCCGGCGTCGATGGCGAAGATGATGACGACTCATGTCGCCTTCAAGCTCATCAAGGAAGGCAAGCTCAAGCTTGACCAGAGCTTCACCATGCGGCCCGAAACATGGCGGAAATGGCATAGCCAGGGGTCGACCATGTTCCTCAAGGTCAATGAGGCGGTCACGGTCGAAAATCTGCTGCATGGCATCGTTACGCTGTCCGGCAATGATGCCTGCGTCGTGCTGGCCGAAGGGATTTCCGGCTCCGAGGAAGCGTTTACCGACCTGATGAATGCCGAAGCCAAGCGCCTTGGGCTCACCGGCAGCCATTTCGGCAACAGCAGCGGCTGGCCGGATGAAGGCGTGACGCAGGTGACCGCGCGCGACCTGGCGGAGCTGGCGCGCGCCACCATCGCGGAAACGCCGGATCTTTATCGGCAATTTTATGCCACGCCGAGCTTCACCTGGGGGCAGACGATGGGCGGCACGCCGATCGTGCAGCCCAATCGCAATCCCATTCTCGGCCGGGTCGCCGGTGCAGACGGCCTGAAGACCGGCCACACGCAGGAAGCGGGTTATGGCTTCACCGGTTCGGCGGACCAGAATGGCCGCCGCCTCATCATGGTCGTGGCCGGTCTGACGAGCGAGCGCGAGCGGACCGAGGAATCCGTGCGTCTGCTGGATTGGGGCTTCCGGGCCTGGCATGCGCGGCCGATCGCCAAGAAGGGTGCCGTGCTGGGGCAGGCGAAGGTACAAGGCGGCTGGGCCCGCTCGGTCGATCTTGTCGTGCCGCGCGATCTCTCGGCCACCATTCCCGCAGCGGCCAATGGCACGCTCAGCGGCAAGATCGTCTATGACGGGCCGATCAAGGCGCCGATCGCCCAGGGGCAGGAAATTGCCCGGCTGGTGGTCGATGCCGGCGATGGCGTGGCGCAGTCGCTGCCGCTGGTGGCCGGCAAGGAGGTGGCGCAGGCCGGCTTCTTCGGGCGGCTGTGGACCGGCTTCCTCGCGCTGTTCGGCTGAGGGGCGCGGATTTGCGCGGCCGCTTCATCTCGCTGGAAGGCGGCGAGGGTGTCGGCAAATCGACACAGGCGCGCCTGCTCGTCGCGGCGCTGGCGCAGCACGGGGTCGATGCGCTGCTGACCCGCGAGCCGGGCGGCAGCGAGGGGGCGGAGGCCATTCGCGGCCTGCTCCTCTCCGGCCCGGCCGAGCGCTGGACGATCGAGGCGGAAGCGCTGCTGTTCGCCGCGGCGCGGGCGGACCATGTCGCGCGCACCATCCGGCCGGCGCTCGCGGCCGGGCGCTGGGTGGTGTGCGACCGCTTTCTCGATAGCAGCCGGGCCTATCAGGGGACTGGCGACGCGCTGGAGGATGACGCCATCATGGCGCTGCATCGCATCGGCTCGGGCGGCCTGTTGCCGGACCGCACGCTGTTGCTCGCTCTGCCGCTGGCGGAGAGCAGCGCGCGGGCGGGGCTGCGCGATGGCGACGAGCCGGACCGGATCGGCGGGCGGGATGCCGCTTTCCATCACGCGGTGGGCGCGGCCTTTACCCGCTTTGCCGCGGCGGACCCGGCGCGCTTCCGGCAGGTTGACGCTAGTGGCCCGGCGGCGACGGTGAGCGCCCGGCTGCTCGCGGCCTTGGGCGACCTGCTGCCATGACGGACTGGCAGGGGCATGATGCGCAGATCGCCACGCTGATCGAGGCAAGCGCGACGCCGCGCATGCATCATGGCTGGATTTTCGTCGGGCCGCGCGGTGTCGGCAAGGCGGGGATCGCCTATGATTTCGCTCAGCGATTGCTGGTGGCCGGCGCAGGGCGTCCGGTGCCGGGCGATCGGCTCGCGCCCGACGCGAATGATCCGTCGGTGCGGTTGCTGGCCGGCGGAGCGCACCCCGATTTCGTTCGCCTCCAGCGCCTCGAACGGGATGACCGCAAGAGCGATGCCGGCCAGTTGGCGCGCAATATCACCGTGGATCAGATCCGCGGTCTCTCACGGTTGCTGCACAGCGCGCCCTCGATGGGCACGCGGCGGATCGTGCTGATCGACAGCGCCGACGACCTGGAGACGGGCGCGGCGAACGCGCTGCTCAAGGGGCTGGAAGAGCCGCCCGAGGGCGCGGTTTTCCTGCTCATCGCCCATCGGCCGGGCCGGCTGTTGCCGACCATCCGCTCGCGCTGCCGGGTGCTGCGGTTCGGGCCGCTGGATGATGCGGCGATGACCAGCGCGCTCGGCGAGGCCCTGCCGGACCTGCCGGCGGCCGAGCGCGCGGCGCTGATCCATGGTGCGGAAGGCTCGCCCGGACAGGCGATTGCGGGCCGCGATCTGGACCTGCCGGCGCTGGAGCAGGCGCTCGAGCGCATCGCCCATGGTGGCCATGGCGCGGGCAGCGAGCGGGCAAAGCTGGTTGCGGCCCTTTCGACCGTCGGCGCGCGCCCGCGTCTGGAGGCCTTTGTGGACCTCGTCCCGCGCTTCATCGCGCGCCATAGCCGCGACATGCGTGGCCCGGCGCTGGGGCAGGGGATCGCGGCCTATGAAGAGGCGCAGCGCCTCGGCGCGGGCGCCGTGACGCCGTTGCAGTTGGAGCCAGGCGCGCTGGTTCATATGCTGTGCGAGACGGTGGCATCGCTGGGGCGGGAGAGCCCGCAGACACGGGCGGGCTAGGCGCGCACCGCCCGGCCCTGCGCAAGTGGCCCGTTGCGATGGGTTCGGCAACAGGCGGGCGCCGGCGTCCCGTCGATCGCAAGGCCGGCCCGCCGTTGCATGACGACCCGTTCGGTGGCCGGACGCAGGTGGCTTGGGCCAAACGCTCCTTGCCGAAGCCGCCCCCATCCGGATGATCCTCTAGGCATGAAGGCTGCGTCCGGTTAGAGAGGCGGTCGCAATGGCCGCATCTGAGACGGCCCCAAGGATCAGCAGGAATTCCATGTCGACGCCGCTCACCATCACGACCGCGATCAGCTACCCCAATGGCCGCCCGCATATCGGTCATGCCTATGAATCGATTGCCACGGATGCCTTTGCCCGGGCCGCACGGATGATGGGGCGCGATGTCTTCTTCCAGACCGGCACAGACGAGCATGGCCTCAAGGTTGCGCAGGCCTCCCGCGCGCGGGGCATCGAGCCGCAGCAGTTTGTCGATGAGATATCAGCCACTTTCAAAGAGATGGATGATAAACTTGCGGTCAGTTATGATCGCTTCATCCGCACCAGCGAGGCCGCGCATCATCGCGCCAGTCAGGCGATCTGGGAGGCGATGGCCGCCAATGGCGACCTGTATCTGGATCGCTACGAAGGCTGGTATTCGATCCGCGACGAGGCCTATTATGACGAAAGCGAGCTGATCGCCGACGACGCGGGGCAGACGCTCTCGCCGCAGGGCACGCCGGTCGAGTGGACCGTCGAGGAAAGCTGGTTCTTCCGCCTCTCCAATTATCAGGAGCGCCTGCTCGCCCTCTATGCGGAGCGGCCGGACTTCATCCAGCCCGAGAGCCGCCGCAACGAGATCATGCGCTTCGTCGAGGGCGGGCTGCGTGACTTGTCCGTCTCACGCACCAGCTTCGACTGGGGTGTGAAGGTGCCCGGATCACCCGATCATGTGATGTATGTCTGGGTTGATGCGCTCACCAATTATCTGACCGGCTGCGGTTACCCTGACGATCAGGCGCGGCTGGCGCATTATTGGGCCGAGGGGGGCGATATCGTCCACATCATCGGCAAGGATATCGTGCGCTTTCACGCGGTTTACTGGCCGGCCTTCCTGATGAGCGCGAAGCTGCCGCTGCCCCGGGCCATCTTCGGCCATGGTTTCCTGCTCAATCGCGGCGAGAAAATGTCCAAGTCGCTCGGCAATGTCGCTGATCCGATCGAGCTGGCCGAGACCTTCGGGGTCGATCCGTTGCGCTATTTTCTGCTGGCCGAGGTCAGCTTCGGAAATGATGGAAGCTATAGCCCGGAAGCCATTGTTCAGAAAACGAATACCGAGCTTGGCAACGCGTTCGGCAACCTCGCCCAGCGCACGCTGAGCTTCATCGCCAAGAATCTGGAAGGGCGGCTGCCGGCACCCGCGCCGCTGCTCGAGGACGAGGCGTTGCTTGCGACGGTCCGCGCGGCCGTGCATCAGGAGGTGCCGCGCGCGTTTGAGGCGTTTGCCCCGTCCGATGCCATACAGGCGTGGCTGCGCGCCTGCTTCGCCTGCAATGCCTATATCGACGCGCAGGCGCCATGGGCGTTGCGCAAGACCGATCCGGCCCGGATGGAAGCGGTGCTGGCAACGCTCTATGTAGCGATCGGTGAACTGGCTGTGGCGATCCTGCCGGTCATCCCGACCAGCGCGGCAGCGCTGCTCGATCAGATGGGGGTGCCGGCCTCGGCCCGCCGCTATGCTGCGCCGGACGAGGACTGGTATGGCGCCCTGCGCTCGGATGGTTTCACAATCATGCCGCCCAAGCCATTGTTTCCACGTCTGGAATTGCCGCTGGAGGTGGACTGATGCTGGTCGATAGCCATTGCCACCTCAATTATGAGGGGCTCATCGAGGAGCAGCCTGCCGTGCTGGCGCGGGCCCGCGCGGCAGGCGTGACGACCATGCTCAACATCTCGACGCGCGAGCGGGAGTGGGCCGCGATCATTGGCGTGGCCGAGCGCGAGGGGGATGTGTGGGCCAGTGTCGGCATCCACCCGCACGAGGCGGACGATCATGCCCATATCGATACCGCCAAGCTGGTGGAGGCGGCGCGTCATCCCCGCGTGGTCGGCATCGGCGAGACGGGGCTGGACTATTATTACGACCATAGCGACCGGGCGCAGCAGCAGGTCAGTTTCCGGGCGCATATCGCGGCCGCGCGTGAGACGGGCCTGCCGATCATCGTCCACACGCGCGAGGCGGAGGACGACACCGCCGCGATCCTGCGCGACGAAATGGCGCAGGGCGCCTTTACCGGCGTCATCCACTGCTTCACCGCGAGCGATGCCTTTGCGGATATCGCGCTGGAACTGGGCTTCGCCATCAGCATTTCCGGTATTGTGACGTTCAAGAACGCCAGGGCCCTGCAGGAAACCGCGCGGCGCTTGCCGCTGGAGGCGCTGCTGATCGAGACGGATTCACCGTTTCTTGCGCCGGTGCCGCATCGCGGACGCCCCTGCGAGCCGGCCTTCGTGGCTGACACCGCCCGTTTCCTCGCCGATCTGCGCGGCGAGTCACTGGAGGCGCTGGCCGCCGCCACCAGCCGCAATTTCTTCGCCCTGTTCGCTAAAGCGCAGCCGGGCGCGGCGTGACACCATGGCGCTGACGGTGACCATATTGGGCTGTGGCACATCGTCGGGCGTGCCGCGCATCGGTGGCGACTGGGGGGCGTGCGACCCGACCGATCCGCGCAATCGGCGCACGCGCGTCTCCATTCTCGTCGAGAGCGAGACGACGCGCATTCTAGTCGACACCTCGCCGGATATGCGCGCGCAATTGCTCGCCGCCGGTGTCGTTCATCTCGACGCGGTGCTGTGGACGCATGATCATGCCGATCACACCCATGGCATCGACGATTTGCGGCAGGTCATGCATCATCGCGGCTCGCCGGTGCCGGGCTATGGCCATCCCGCCACCATGGCGGGTCTGACGGCGCGGTTCGGCTATGTGTTCACGGGCGGGCAGGGCTATCGACCGACCGTGCTGGCGCATGATCTGCCGGCGGCTGGACCGCTGATGATCGGTGATATCGCGGTGCGGGCGGTGGATCAGCCCCATGGCAGCATTGGTTCGAGCGGCTTTCGCTTCGATCATGGCGGAAAATCGGCCGCCTATGCCACGGATTGCGACGCGGTGACCGATGCCATGGTGGCGCTCTATGCGGGGGTGGATTGCCTCGTGATCGACGCACTGCGCAAGAAGCCGCACCCCACACATCTCCATCTCGACCTGACGCTGGCGGCCATTGCGCGGACGCTGCCGGGGCAGGCGGTCCTCACCCATATGGACCAGAGCCTGGATTATGCGACGCTTGCGGCCATACTTCCCGATGGCGTCGAGCCGGGCTATGATGGGCTGGTCATCCGGCTATAGCCGGGTCGTCCGGCACTCTGGGAGAAAGCACGCTGACCGATATTATCGCGAACAGCCTCTGGGTGATCATGGCGCTGGTGCTGGTCGGTAGCAGTCTTGCGCTGCGCCGCCTGCCGCGCGGACGCCTGGGGAGCCTCATCCTGCTCTGGATCGCCATTTTCGGGATCGTCTGGCTGGGGGTCCGCTTGTTGAGCGGGCACGGCTGAGCAGTTCATCGTGATCGACAGGCACGGGCTCCCAAGAGCAATTGTCGGCAACAGGGGTTGGTGCCGTTGCGGGTCCGGTCATCGGCGAGCCGCCCCGCCACCGGTCAACCGGGCAGCGTCTCGCCTGGCGCGGTGGTCATGACGTCCTGCCAATCCGGATTCCTGGCATAACGCGCGCGGACATAGGGGCAGAGCGGGATGATGCTGGTCTGCTCTGCCCGCGCATCCGCGATCAGGCGCTCGACCAGCGCCGCGGCGACGCCGGTGCCGCGCAGGCTGTCGGGTGCGCCGGTATGGTCGGCGCTGATCCGGCCGGGGCCGCGATGCGTGAAGGAGAGTTCCGCCTCGCCATCGATCCCGGCGATGCGCGCGACATAGCGGCCATCATCCTCTCGCGTGATGGTGATATCGGCCATGGTCGTGCCTCCCGCGCGGGACGATAGGCCGATACCGGCGGGATGGAAAGGCGCCGGGCTCAGTCCTCCAGCACGAAGCGGGCCCCCGCATCGGCGTGGATGATCGTACTGTCATAGATGGGCAGCACATTGGCGTGGACATCGACGATCAGATCCAGTTCGGTGCAGGCGAGCACGGCGGCCTGCACATCCTCCTTGGCGATGTCGGTCAACTCGGACTTCATGAAGCGCTCGGCATCGCGGGTGATCTTGCCGGCAGCCAACTCCTCATAGACCATGCGGTCGATCCGCGCCGCCAACTCTGCGTCGGGCGGCAGCAGCGAGACGCCGCCAGCGCTGACCAGTTGCTGGCGATAATCCCGGTCGATCATCACATTGCTGGTGCCGACCAGCGCGACGGACTTCATGCCGTCCGCCTTCAGCCGCGCCCCGATCTCGTCGATGATGTTGATCAGTGGGATCTTGACCGAGTCGGTGATCTGCCGGCTCACTTTGTGCAGCGAGTTGGCGCAGATCATCAGCCCATCGGCCCCGGCGGCCTCCAGCCGTTTGGCCGCGCCCACCATCTGGCCGGCCGCGCAATCCCAGTCGTTGGTGCTGGTGCAGCGGGCGACGTCGGCAAAGTTCAGACTGTCGATGACCAGCGTGGCGCTGTGGAGCCCGCCCATCTTGCGCTGCACAATCTGGTTGATCAGTTCATAATAACGAGCGGTCGAGGACCAGCTCAGGCCCCCGATCAAACCAAGTCTGCGCATCAATGCCCCAGTGCTTTTACAATATCTTCAACCATCTTCTTCGCATCGGCGAGAAGCATCATCGTGTTGTCCATGTAGAAAACGTCGTTGTCCACCCCGGCATAGCCGACGCCGCCCATGGAGCGCTTGACGAACAGCACCGTCTTGGCGTTGGCGACATCGAGGATCGGCATGCCGTAAATGGGTGAGCTTTTGTCCGTCTTGGCCGCCGGGTTAGTCACGTCATTGGCGCCGATGACGAAGGCGATGTCGGTCTGCGCGAACTGGCTGTTGATATCCTCCAGCTCGAACACCTCGTCATAGGGCACATTGGCCTCGGCGAGCAGCACGTTCATATGGCCGGGCATGCGGCCGGCGACCGGGTGAATGGCATATTTGACCGAGACGCCCGTGGCTTTCAGCTGATCGGCCATCTCGCGCAGCGCGTGCTGGGCCTGCGAAACCGCCATGCCGTAGCCCGGCACGATGATGACGCTGTCCGCCTGTTTCATCAGGAAGGCGGCGTCTTCCGCCGAGCCGCGCTTCCAGGGGCGCTGTTCCTTCGCATCGTCGCCCCCGGAGGTGGCTTCCGCGCCGAACCCGCCGGCGATGACCGAGATGAAGCTGCGGTTCATCGCCTTGCACATGATGTAGCTGAGGATCGCGCCGGACGAGCCGACCAGCGCGCCGGTGACGATCATCGCGCTGTTCTCCAGCGTGAAGCCCATCGCCGCGGCGGCCCAGCCGGAGTAGCTGTTCAGCATCGAGATGACGACGGGCATGTCCGCGCCGCCGATCGGGATGATCAGCAGGAAGCCGATGGCGAAGGAGAGGGCGACGATGGCCCAGAAGATCCACGGCGCCGCCATCGGGTCCGGGACGGCGTAGAAATAGCCGATCAGCCCGAGGATCGCGAGCAGCATGACGAGGTTGATGGCATGGCGGGCCGGCAGCAGGATCGGCTTGCCGGACATGTTGCCGTTGAGCTTGAGGAAGGCGATGACCGAGCCGGAGAAGGTGATCGCGCCGATGGCGACGCCCAGCCCCAGCTCGATGCGGCTGACCTGCTGGATGGCGCCGAGCGCGGCGTCGAAAATGTCGAAGGCTGCGGGGTTGTGATAAGCCGCCGCGCCGACGACGACGGCGGCCATGCCGACGAGGCTGTGAAACCCCGCGATGAGCTGCGGCATCGCCGTCATCGCGATCTTGCGCGCGATCACGAAGCCGATGGCGCCGCCAATGGCGATGGCCGCCACCAGCTTGGGCAGCGCGACGGCATCATGGGTGGCAAGCGTGGTGCCGACCGCGATGAGCATGCCGAGCATGCCGAGGCGGTTGCCCAGCCGGCTGCTTTCCGGGCTGGAGAGACCGCGCAATGCCAGAATGAACAGCACGCCGGAGACGAGATAGGCAAGCGCCGCGAGGGGCGCGACGGGCAGGCTGCCGAGCATCATTTGCGCTCCTTCTTCTTGTACATGGCGAGCATGCGCTCGGTCACTGCAAAGCCGCCGAAGATGTTGATGGAGGCGAGCACGACGCCGATCAGGCCGAGCCATTGCGCCCCGGCGCTCTCGGCCTCCGCCGCGGCGATCAGCGCGCCGACGATGATGACGGAGGAAATCGCGTTGGTGACGGCCATGAGCGGCGTGTGCAGCGCGGGCGTGACCGACCAGACGACATAATAGCCCACGAAGCAGGCCAGGATGAAAATGGACAGGATGGAGATGAATTCCATGATTTTCTCGCTTCTTCCGGTCAGTTCCTCAGTCGTTCGGCAATCTCGATATAATTGCCCTCGGGATCGCGCAGGAACAGCACCTTGATGCCAAGATCCTTCACCTCGGTGATGTCCACCACCAGCGTCACTCCGCGTGCGAGCAGCGCCGCGCGCGTGGCGGCGAGATCGGCCGTCTCCAGCGTCAGATGGGTAAAGCCATGCACGTCGACATGGGCGGGCGGCAGCGCGCGGGCCGGGCCCGCCACGGCGGCGGGGTTGTGGACCAGCTCGATCCGCTCATTGCCGCGTCGCAGCCAGCGGAAGACGACGCGGCCATTGTCGAGGCTGGCCTCACGCTCGACGGTGAAGCCGAGCACATCCTCATACCAGCGCGTCGCGCCATCCAGATCCGCCACGGAAATGGCGACCATGAAATGGTTGAGCAGGGGGAGGGGCGGAAGGTCCGCGGCGCGGGGCGCGGCGGTGGCGGCCAGTGCGGCGGTGAACGCGGCGATGGTTATGATGCCCCGGATGGCCGGTCTGGCGATGCGCATTGATGATCCCCCTTTTCTTCTCACTATCCTGATGCTGGGACGTCCGGTTGTCGAGCGCCGGGATAAGAGCTGGCCTGACGAGGCCTCGGATGGCCGCTGCGGGATGACGGAGCGGCCATCATTTCAGCCGAGCAGCCTTTCATGCACCACCTTGCCATCCTGTGTGAGGCGGATGCCTTTCACAATCTCGTCCTCATCGGGCAGGTCGGGCGCGTTCCTGTCCTTGTCCCAATAGGCCGAGAGGAAATTGTAGAGATTGCGGGCATAGAGGGCGGAGGCGTCGGTGGCGAGGCGGCTGGGCACATTGCGGTGGCCGATGATCCTGACGCCATGGCGCTCGACAATTTCGCCGGGCACCGCCCCCTCGACATTGCCGCCTTGCTCGACCGCCAGGTCAACGATCACGCTGCCGGCCTTCATGGAGGCGATCTGCGCATCCGAGATCAGGCGCGGCGCGGCGCGGCCGGGAATGAGCGCCGTGGTGATGACGATATCCTGCTTCGCGATATGGCTGGAGACGAGTTCGGCCTGCGCCTTTTGATATTCCGGGGACATTTCCGTGGCGTAGCCGCCGCTGCCTTCCCCCTCGATGCCGGCGACCTTCTCCACGAAGATCGGCTTGGCGCCGAGCGATTCGATCTGCTCCTTCGTCGCGGCGCGCACGTCCGTGGCGGAAACCTGCGCGCCCAGACGCCGCGCGGTGGCGATCGCCTGCAAGCCGGCGACACCCACACCCATGACGAAGACGCGCGCGGCCGAAACGGTGCCTGCCGCCGTCATCATCATGGGGAAGACCCGGCCATATTCGGCGGCGGCGTCGAGCACGGCCTTGTAGCCGGCCAGATTGGATTGCGAGGAGAGGATGTCCATGCTCTGGGCGCGGGTGATGCGCGGCATGAACTCCATCGCCAGCGCCTGCAACCCGGCGGCGGCATAGCCATCGACCCGGGCGCGCTCGCCAAAGGGGTTGAGACCGCCGACAAGCAGGGTGCCCGGCGCGGCACTGCTGATCGAGGCCGGCTCCGGCCCCTGCACGCACAGGAGGATACCCGCGCCGGCGAGCGCCGAGGCGCGGTCCGCCACAGTGGCGCCGGCTGCCTCATAATCCGCATCGCTGACCGACGCCTGCGCGCCTGCGCCTTGCTCGACCGTGACCTGCGCGCCCAGCGCGATGAACTTGCGGACGGTTTCGGGCGATGCGGCAACCCGCCGCTCACCCGCCGCGCCCTCGCGCAGGACGGCGATCTTCATGCGGATTTGGTCCCCGGCAAGGTCAGGAGATGAGCAGAATGACGAAGGCGACGCCGACAAAGCTGACAATCGAGCCCCATTTCATCAGCGCGACAAAGCCGCCGAAGGTGTTTTCCGCCTCTGTAATGTCGCGCTTAGCCATGTCGTCTGAAAACCTCTCATGTCATTCCGAGGCCTTGTCTTAGCGACAACGTGCGGGCCTCTCAAGCCGCTTGGTGGCGAGGGCGCCCCGGCGTCCGGTGCCTTAATGCCCCATTTACCCGGCGCCCCTATCCTGCGCGGCAGGAGGCGTGCGGGAAGCGAATGAGCGATACGGATAACCCAACTCTGCTGCTGGTTGACGATGAGCCTGCACAGCGCCGCCTCAACATTGCCATGGCGAGCCGTGCCGGCTGGCGCGCCATATGCGCGAACAGCGCCGATGATGCGGTGGAGATTCTCGCCACGCGCGAGGGCGGGCAGGTCTCCGCCGTCGTGATCGACGACTGGACGCTGGGCATGGAGGCGGTTGCGCTGATCCGTGCCTTGCGCGCGCAGCGGCCAAACCTGCCGGTGCTGATCCTCACCGCGAATAGCGATGCGGCCAAGGCGGTGGCGGCGATGCGGGCCGGCGCTTCGGATTTCCTCATCAAGCCGATTGCGCCGGATAGTTTTCTCTCAGCGTTGCAGGTCGCCCTGCGCACGCCCCATAGCGGCGGGGAACTGCGGCCGCTGACCGAGAAAATCCGGGTCCCGCTGGGCTTTGACGAGATTATCGGCTCTTCGCCAATCTTCCGGGCGGCGCTCGCCATTGCGGCCAAATCCGCGCGGGCCCGCGTGCCGATCCTCATCGAGGGGGAAAGCGGCGTTGGCAAGGAAGTGATCGCCCATGCGGTCCATAGCGCCTCGCCGCGTGCGCGCATGCCGCTGGTAACGGTGAATTGCGGCGCCATTCCCGCCAACCTCGTCGAATCGGAGCTGTTCGGCCATGAGCGCGGCGCATTTACGGGCGCATTCGACCGTCATATCGGAAAGTTCATGAGTGCCAATGGCGGCACGATCTTCCTCGACGAAATCAGTGAATTGCCGCCCGCCGTGCAGGTGAAGCTGCTGCGCGTGCTGGAGGATGGCGAAATTCAGCCGGTCGGCGCGCGGCTGCCGGGGCAGGTCGATGTGCGGATGATCGCAGCGACCAACAAGCGGCTGATCGAGGAAGTGAAGGCGCATCGCTTCCGCGAGGACCTCTATTATCGCCTCAATATCGTCCAGATCACCATCCCGCCGCTGCGTGAGCGGATCGGCGATATTCCATCGCTGGCGCGACATCTGCTCGACCGCATTTCAGCGCAGCCGGGGCTTCGCGAACTGAGCATCACCAATGAGGCGCTCAACCTGCTCGCCCGGCATGATTGGCCGGGCAATGTCCGGCAACTCCACAACAGCCTGTTCCGTGCGGCGGTGCTCTGTGACGGCGATGCGCTGACGGCGGCTGACTTCCCCCAGCTTTCCAGCCAGTTGCTGAATAGCGGGGCACTGCATGCGCCACGCGACACACGGGCTATTCTCCGCCATGCGCAGGAAAACGGCATCGGCGTGACGCTGTATGAAGCGAACGGGCATTTGCGTTCCCTGTCGGATATTGAGGCGGACGTCATTCGCCTCGCGATCGGCCATTATCGCGGCCGCATGACCGAGGTCGCCCGGCGGCTCGGGATCGGCCGCTCGACGCTTTACCGCAAGCTCGCCGAACTCGGGATCGATACCGCCGCCTGAGCGGGCAGCGGGCGTCAGGCGTCGATCACCTGATCGTCCACCCCCGCGGCATTCTCCTGAATGAAGGCGAAGCGGTGCGCCGGATTGGTGCCCATCAGCCGGTCGACCAGATCCTTCACCTGCGCACGCTCTTCATATTCCTGCGGCAGGGTGATGCGGATCATCGCGCGCCTGGCCGGGTCCATGGTGGTCTCGCGCAACTGGGCCGGGTTCATCTCGCCAAGGCCCTTGAAGCGGCTGATGTCGACCTTCTTGCCCTTGAACTCGCCCGCGCGCAGCGCTTCGAGTGCGGCATCATCGGCGGCATAAGCACTCTTGCCGCCGGAGACGAGGCGATAGAGCGGTGGCTGGGCGAGGTAGAGGTGACCACGCCGCACCAGCTCGGGCATCTCCTGAAAGAAGAAGGTCATCAGCAGCGTGGCGATGTGGGCGCCGTCGACATCGGCGTCGGTCATGATGACGATGCGCTCATAACGCAGATGGTCGGGATTGCAGTCCTTGCGCGTGCCGCAGCCGATGGCGAGGATGAGGTCCGCAATCTCGTGATTGGCGAGGATCTTGGCGGCGGTGGCTGAGGCGACGTTGAGAATCTTGCCGCGAATCGGCAGGATCGCCTGCGTCTTGCGATCACGCGCCTGCTTGGCCGAGCCGCCCGCGCTGTCGCCTTCGACGATGAACAGCTCGGTGCCATCGGGGTCGTTCGAGGAGCAATCGGTCAGCTTGCCGGGCAGGCGCAGCTTGCGGCCTGATGTGGCGGTCTTGCGCTTGGTTTCCTTCTCGGCGCGGCGGCGCAGGCGCTCGTCCAGCCGCTCGATAATATAGCCGAGCAGCGCTTTGCCGCGCTCCATATTGTCGGTGAGGAAATGGTCGAAATGGTCGCGGATGGCGGCCTCGACCAGCCGCGTTGCCTCCGGGCTGGTCAGCCGGTCCTTGGTCTGGCTCTGGAATTGCGGATCGCGGATGAACAGGCTCAGCATCATCTCGCAGCCGGCCATGACGTCCTCGGTCTGGAGGTCCTTGGCCTTCTTCTGGCCGACCAGCTCGCCAAAAGCCCGCATGCCGCGCGTCAGCGCCGCGCGCAGACCCGCCTCATGGGTGCCGCCATCGGGCGTGGGGATGGTGTTGCAATACCAGCTCGTCGCGCCATCCGACCAGAGCGGCCAGGCGATCGCCCATTCGGCGCGGCCCATGCCGTCCGGAAACTCCTGGGTGCCGTGGAAGAATTCGGCCGTCGCGCATTCCCGCTCGCCAAGCTGCTCGCGCAGATGGTCGGCCAGGCCGCCGGGGAACTGGAAGACGGCCTCGGCCGGCGTTTCATCGGTGATGAGGGCGGGGTCGCATTTCCAGCGTATCTCGACGCCGGCGAAGAGATAGGCCTTGGAGCGGGCGAGTCGGTGGAGGCGTGCGGGCTTGAAGCGCAGGTCGCCGAATATCTCGCTGTCCGGGGTGAAGGCCACGCTGGTGCCGCGCCGGTTGGGCGCCGCGCCGACCTTCTCCAGCGGACCAAGCGCATGGCCACGCGCAAAGCGCTGGCGGAACAGCTCGCGATTGCGCGCGACCTCGATGTCCGTCTCGACCGAGAGTGCGTTGACCACGCTGATGCCGACACCATGCAGGCCGCCGGAGGTCGTATAGGCCTTGTCGGTAAATTTGCCGCCCGAGTGGAGCGTCGTCAGGATCACTTCGAGCGCGGACTTGTCCGGGAATTTCGGGTGCGGATCGATCGGGATGCCGCGCCCATTGTCGGTGATCGTCAGCTTGTTGCCGGCCTCCAGCGTCACCTCGATCCGGGTGGCATGGCCGGCGACGGCCTCGTCCATCGCATTGTCCAGCACTTCGGAGGCGAGATGGTGCAGTGCGCGCTCGTCCGTGCCGCCGACATACATGCCCGGCCTGCGCCGAACCGGCTCCAGGCCCTCGAGAATCTCGATGGAGGACGCATCATATTCTTCGGTGGTGCGAACGCTGGCGGTGCCGAAAAGGTCGTCTGACATAGCGGAGCTATACGCGGGCGGGAGTCAGGCGCGCAAGGCGCTAGAACGGCTTTTCATCGGCGACTGTTGCCGCGCTGATGCGGGGCCGGGGCGGCCGGCAACCGTGCGCGCCCCCGGCCCCTGCATCATTTAGCGAACGCGCGGGCCGCCATAGGGCAGTGGCGGGGGCGGGCGGCGTGTGCCGCGCGGCAGCTGGGCCTGATAGGCGCGGCCGCAATGCTCGACGCAATAGGGGAAGCCGGGATTGACCTTCTCCCCGCAGAAGTGGAAGTCCGGCTCGCCCGGATGGCCGAGCGGCCATTTGCAGATCTTCTCGTTGAGATCGAGCAGGCTGGTCTTGTCGGCAATTTCCGGGCTTGGCTTGGCCGGCACCAGCCGGCGCGGCGGCGCGGGCGGGATGGGCTGCTGCATGTCGCCCGGCCCTTGCCGCAGAAAACCACCCGGCCCGACCGAGACGATGCGCGGCTGCGGCGGCCGTGCCGGCGTTGCGGCGGGCTCCTCGTCCGGCGCGACGGGCGCGGCGATGGGCGCGACGGCGGCGGGGGCGGGCGCTGGCGTCGGAGCGGGCTTTGCCTCGACCGGGGGGGCGGCCGGCGCCTTGGCGGCGGGACGAGCCGGGCGCGCATCGGCCTTGGCGGGCGTGTCTGCCCGTGCGGCCGGGGCTGCTGCTGCCTTGCGCGCGGTGGCGGCCTTGCTGCCACCGTCGGCTGCCTTGACCGGGGACGGACGCGCCGGAAGGCCGAGGCGATGCGCCTTGCCGATGACCGCGTTACGGCTGACGCCGCCCAGTTCCTCGGCGATCTGGCTCGCCGTCAAGCCGCGCTCCCACATCTGCCTGAGTTGCTCGATGCGTTCGTCAGTCCAAGACATCGTTGTTC
>Ga0182747_1000236_pt1 | contig 57542 bp, 58 predicted proteins | sample eDN3rd30CBELigBY_FD_128526 | JGI IMG/M metagenome (GOLD analysis project Ga0182747, IMG submission 128526) | Enriched backyard soil microbial communities from Emeryville, California, USA - eDNA 3rd pass 30_C BE-Lig BY (version 2) (version 2) | ecosystem: Environmental > Terrestrial > Soil >... | reverse complement strand
TGGCCGCGGCTTTGGTAGCGCAAGGAGCCGAGATCATTGACGGCCCGGAAACACGAGAGTACGGAATGCGCGAGTTGGTGGTGCGTGAATGCAATGGACTCATTCTTGCTTTTGGTGAGGACGCGCAGGCGAGTGCCACCTAACAATTCATTCAAGCCGACGCCGTTTCGCGGCACGGCTTAACTCAGGCATTAAGGGCTATGGAACTTCACTGCTGTGAATGGATGAGGGATGAGATCGCGCGGCGGTGTGCCGATCATGGCGACAGATTCGAATGCCCGGATGCCTTAGTGGAATACACGGACCGGTTTGACGAGTATGGCTTGATCATTCATGACGGTGGCACCAGCGTCAGAGCCATAGAGTTTTGCCCATGGTGTGGCAGCACACTACCCGAGTCAAAGCGTGATCGGTGGTTCAAAGAGCTGGAGGCATTGGGCATCAATGATCCCGGCGAACAGCAAATCCGCGTCAACGCCATGAAAGGAGAGGGCGATGTCCGATACAGTCGCGGAAGTTGAGAAAATTGTTTATGCGTTTGCGGAGTGCTGGAACAGGCACGACATGGACGCCTTTGCCGGGCTGTTTGCACCGGATGCGGAATTTGTCAACGTCGTGGGCTTGTGGTGGAAGGGGCGAGAGGAGATCAAGAGGGCGCACGAATTAGCGCACGCAACGATGTTCAAGAGCAGCCGGTTGACTATTTCAAGTATTTCTGCTCGGTTTCCGCGCGACGACGTTGCCATTGCCCGTGCGCAGTGGGTTCTCGAAGGTCACGTTTCTCCTGAAGGCACGGCACTTCCTGCGCGCGCCGGAATTCTGCTCAATGTGCTTGGGCGCAGCGCATCTGGATGGGCAATCATTGACTCACAGAACACGGACATCGTTGAGGGCGTCCTTTCTCGCCCTCAATGAGTTGCAGGTCATTGTCTCGGGCTGCTGTAAAGTAGAGCCGCATGCGAAATCTGGATTTCAGCTCCTGGCAGGCCGTGCTGACGACATTGCTTGGCCTGGCCGTGATCACCCTCATCGGCGTCGGTCTGCGCCTGATTCTGATGCAGACGGTTCAGCTGCGGCGCGAGCGGGAGAATCGGCAGATCAACGAACGCCTGCGAACGTTGATCGCGGCGTACAAAACGCTCGGCGGTTCGTTTACCGGCAACCTCGAGGTCGATCCGGTGCATCTTCGTGATCTGGCCGAGATGGAGCAGCCCCGCTCGGATCGCTCGCGGCGGATTCGTGATGCGGTCGAGGCCGCCCTGTCGGACATCATCCTGCTGGGCACCGAGGAACAAGTAAGGCTTGCGGCGAGGGCAGCGACGGAGCTGGCAGAAGGGCGCCGCGTTCATACGGCTGAGCTGGTCGTATCCCTGCGCGATTTCATTCGGCAGGTGCTCGACCTGGATCCCGTACCTTCCGGCATCACCATCCCCAAGCAGGGCCCGGCTCGCCCGTCAGCATCGCGCGGGGGCGGTAAAGCCGAGGGTGGTGAGTCGTCGCGGGGCGGCGGCAAAGGGGGCGGCGGCGGCGGGATGGCGACGGGTGCTGGTATGGGCCTTGGCGTCGGCGCCATCGTCGGGCCCGGCGGGCAGGACGATGAGCTTCACCGCTGACTCCAAACCACTGGAACGACGCGTGCTTCGCCTCATCGGCACAACACGCGTCTGATCTGCGGACCCCCCCGAATAATGCTGTCCAACAATTCGTCCAAATCCACGCCGCAGGCATGCCGTTAGGCAGTGACAGAAAAATGCTCCGCTCGCCCAGAGCAGTCGTACAAGTTCTGGGGGCCGTCTTTGCGGTTGAAGGGTTTATTGGTTTGATCAATCCAGAGGCATTTCGCACTCTGGTCGTCTGGCTTCAATCGCCGCCCGCCTGGCCGTTCTCCGTCGTCCTGAGAGCCGTCGTTGGGTTCGCGCTGCTCGGCGTAGCGGCACCCGCCAGATCCCTGGGCGCGGTCAGGGCTATCGGAATTCTGACACTCCTGGGTGCCGTGGTTGGCCTGGTTTTCACCAACGTTACCCTGGCGCCGCATGGCATGATCTGGCAGCTGCCGTCTCTCGTCCTGCTCGGAGCAGGTCTCGTTGTTGTATGGGGCGCGGGTCGTTCTCGATCCGGGGACTGACGAGCCATTCAACTCCGAGGCTGCTTCGGCGAGCTCGGCTCTGGGTGGTTGGTCCTAATCTGGCCATGAGCGTGACAGCGCCTACGGCCGGCAGGGTAAGAATCGAAAACACGGTCAAGCCTGTCAGCGCCCGGAGAATTCTGATGTCGATCTTTCAGGGGCTGTTGTTTCTGTCTTTCGGTGTCGGTCTGTTGTGGACGGCCTATCGGGCACTGCGCAGCGGCTGGCTGCCTTGTGGCCCAAACGGATTCAAAGGCAGGCTGGAATTCAGCAAGGACGAACAGCCGGTGGGATTCTGGGTGATGTTTGTCGTCTATGGCGCGGGTGGTCTCTGGTTGCTGGTTTTTGCCTTGAAGCTACTCGCCGGCCAGGCCGCACCTTTGCCGCTTCGTTGACCTGTTCCGACCGGGAGACTGCCCGTGGCCGACGCACTCAATCTGCTGATCAAGATTGGACCGGTGGTGTTGCTGTTGGGCCTGGTGGTTTCGATTGTCCTGGGAGTGTTGGGACTCGCACGCCGAAGCGGCGATAGGGCGAGATGGCTTGGCCGTTACGTTCTGGTTTCAGTCCTGATCGGTATCGTTGCATTGTTCGTCGGTACGGCATTGGGGATTGCCGTGTTCTGTTCGTCGGAACAGATGGGCAACCTCTGCGGCCTGGGCGGTGTCTTCGGTTTGGGGCCGCTGCTGGCGGGTATTGCCCTCGCCATCTACGCTTACCGTCGCGTTCTGGGGGTGAACAATGCACCCTAGCAGTGCACTGCAGCCGGCCGAAGCTCATGCCATCTGGAGTCGCGCGCCATGAAGGACAAAGCAACGTGGGCCCACGCTGCCGCGATAGTCGGGGGCGCCATCTTGTGGCTTGCAACGGCTGCAATCAGTGGCAGGACGGAAGCCTGGGATTCGCCGCTCTACTGGATTGCCGCATATCCACTGTCCATTCTGCTTGCGGGTTTTCTTGGCTACTCGGCTCCTGAGAGACCATGGCGGTGGGGGCTGGGTGTGATGCTCGTGCAGGCAGTGGTACTGGTAGTGAGTGGCTCCGATTTCGGCCTGTTACCCCTGGGCCTGATCCTGTTCGCAGTCCTCGCATTGCCGGCCATCGGGCTGGCTAAGTTCATGGCCAAGATCCGTTTGCGCAGCGACAGACCCTGATGGCAGCTTCATTACAAAACTCCCGGGGAGAAAGCATGCAATCTCTCTTGCGCGCTATTTTGCTTCTTGTGGCTGTGACGCTTGGAGCGTGTGTCCACTCGCCGTCCGAGCATGCACCACCGCAGGAAGCTGTCGTTCATGACGACGGCCCGTCCTCCTGTTCCGATTCCGTCGCCGACTTTCGGCGAATCGTGTCGGAGTTCCAATCGCGGCAGCAAAACGTCGGCATCTCCGTCGGCGTCCAGCACCACGGCCGGACGGTATTTCGTGAAGCGAGCGGCTTCGCCAACTTGGAGAGCCGCACTCCGGCTGATCCGGAAATGGCGTTCAGTATCGCGAGCATCACGAAGGCCTTTACCGGGGCGGCATTGCTCAAGCTCGTCGAAGCTGGGCGTATCGACCTGGATGCGCAGATTCAACGCTACGTACCCGACTTCCCTCGCCATCCCACCGGGCGGCCAGTAACGGTCCGCATGCTGGCTCACCAGCTCGGTGCGCTGAGACATTGGGGACCGGAGCGGAACGAAGCCTTGTATGCCCGGCATTTCGACGATATCCGCGACATCCTGCCGCTGTTTCGCGACGACCCGTGGGTGCCGGACCTCGAGCCGCTCACTCGATATTCCTACTCCAGCTATGGCTATAACGTGCTCGGCATGGCCATTCAGAGCGCGTCCGGCGTCTCTTTCCAGCAATACCTCGAGGAAGCTGTCCTGCGTCCGCTCGATCTTGCATCGGTGCAATTCGACCGACCCGGGCTGGGTGGCGCACGTCGACCGTCACGTTACTCCTGGTATGACCTGACGGACTTCCACGAGCTCGAACAGGCTCCGCAACGAGTCCCGGATTGGGACTACAGCCACAACATGGCCGGAGGTGGGCTGATCGCGGATGTGGATGATCTGTTGACCTTCGGCCGTGCCATGCGCGAACCGGGATTCCTGAGCAGGGAATCGCTTGCCTTGATCTGGACGCAGCCGACACTCCAGGGCGTGGAATCGCGCATGAGCTTCGGATGGTTTCCGAAAAAGAATCCGTTGCGGGTCAGCATGAGCGGCTCGAATGCCGGCGTACAGGCAGGGCTGACGGTCTGGCAGGACGAAGACCTCGTCGTGGCCGTCCTCGCCAATAGCTGGGGACGCGGCTCACGCAGTGGCGAGCTCATGGATGACGGGCCGGATGGCCTGATCGGCCGGCTGGCCGCAGTCTGCGGCGTGCGTTGAACGGACCAAAAGGGGACAGATTTATTTCCTCTCGTCGATTGCGCTCTACCTTCCGCTCAGATTGATCTGAGCCACAGAGAAATAAATCTGTCCCCTTTCTTCCTTAGATCCTTACGCTATCTGCAGATGCTCTGTTACCACGGGCGCGCTGGTGAGAAAGCTGCCACGAAGAAGAGAAACAAGCCTCGCGCGTCGTTCACGCCATCGATAGGTCACGCACGTCTGCAGTGACTGTGACTCCGATATAACGCGGCCTCGACTGAGCCCGTGACCACCGATTCTTAGACTCCTCTACGCAGCGTGCGGTTACGCAGCCGACGTCTTCGAGATGTCGACTGCGGCTCCCAATGGCTGTCGTCCCTGACAAGTTCAAGAAGTTTCGAGCTCGCTGGTGATCCAAGTCACGGCCGCGCCCGAAACATAAGGAGTCTGGCATGAATGCGAATGGTTCTTCTGGCCGCGGCAAAGTCGCGGCATTACTGAGTCTTGTGGCGGCAGTGGCTTTCCACGTGCAGCTGCATGCCAAAGCGCTGGACGGCGAGGAGCAGCTCGTCGGTCGCTGGGACGCCCAGGCGGTCAACGAGAAGGGACAGGTGGTGCCTTTCAGGCTGGACATCGTGACCGAGGCCGGGGCGCTCAAAGGATATTTCTACGACAACCTGAAGCCCTCCAGTGCGGCAGTGAAGGTGGAGTTCGTCGACGGACAGCCGGCGCTGTCGATCAGCAATCAGAAGGATCGCCTGCTCGGCGAGATCTATCGCAGCATCGACGCCAGGCTGGTCGATGGCGGGCTCAACGGCACGTTGTCGCTTGCGTACAAGGACGATGCGCTGCGCAGCTTGACCGGCAAGCTCGTCAAGGGTGGTGACTACAAGTTCAGCGCGGTACAGCACTCGGCTCAGGCGGACGCAAACGTTCCGAACATCGCCGGCGAGTGGGAGATTCCGCTCGACGCGCCCAACACGAAGGGTGAGAAGAGTCAGCGCCTGCTGGTGCAACAGAAAGGGCCGGACATCGCCGCTTCCGTGCTGCGCGTCGATGGAGACGGCGGTGCGTTCGACGGTTACTACCGCGACGGCAAGTGGATCGTCAGCAGTGTGAACGGCCGTGGCCTCGCGTTCTACGAGATCAAGCCGCAGGCCGACGGCACACTGAGCGTAAAAACCAGCTCGGGTCGTACTGTCGATACGCATAGCGTAGCGGCCGATTACAGCGGTGAGGGCGAAGCTTCGGATACCTCGATCGCCTATCGCCCCGCGGTGGCCCGCCAGAAGGGCCTGCCGGCACCGGCCGACTACGCCGCGCACACCACCGTTCGCGACAGCAACGAAACGTTCACCTTCAACTTCCCGGATGCGGCGACCGGCAAGCTGGTCTCCAACGAAGATCCGCAGTTCAAGGGCAAGGTGGTGGTGGCGGTGGTGACCGGTACCTGGTGCCCCAACTGCCACGATGAAGTGCAGTACCTGGTGAAGCTGGACGAGCAGTACCGGGACAAGGGCGTCGCCATCGTGGCACTGAACTTCGAAGAGCCGGAACAGCTCGCCACGTTGTCGCGCCAGAAGCGCTTCATGGAGCACTACGGCGTCAAGTATCCCTATCTCATCGCAGGCACGCCTGCCGAAATGTGGGAGAAGGTGCCGCAGCTGGTCAACTTGAACACGTGGCCGACGACGGTGTTCGTTGGACGCGACGGCAAGGTGCATCGCATCCACGCAGGCTTCGCGTCGCCGGCTAGTGCGCAGTACTACGAAAAGCTCCAGGAAGAGTTCACTTCGACCATCGAGCAACTGCTGGCCGAGCCGGTGCCGTCCGCTGTATCGGCTGACGCTTCGCGGCACGAAGCGCAGACAGCGGCGATCGCGGAGGCGACCCGCTAAATCGGGTCCGCTGGATTCAGGACGCGGTAATCGCGCCGGCGGCAGAGCCGGCGCCATCCAGGCGATGTATCCCGCAGTCCGCGTCTCCAGCTTTGGCCGGAGACGCGGACTGCGGGTGCCCTCGCGATGTCATTTGCCGCCACTGGTGCCGCCATTTCGTCATGCGGCTCTCGATCTTGAAGGGGAAATCGGTTGACTGGTTGGTCTGTGCGATTCGGGTGGTTCGGGCTGGTGCTGTGTGCATTCGTCGTGGTGGTCCGAGCGTTGGCGGACGGCTCCGGTGTGCAGGTCGGGACAGTGGCGCCGCGAACGATGCATCTGAAGGTCCTTTCGCCTGAACTGTCCCGCGACGAGGTGAGGCAGATCATGGAGCAGTACAAGGCCGAGCTCGGTGTCGGCTGCAGTTACTGCCATGCGAAGGACCTGGACACGGACGATGTCGACTACGCATCGGAGGAGAACCCGATGAAGGCCAAGGCGCGGCTGATGATCGAGATGACGGATGAGATCAATCGCAGGTTTCTGTCACAGCTCGGCGATGACCGCTACGCGGAACCGTTCGGCTGCGGCGGCTGCCATCGTGGCCGGGCCAAGCCGGCGGATGCGGAAGGTTGAGTGACGTTGACAGGTCTCACGGTGAAAGGGCTATGAGAAGGTTCGGGTTCGATGGCGAGGTGACGGACGCGACGAGCGGCTACCGGCGTGTGTCCGTAGCGGGTCGGCTGGGTGTCGCTCTGATGTTGGCGACGGTGGCATGCACGGGTGCCAGGGCGCAGATCGCCGTCACCAATCAGGGCTTCGTGCCTTACAGCGATGAGCCCATCAACTATCGCAGCGCAGCGCTGAACGATCCGGTCGCCAAGCTCAAGGAGAAGATCGACAAGGGCCGGGCACAGCTCAAGTACGAGCCCGAGCACGGCTATCTCAGGTCGGTGCTGCAGCTGCTCGATATTCCGCTCGCTTCGCAGACGCTGGTGTTCTCCAAGACGAGCTTCCAGTACAGCAAGATCTCGCCCGACCATCCACGCGCGCTGTACTTCAACGACGACGTCTACGTCGGAGCGGTATATGAAGGCAAGGCCATCGAGATCGTCTCCTTCGATCCCATGCAGGGCGCCGTCTTCTACCTGCTCGATGAGCCCAAGGCGCAGCGTGCGAATTTCGAGCGGGCCGAGCTCGACTGCACCCAGTGCCACATAGCGTCGGGGACGCGCGCAGTGCCGGGTGTTCTGCTGCAGTCCGTGTATCCCTCCACCACGGGAACGGTGACCACGGGCACTCGCACGTACATCACGGATCAGCAGAGCCCTTATGCGGAGAGGTGGGGCGGCTGGTATGTCACCGGGCTCGACACGCAGGGAACGCTGGCCAACTCGGTAGTGCCTGCCGGTGAGGCGAGCGCCAGCGACAAGGCTGAACGCTCGCGCGCAGTGTCGCCGCTACCGGCTGGATCGTTCGACGCGAGCCGGTATCTGTCTCCGTACAGCGATGTGGTGGCGCACTTGGTGCTCGCCCATCAAACGCAGATGCACAACCTGATCACACTGGTGAATTACAAGACGCGCATCGCCATCCACGACTGGGAAAAGGCACACCCCGAAGACAAGGGCAGAAAGGATGTCGACTATCCGGACGCCGTGCGCTCGGCATGGGAGAAACCCGCGGAACGGTTGCTGCGCTATCTGCTGTTCTCCAAGGAGGCGCCGCTCACCGAGCTGTCCGCGAACCTGCGACCGGAAGATTCACCGTTCGCCAAGACGTTCACTGCGCAGGGGCCGAGAGATCGCCAGCGTCGCTCGCTGCGGGATTTCGATCTCCAGACGCGGACTTTCCGCTATCCGTGCAGCTACCTGATCTACAGCGAGCATTTCGATCACATCCCGGAACCGGCGAAGGCCTACGTCTATCGCCGCCTGCTGGAGATTCTGACGAGCGAGCAGGGTGGTGGCCCGGACTTCGCGCATCTGACGGCAGCGGACCGCAAGGACATTCTCGAGATTCTCCTGGCGACCAAGAAGGATCTGCCGCAGGAATGGCACGCGCAGGCGCGCAATGCGCAGCTGGCCGCGGCATCGCCTTCTGCGGCAGACGTTCGCAAATAGAAATCTACAACTCAAGAGTCAACTCACGTGTCAACAAACATCAGTCGATTACCGAGCCGGAGAGGCCGGCGACGGCAGCTCTCGGATACGAACAGCAAACGTAATGGCGTTGCTGCGGCCGTGGCCGCATCGCTTCTGTCGCTTCCAGCAGCCGGTGCGGTTGCCGCCGAGAACACGGCGACGCCGAGCAGAGTGGAGACGATCATCGTTACCGGCGCTCGCGGTGAAGCGCGAACGGCGGAGGACAGTCCGACGCCCATCGACGTGCTGTCGAGCACCGCGATCGGCGAGGCGAACCGGGGCAATCTGCTCGATACGCTCAATACGCTGCTGCCGTCCTACAACCTGCCGCTCGAGACCGGAGATTTGAACAGCATGGTGCGCGCAGGGCAGCTGCGCGGCCTGGACGCGGGCCACACGCTGGTGCTCGTCAACGGCAAGCGCTGGCATTCCACGGCGCTGCTGGGTGCAGGTGGTTTCGGTGCCGCGGCACCGGTGGACATGGCGTTGATTCCAAACCGAGCCATCAAGCGTATCGAAGTGCTGCGCGATGGCGCTGCGGCGATCTACGGGTCCGATGCCATCGCCGGCGTCATCAACATCATCACGGACGACAGCGCATCGGGAGCCGACCTGTCCTACAGCGACGGTCAGTACTATCAAGGCGACGGTCGCAATCGCGTGGTGAAGGGCGGCGTGGGCTTTGCCCTGGGCGACGGTGGCCATCTGCATCTTTCCACGCAGTATGCGCACCAGGATGCGACCAACCGCACCGGTCCATCGCGCTCGACGTTTCTCTATTACTTTCCGCTCGACGCCGATGGCAACGAGATCGTGCCGGCCGGCAATCTCGGCAGCAACCCCACACTGCCGGCCGGTGCAACGCCCAATCCCAAGGAAGCAACCCGCGACAACTACGCCTGGAAGAATCGCGGCATTCGCGAGTTCGAGCTGACTTCAGTGGCGGCGGACTGGTCACTGCCTCTGGGTGAGGCTGCGGAGTTCTACGGTTTCGGGCTTTATTCATCACGCCAGGCCCGTGCGCCACAGAACTACCGGCATCCGGCGCGCGACGAAACCGTTCGCGCCATCTATCCGGACGGCTATGCACCCGTCGAACGCCTGGACGAAGACGACTACGGCGCGATCGTCGGATTGCGTGGCGAGCTGGCAAACGCCTGGCATTGGGATCTTTCCAGCAACTACGGCCGCGACCAGATCGACATCAACCTGTTCAATTCGGTCAATCCGACCTACGGCCTCGACAGCCAGACGGATTTCTACATCGGACAGCTGCGCTACACCGCCTGGACCAACAATCTGGACCTGAGTCGCGGCTTCGATGTGGACTGGCTCGCAGCTCCGTTGCAGTTGTCGGTGGGCGCCGAGTATCGGAAGGAGGACTACGCGGTGGGCGCCGGCGACGAGCAGTCGTACTCGTACGGTGGACAGCCGGTTCTGGATGGGCCGCGTGCGGGGACGCCGCTGGGCCGCGGCCTTGGCGGTGCCCAGGCGCTGCCCGGATTCAGTCCTGCCGACGCAGTGGACGCTTCGCGGCATAGTGAGTCGGCATACGTCGGCGTGTCACTGAATCCAACCAGCGCCTGGCTGGTGGATCTGGCGGGCCGCTACGAGGACTACTCGGACTTCGGCAACGAAGTCACGGGGCGGCTATCGACGCGCTACGACTTCACGAATGCCATCGCGCTTCGTGCGACCGTGAGCACGGGCTTCCAGGCGCCCTCGCTGGCCGCTACGGGATATCGCCGCACGACCAACGGCAACTATTCGACCAGTCACGTGCTGCCACCGGGATCCGTAGAGGCGATCGCGCTGGGTGCCAAGCCGCTCAAGCCGGAGAAGTCGACGAGCTACACCCTGGGCACGGTACTCAGGCCGCTGCCCGAGCTCAGCATCGCGCTCGATCTGTATCGCATCGACGTTCGCGACCGCATCGCACAGTCCACGAGCTTTCGCGATGATGCGTATCCTGGATCGGGCGCGCTGGTGGCAGCCGCCGGCTTCGGGCCGGAGGATTCGATCAGCTACTTCATCAACGCAGCGGATACGCAGACCAAGGGCGCGGAACTGACCGCAGAGTACCGCTCGGACTTCGGCAGCTACGGGCGCGTCCTGTGGTCACTGGCCGTCAACCATAACGAATCCAAGATCGAGAACGTTGCGCCGACGCCAGGCGTGCTCGCAGCCTTCAACATCCCCTTGTTCAGCACCGGCTCGCAGAACGATCTGCTCTACAAATCCCCCAAGGACAAGCAGGTGCTCGGCGCCAACTGGAGCCTGGGTGCGTGGCGCATCAATCTGCGCGAAACGCATTACGGTGCCATCCAGCGCTGGGGCCGACCCAGTCCGGTGCCAACCACCGGTCCCTACGCCGGGCAGGCCGAGATCCCCTACAGCATCGGCGACGTCTGGCTGACGGACATCGAAGTCGGCTGGCAGGTCACGGAGCGTCTGTCGGTATCGATCAACGCCAACAACGCGTTCAACCAGCGCGTCGTCAAGCTGCCCGAGCCGCTGGTGCCCGCGAACATGGAGTACTACTACGCGACCGGCGGCCCCATCGATTCTTCCGGCGGCTTCTACTCCGCGTCGCTGAAGTTCCAATGGTGAGTCGCGCCGTCTCGGCAGTAATGAGCCGTGTCTTGCGGATGAGTGCATGGGTTCGGCGGGCCACGGTGGTTGCGCCGTTGGGTAGTCTTGGTTGGAGTCGATGATATGAAGACATGGTGGACAGGGCGCTGGACGATTCCGGTTTGGCTGGCACTGACGTTCTGGTCGTTCGCAGCGGCCAACGCTCAGGAAGCGGAGCGGGGCGACAACGTTCTGCAATGGACCTGGCATGCGGAACCCGTAACGGGCGGTACCGGCAACGAAGTGGACCTCGTGCTCGATGCAGGGATTCGTCACGGCTGGATCCTGTATTCGTCGGATTTCGTGCCTACGGATTTCGGACCGAGACCGGCGCGCATCGCGTTGGATGGCGCCGACGGGTCGGTCGCCGTCGGTGATCCGCGTCCTGTCGGTGCAAGCCGTGGAACCGGCAAGGATATCGACGGCGAGTTCTCCTACACGTACTTCTCGAAGCAGGCCACTTTGCGTCAGCGCGTGCGTGTGCCTGAAGGCGCGCGGGCGGTGACGGGTGTCGTCAACGGGCAGGCGTGCTTCGAGGAAAGCGGGTTGTGTACGCTGGTCAGGCAGGCATTCTCGGTGACGCTGCAATGAACAAGATGTCGTTGCCACTGCTGATGCTGTTGTCGATTCCGTTGATCGCAGCGGCTGATGGCAGTGCTCCTCGAACGCAGGATGCCGCGGCAGTCCTCGCGACTCGGTTGTTCGATCTGGAGGAACAGCCGCACCAACTGGCGGAATGGAACGGGCAGCCGGTGCTGGTCAATTACTGGGCGACCTGGTGCGCGCCATGTCTGAAGGAGATACCGGAGCTCGAGGCGTTCTCCGTTGCGCAGCAGAAGCGTAAGGGCGGCATTCGCGTGGTGGGTGTTGCGCTCGATGAGCCGGATGCCGTGCGCTCCTTCGTCAAGCGTGGACGCGTGTCGTATACCGTGCTGGTTGAACATGCCGAGCCCGATGCGAGCACCTCAGTGGCGCTGGGCAACAAGCACGGTGCGCTGCCGTTCTCCGTGTTGCTGGATGCGCAGGGTCGCGTCCTGGGCTCCAAGTCCGGAGCAGTGACTGCCGCGGACCTGGCCGCCTGGGCAAGCATCAAACCTTGAACCATCGGCAGCTTCGTAGGAGCAGGGGCATATCCATTACGCCCGCGTCGATTTCGAAGCTGCGGCCAGCCGCTGCAATGGACACACGAAAGGAGCACACTCGCGCACGAACACCCGGTCCAGCAGGAGGAACCGATGAAGCGCACGTGGACGATCATTGGAGTCGCAGACGTGACCCGCAGCTTCAACTGGTATCGATCGCTGTTCGGTCAGCCGAAATCGGCACCCGCGCATGATTATTTCGGCCAGATCCTCGACACGGACGGCACGGTCCTGCTTTGTCTGCATCAATGGGGCGCCCACGAACACCCGACGCTGACCAGTCCGGACCGGGCGGAGCCCGGCAATGGGCTGCTGCTGTTCTTTCGGGTGGACGATTTCGACGACGCGTTGTTACGCGCCAGGACTCTCGTCAGCGAGCTCGACGAAGAGCCGCAGACGAATCCCGCTACCGGAACCCGGGAATTCGCGCTTCGCGATCCCGATGGCTACTACGTCATGATCAGCGCGCTCACCTGAGCTTGCACGGCGAAAAGCGGCGAAGCTTGTCCGGCCCCCTGGTTCGCGTTTCCTACAGTCCCTCATGCACTTCGCAGGTGACCGTCCTTGCGAACCGACTCTTCAGTTCCTCACCATCGACATCACCTGGCCGATGTCGAGCGTGCGCGCCTTCTCCCGGATCTGGGATGCATTCTGCTGCTGTAGCTGCTTGGCTTCGCCGAGCAGCGATTGATACGTGCTCTGCAGCAGCGCCGTATTCATCTGCCGTCCGCCCGCGTAGTAACGCTTCGCCAGTTGACCCAACGCATACGTAGTGGCGAACGAGAAGGCCGCGCCGGCGGCCACGCTGCCAACACCGCGGCCGAGACCGCCGGCCACCGAACCGAGCAGTCCACCCAGCAGCTTGCGTCCGAACTGCTCCAGGTACTGCGAAGTGAGGCCGACGCCGGCGGTGGCGATGAATTCCTTGATGTGGCCCTTGTCGAGTTCATGGCCGTAGCTCTGGCCGATGCGATAGACCATCTTCATCTGCAGCGGAATGATGGCCATGGAGGCCAGCGACTGCGGCAGCAGCTCGATGGCGCCGTTGACGATGGAGTGATTGAGAATGTACTGGTCGAGTTCCGCCTCCGATTTCGCCGCTGCGGAAGAACTCGTAGCCAACGGCGCGGCGGCCAAAGCATCCGCGGTGCGCTCGACCTCTTCGGTCTGCGCTGCTGCGAGCCCGAGCGACCTCTTCAGATCGTCGAGAAAGAGATGCTCCGCTGCATTCGCCGCGCCGTCCGAATCGCAGACGCACACGGCCATCTCGTAGGCGAGCTGGCGCTGCGCAGGATTGCCCAATGCTGCGCTTGCCTGGTCCAGATTCACCCGCTTGAGCAGCACGTCCTGATACAGCTGCGCTAGCTGCGGTGCGCCATCCGCGCCCGCCAGAGATTCGGCGATGCGCTTGACCTGTTCGCGCTCGCGATCGTCTTGCATTCCGTCGGCGAATGCGGCGAGCAGGGCAATCGTCAGAATGGCGTCTCGTTCGCGAGCTTCCATATCGACCTCGGGAATTCTCGTGAGAGGCCGTGCGGGTCCCGACTCGCGCCGCCCTCGATCATCGGGATCGAATCGCGCTGCAGCACGGTCGTGACCGGCACGGTGCCGTAACGTTACTTGGCCGTTTCTGCCTGCCTGGCCCGCTCCATCGCGGTCACGATCAGGGCTTCCGCCTCCTTGTTGTCGCCCCAGCCCAGCACCTTGACCCACTTGGTCTTTTCCAGGTCCTTGTAGTGCTGGAAGAAATGCTCGATCTGCTGCAGCGTGATCTCGGGCAGGTCGGTGTAATTCAGGATTTTCTCGTAGCGCCGCGTCAGGCGCGGCACCGGCACCGCCACGATCTTCTCGTCGCCGCCGGCTTCGTCCTGCATCTTCAGCACGCCGACCGGGCGCACCGCGATGATGGCGCCGGGCACGATGCCGCGCTGGTTGGCGATCAGCACGTCGCAGGGGTCGCCATCGTCCGACAGGGTATGGGGGATGAAGCCGTAGTTACCGGGATAGCGCATCGAGGTGTACAGGAAACGGTCGACCACCAGCGTGCCGGACGCCTTGTCCATTTCGTACTTGATCGGCTCGCCGCCCACCGGAACCTCCACGATCACATTGACTTCGTGGGGCGGATTACGGCCGATCGAGATTGCGTCCAGACGCATTTGAGCTAGCTCCTTCGAGGAAAAGATCGAAAATCTTCAGGGGATGAGGCGAAACGGGCGCTATTTTGCCATGCCTGCGCGCGCCGTTCTCAATACACTTCGAGTCACGATTCTCAAAGTCGGAAAGGGCCCCCATGGACACCGATCTCGAGCAGATGTCGCGCGAAGCGCTGATCGCGGAGGTCAGGAAGCTGCGACAAGCCATCCGTGCGCACCGCGATAGTTCCGGCCACGAGCTATGCTGGCATCAGCCGGCGCTGTGGGGGCTGCTGCCGGAGAAAACCGATCCGTTGCCGTCAGTGCCGGCCTGGCCGCAGTTCATGCAGGGCTGCATCCGTTACCGCCAGTGGCTCGATGATCAGCTGCCGCTGGCGCCGCGCACCGACCAGCCGTATCAGGACGATCCGCCGTTCCAGGAAGAGTAGTAGCACCGGCGCTGTATACATCACTGCTTGCGCGATGCATTCAGCAAGCGATGCGATTCGCGGCGGGACACTGGCAGGAACGTTCTATTCACTCGCTATCGAATCGAAGCGCGGCAACTGAAGTACGGGTGGGTCGGCGGATGCCCGTCGCGGGCGACGCAGGCTCAGTGCACCGGCGTACCGAACAGGAATTTCCGCATCGATCCGGCGAACTGGCGCCACGAGCGACCGCGTACTCGATGCGGCAATCCCAGCTTGGCGCGCATCGCCTCGAAGATCGCGTCCGGCACGCTCACGTTGCAGGCCTTCTCCAGCCCCTGGAATCCCGGTGAGGAGTTGGCCTCGCAGATGCGATAACCGTCCTTGTCGAACAGGATGTCGACGCCGGCGACATCGAGTCCGAGCGCATGCGTCACACGCACCGCCAGCTGCGCCATTTCCTCCGGCGGCTGGAAGCAGGTGCCGACGCCGCCGAGTGAAATGTTCGACTTGAAGCTGCCGTCCGGCGAACGCCGCTCCATCGCCGCGACGGCCTTGCCGTCGATCACCAGCACCCGCACGTCACGTCCGTGACTGGACTTGATGTACTGCTGGAAAATGAAATCCGCACCCGGGCTCGCGCCATCCAGCAGATTCGCCAGATCGTTGAACTGCTCGCGATCCGAGCACAGCAACACGCCGTTGCCACGCGTGCCCTTCAATGTCTTGACCACCACCGGAAATCCGAGCTCGCGCTCGACCACGTTCACGTCCACCGGGAACTTGCCCAGGATGGTCTTCGGAATCGGCAGCCCGGTGCGCGACAGGATCTGCAAGGTATGCAGCTTGTCGGCCACGGCTTCGATGGCGGCCGGGCCGTTCACCATCGCTACGCCGAGGCGCTCGAAATGCCGCAGCACAGCGAAGGTGAAGTAGCTGGTCTCGCTGCCGGTGCGCGGAATGATCAGATCGGGCTTGGGCAGCCGGTGTCCCTGGTACACCGCCGACCAGTTGTCGTCCGAGTCGACGATGAGATCGAAATCGCGCGGCTGCAACACGCGCAGCTCGATACCGGCGCGTTCGGCGGCCTGTTGAAAGCGGAAAACCTCGGGCGCTTCCGGAACGTCCGGCGCCAGCTCGCGGTGGAAGAAGAGCCAACAGCGCATGGGAACCTCTCTGGCGGTACGCGGCCTCTACACGGGTGTCGCGACTTGCGACTGCGAGGGCTCACATTCAATCGTCTGCAGATCATGGAGGCAGGGAAGCTGCGCGTGCGCAGCTTCCCTTAAGGCTTGCGGCTGTCAGCCAAGAACGTACCCGGTTGGTCCGAGGTTCCTTGGCCGCAGTCAGTAGCCGATGGTGAAGCGCTTCTGGACGTGCTGTGCCTTCTGCGCCTCGTCGATCATCGCCACCGCGTAGTCTTCGATGGAGATATTGCTGTCGCCCTTGGCGTCCGTCACCAACTGGTCGCCGCCCAGGCGGAATTTGCCGGTGCGCTTGCCGGGCGCGATGCTGCCGGCCGGGCTGAAGTAGCTCCATTTCACGTCGGTCACGGTGCGGTAGTAATCGAGTGCTTCCTGCTGGCCCAGCACTTCGGCCTTGTACGCTTCCGGAATCGTCGTCACCAGCAGTACGCCCGGCCTGATTTCCAGGCTGCCGGCGCCGCCGACCACGATCAGGCGCGGCGCCTTCGGGCCCAGTGTGCGCAGCACCTCGATCAGTGATTCGCCCGCCTTGCGATAGATATGGTAGTCGGGGTTGTTGGCGCGATCCGCACCGACGGCGCTGATCACCACGTCCTGACCGGCGGCCAGCTTCGCGACCTGGTCGACATCGAGCACGTTGCCCTGCTTCACGCTCACGCCGTTGGGCTGGTTCTTCACGCGCGAGGGATCGCGCGAGATGACCGTAACCTGGTGGCCGCGGGTCACTGCTTCGCTCACGATGCGCTTGCCGATGTTGCCGGTGCCGCCGAAGACCGTGATCTTCAGCGACTCCGCCGCCGCGACATCGCCGGCCGCCATCACACCGAACAGCACGCCGGTCGCCAGCCAGCCGGCGGCATATCGAATCGGGTTCCAGAACTTCATGCGTCGACTCCTTCGGAAATAATTACGCATGTTAAATATATAGAACAGCGCCCCGCCTGGCACGGCGGACATTCCGGGGGTGGGGGCTGCGGATCTGTGCAATCCCGGCAGCCTGTCCCGCGATTGGGCGAAACCGCTATCGGTAATGGTCGTATTCTGTGCCAGCGGCCCGGCGAAAGTCGGTCGCGGCCCGGTCACGAAGCGGTGACGGATCAGCGGTAGCCCTTGGCCTGCAGCGAGAACAGATGGGCGTAATGACCGTTCAGCTGCATCAGCTCGTCATGCGCGCCGCGCTCGATGATGCGGCCGTCCTGCAGCACCACGATCTGGTCGGCCATGCGCACGGTCGAGAAGCGATGCGAAATGAGGATGGCGATGCGACCGCGGGTCAGCGTGCGGAAGTGCTCGTAAATCGTCGCTTCCGCGCCGGCATCCATTGCAGCGGTCGGCTCGTCCAGCACCAGGATATCCGCACGCGAGCGCATGAACGCGCGTGACAAGGCGATCTTCTGCCATTGTCCGCCGGACAGCTCGCGCCCGTCGTTGAACCATTTTCCCAGCGGCGTGCGATAGCCGTCGGGCAGCGTGGCGACGATCGAGCTCGCCATGCCTTTGTCGCTGGCTTCGCGCCAGCGGGTCTCGTCTTCGAAATGCTGCACGTCGCCGGCACCGATGTTCTCGCCGAGCAGCAGCTGATAGCGCGTGAAGTCCTGGAAGATCACGCCGATCCGGTCGCGCAGCGCCGCTTCGTCCCACTCTCGCAGGTCCTGGCCGTCGAGCAGGATGCGGCCCGTGGTCGGGTGATACAAGCGCGTCAACAGCTTGATCAGCGTCGTCTTGCCCGAGCCGTTCTCGCCCACCAGTGCCAGCGATTCGCCCGTACGAATGTGCAGATCCACGTCCACCAGCGTCGGGCTTTCCGCGCCCGGATAAGTGAACCCGACGTGCTCGAAGCGGATGCCGTCCTCGGGATGCGGACCGTGCACGATCGCGCCCTTGGTCTGTTCGACCGGCGTCTCCAGGTACTCGTACAGGGTCGACAGATACAGATTGTCTTCGTACATGCCGCCGATCGCGGACAGGATGGCCGAGACGGCCGACTGGCCCTGCCGGAACAGCATCAGGTACATGGTCATCTGTCCGAGCGTGATGCGCGTGGCGATGGCCGAGAGTGCGATCCACGCATACGCGCCGTACAAAGTGCCGGTGCCGATCAGGCCGAGAAAGAAGCCCCAGGTATCGCGGCGGACGGTGAGATTGCGATCCTCCTGGTACAGCTTGCGGAAGATGTTGCGATAGCGTTGCAGGAACAGCGGCCCGAGGCCGAACAGCTTCACTTCCTTGACGTGATCCTCGCGCGCCAGCAGCGTCTCCAGGTACAGCTGCATGCGGGTTTCGGGCGAGCGCCACAGGAACAGGCGGAACGCATCGCCGGAGAATTTGGCCTCGGCGAGAAAGGCCGGCAGACCGGCAAGGATGAGCACCGCCACTGCCCACGGCGAGAACTTGACCAGCAGCGTGGCGTAACTGATGAGCGAGACGGCGTTCTGGCCGAGACCGAAAGTGCGCATGACCAGCGACAACGGCCGGCTCGAGGCTTCGCGCCGCGCACGCGTGAGCTTGTCGTAGAAATCGGAGTTCTCGAAGTGCGCGAGATCCAGCGTCAGCGCTTTCTCGAGGATCATGACGTTGACGCGCTGACCCAATAGGGCCCGCAGCAGGGATTGGCACAACGACAGGCCGCGCTGCGCACCGGCCAGCGCGGCAACCAGCAAGCCCTCGATGACCACCAGCAGCAGCGCGTGGTCGGTCAGGGCGGATTGCCCGGGGTTGCCGGCGCCGGCCTGAATGGCGGCGACCACGGCATCGACGATCAGCGCACCCACGTAAGCGATGGCCGCCGGCAGTGCGCCCGCCGCCACGGTCAGCAGACCGAAGGCGATGCTCAGCGGCCGGCTGGTGGTCCAGACCAGCTCGAGCGCACGGCGGCTGTACGCGAACACGCCGAGAAATCCGCGGGTGAGATCGGTTTTGCCCTGCGCAGGGTTGCGGCCGCGGGGTCTCATGCAGCGCAGACACCGGGTGGGCGAGTCGTGGTCCGATCGGAATTCAACGTGGTTGCACCTGTGTTCTCGTTCGATAGCCGTGCCGCAGTCGGCCGTTTCTCGATTGCATTGTCGGGGCACGCGGCCGAGAATCAATCTACACCGGCGGCCGCGCTGTGGCTGCTGGCATGACTCTCATGAAGGGATTGCAGCAATGAGCGGCCCCGAAGACAAGGCCAAACGTCCGCAAGCGAAACAGACGCCGACCGCAGGCGAGTCCGGCACGGACAAGCGCTCCGGGCGCGTCGCGTTCGACTCCCGCGGCAATCCGGTCTGGGAATGGCAGCTGGAAACCGGCGTCTACAGCCGCGACGTCAGCACACAGAAACTGAAGAAACTCGATCTGGGCGACCTGTCCATCGCCGAGACCGCGCGCCACAAGAAACCGTCAGGTTTGGAGGATCCGCAGTCGCCGGCCGTGACCGGGCACAACGAGCGGCCGTCCGGCGGTGGCTTCAATCCCTACGACAGTGCAGCGAGCGCCGGTGGCGGCTTCAATCCTTACGACAACGCACGTTCGGCCGGAAGTCGCTTCAAGCCTTCGCAACCTGCCGCCGCGCCACCGCGCAAGCCGACGGACATGCGCAAGCTGGATGAGTGGATCAAGTCGAAGCGCAAACTGGACGACAAGGAAAAGAAGTAGGCGCGCACGTCGATTCGTCGCAGTGGCACCGCAAGCCGATCGGCAACGCGCGCCGTCTGACAGGAGACAAGGAGCACCCGCAGTTGAAGATCAAGCGCATCATGGCCAACGTCGCCACCCCGCAGGTCGAGAAGGCTCGGGCTTTCTACCAGGACGTGCTCGGCCTCGACCTGGTCATGGATCATGGCTGGATACGCACCTACGCTACGGATTCGCGGATGACGGTCCAGGTCAGCTTCGCCAGCGAAGGCGGCTCCGGCACGTCGGTGCCGGATCTGTCCATCGAGGTCGATGACCTGGAGGCGGCCTTGGAGAAAATCCGCAAGGCCAGGATTCCGCTCGAGTATGGCCCGGCCAGCGAGCCCTGGGGCGTGCGCCGGTTCTATGTGCGCGACCCGTTCGGCAAGCTGATCAACATCCTGCAGCACGAGTAACGCCGAGATCACCGGGGCGAGGATCGCCTGCGTTTGCACAGGCGATCCGGTTGGCGAGGTTTGCGATGGTTACTGCGGCGCGTAAATCTGATCGAACACGCCGCCATCCGCGAAGTGCTCCTTCTGTGTCTTCGCCCAGCCACCGAAGTCCTCGATGGTCACCAGGTCAAGCTTCGGGAACTGGCTTGCGTACTTCGCTGCGACCTGGGCGTCGATCGGGCGATAGTAGTTGCGCGCGATGATCTCCTGAGCCTCCGGGCTGTAGAGGTGCTTCAGGTATTCCGTGGCCACCTCGCGGGTGCCGCGGCGCAGCGCCACTTTGTCGACGACTGCTACCGGCGGCTCGGCCAGGATGCTCAGCGAAGGCATCACGATCTCGACCTTGTCCGGCCCCAGCTCCTTGATCGACAGGAACGCTTCGTTCTCCCATGCAAGCAGCACGTCGCCGATGCCACGCTGCACGAACGTGGTGGTCGCGCCGCGTGCACCGGTATCGAGCACCGGCACGTTCTTGAAGAGCTTGCGCGTGTACTCCTTCGCGCTCGCTTCACTGCCGCCGGGCTGCTTCAGCGCCCAGGCCCAGCCGGCGAGATAGTTCCAGCGTGCGCCGCCCGAAGTTTTCGGATTCGGCGTGATCACGGAAACGCCCGGCTTGATCAGGTCGCCCCAGTCCTTGATGCCTTTGGGATTGCCCTTGCGGACCAGGAACACGATGGTCGAGGTATAGGGCGAGCTGTTGTGCGGCAGGCGGCTCTGCCAGTTCACCGGCAGCAGCTTGCCGTTCGTGACCAGCGCGTCGATGTCGCCAGCGAGTGCCAGCGTCACGACGTCGGCGGGCAAGCCGTCGATCACGGTGCGCGCCTGTTTGCCCGAGCCGCCGTGCGACTGCCTGATCTGCACGGTGTCGCCGGTCTTGGCTTTCCAGAACTTGGCGAATTCCTTGTTGTAGTCCTCGTACAGCTCGCGTGTCGGATCGTAGGACACGTTGAGCAGGGTGACGGATGCCGCATGTGCGATCGGCGTCAGCGCGACGCCGAGCCCGAGCGCGAACGCAGCGATGCGCCCGGCAAAGCGTTTGTGGTTCATGAGTTGTTCCTCGAAAGGGTCGATGCGAATGGGTTTGCGATCAGAAGCCGACCGCCAGGCGCGTCAGGATGGCTTCGCCATCGCCACGGTCCCGGCCGAGTGCGCTACCGCCGCCGTCGAACTTCGCGTTCTCGTAATTGATCTGCCACTTGAAGCTCTCGTTGAAGTACCAGTTCAGACCGACTGCGTACTCAGTGACCTTGCGCGGTTGAGTGAGCGGATCGACGAAGGAGAGCGAGCCGCCTTCGAACAGCGAGTCGTCGAGCTTGAGCTGGTTGTAGCGCGCCACGATTTCGAATGCGCCCCAGCCTGGTCGACCGATGCTGAACGTGCTGTTCGGCTTGAAGCCTTTGAACGAAGCGTCCTCGCCGGTCAGGAAATAGGACAGTGCCAGCTGCCATGCCGAAACGTCGACGTTGCCGTGGTGCAGGCCGCTTGCCGTCTGGCGCGAAAGGTCTTGCGATACGCGGGCGTACTCGGCCAGCGCGCCGAAGCTGCCGACGTAGTAGTACGCCTGCGGTGTCACGCGCAGTCGTTCGCCGTCGAGATAGGTTGCTTCGTTGAGGTCGGCCGTTGCAGCATTGTCGCCGCGGAAACGGAAGAACGACTGCTGATCCGGTGTGCGATACGAAGGCAATCCCGGGCGCTGCACGCTGCCAGTGCCGTTCACATAGGTAGCCGCGACGCCGAAGCCAAGCCCGCGCAACGCGAAATTGTCCGAGTTCAGGAACGGCTGGAAGAACACGCGTGCCGCCCAGTCACGATCGCTGTCGAGCTCCACGTCCCCCTGAGAATCGGAGGAGCTGCCGTCGCTCACGCCGTTGTAGACGCCGACCGAGTAATTGACGGCGCCACCGGCGATGTCACCGCCGAGTGCGACGCCCAGATCGCGATTCGGCAGCAGCACGGTGGGCAGGCCACGCTCGATGAACTTCATGTCATTGCCGGAGACCAGGCGCTCCAGCCCCACCGGCACCTTGAACTTGCCCGCGGTGAGCTGCGCCCAGGGTCGGAAGCGGATGGCGCCGTAGGCATCGAGGATGATGGTCTTGCCGCCGGCAAAGTCGGGCGTGAAGCGGAAATCGAAGATGTCGTTCAGCGTGCCTTCGAGCGTCGGACGTACTCGACGCAACAACCAGGTGTCCGCCGAGTCGGGCGCGTTGTCGTCGAGGAAGTAGCGTCCGTCGTAGTGCAGCGTGCCGCGCAGCTTCACGACGTTCGCGCCGTCCGGTGACTGCAGGCTGAAACCCTTCGGTCCGGCCTTCACCACTGGATTCGACGCCGCCGCGGCTTTCGCCGCTTCGTCGTTCAGTTCGAGCTTGCGCTCGAGCACCTTGATTTGCTGTTGCTGCGATTCCAGTTGGGCACTGCTTGCCGTCGAACCGGCCGCCTCGCGCTGCCCGAGCCGCTGCTGCAGTTCCTGGATCTGACGTTCCTGGGCATCGAGCCGCTGACGCAGATCGGACAGTTCATCCGCGTGCGCGCCCGTTGCCGTGAGACCGAGCAGCGCCACGACGCTGGCTGCCAGAATCTTCGAGCCCGCGCCAGCGCGGGCCTGTTGTCGTTCTACCGAACTCATACGCCTCCCTTGGTTGTCGATTTCTCTAGCGCCACGAGCGCCATCGTGGTGCCGCATGCTAGGCGCGGGCAGGTCAGGGATCAGTCGAGCGGCAGTGACAAAAGGGTTACTGCGGATGAATGCCGGTGAAAGTTGGGGACCGGGAGCATCACTGATGCTTCTGCTTCAGGCGTGGCGCGCCATGTCAGCTATGCGAGCGACTCGGGATGGGTCCTGGAGTGCGCGGCGGCATGCCGTGGCCAGTTGGCGGCGATGCCCAAAATGTATGGGTGCGGTGCGGTGACTTGTAGTATCTGGAGCGCTCGATGTCAGCATTCTCGTCGGAGGAAGTTACGTGCGCGCATGTCGAGCGATTTTCGGAGTCAGCCTGTTGTCCCTGGCCTTTGCTTTCGGCCCCGTTCGCGCCGACGCGCCAGCGCCCTCATCGCATGGGCCGTGGCTGGGCGTGTGGAAGCTCAACGTGGAGAAAAGCCAGTTCCACACCAACAAACCGCCGGTGGGCACTGACCGTACCTACGCGATGACCGCGGCGGGACCGGACAGCTTCGACATTCTCATCCTGTCCAAGTCGCCCGAAGGCAAGCAGACCATGCACATGCAGACCAAGGGCGCGCGCTTCGATGGCAAGAACTACCAGGAAGTCGGCAATCCCTTCGCCGACCACAATCGTTTCAAGCTCACCGGGCCGCGCTCGTACGAGTTCGTCGAGACCAAGAACGGCGTCGAGGTCATCACCATCAGCGCCGAGATTTCGGCTGACGGCAAGACGCGTACCTCGCGGCAGAAGAGCGTCGGTCGCGACGGCAAGCCGATCGTGAACGTGGCTGTCTGGGACAAGCAGTAGCCACTTGCCCTGAAGTTGAAAAGGGGTCACGCCGACTGCGTGACCCCTTCCGTCATTGCGCCTGCTGCGTGGTCCGAATTCCCGGTCGCAGCGTCGCCGGATCGTAAACCTCGCCCCCCTTGATCACGCGCCAGATGGTCTGCGTGTTGCGGATGTCCTGCAGTGGATCGCTGTCGAGCAGCACGACGTCACCGAGCTTGCCCGGTGTGAGTGAGCCCAGATCCCGCGACGCACCGACCAGATCCGCGCCGCCCTGAGTCGCTGCTCGCAGTACGTCGATGGCGGGAATGCCCGCATCGGTGAACTGTGCAATCTCCCAGTGCAGTGCGAGTCCGAAGTACACCCCGCCCATCAGCGAGTCGGTGCCCGCGGGCATGGTGACGCCATGAGCGTGAGCCTTGGCGATGCGTTCGAGGCGATCTTTGTGCTTCTCGAGCAGCTCGGCCCGACTCTGAGAGGCAGCGGAGGCGCGAGAGCGCCGCGATTCTTCCGGCACGTAAGTCAGCACGCGCCAATGGGTCTGCCAGCCGGGATCGGAGGCCGCCATGAGGTCGCCGCCGCCGACCGAGAGCGTCAGGTCGGCCGGCGTGTGGGTCGCGACCAGCATGTTGAGCACGTCCTCGTAGGTCCGCGTCACTCCCTGGCTGTGCTCGATCGAGGTCGAGCCCCAGTCGACGCGACGAACGATCTCCTCCAGCGACAGGCCGTGGCCGACGACAGGCAGCCCGACGCGGTGCGCTTCATCCGCCACGATGCCCTGGAGATGCCAGGGCAGCGATGGGTAGATCTTGACGAAGTCGGCGCCGCGCGCCTTGAGGTTTCGGACTTCGGCGCGCGCTTCCTGCTCGTTGCCGATGGTGTAGAACGCGTCGCCCCATAGCGGCATCGTGCCTTCCATGATCTCGCCACTGTAGAAGTAGCGCGGCGCGGGTGCGGCAGTGAGATTGCTTCGGTCATCGAGCGCCGTCATCAGTTCCAGTGCGCTGCCGGTGTCGCGGATGGACGTGACGCCGAAGGCGATGAAGGCATCTTCGTTGGTCTGCTGATCGAACCATGCGGAATGCACGTGTACGTCGAACAGACCCGGAATGGCGAAGCGGCCATGACCCTCGAGCCGGACCAGGTTCGACGGAAGACGCCGGCCCGCGGCATCGCCGATCCAGCGGATGCGACCGTCTTCGATGAGCATCGACTGTGGCTCGGTGAATCGACCCGCCGTCAGATCGAGCACGCGAACGTTGTCGACGAGCACCGGCGCCGGGTGTGCCGGTTGAACGTCGATTCGCACCGGTATGGTGCTGCTGCGGCCGCCCGAGAGCGGCTGGCGATAAACCCTGTCGCCCGCGCTGTACACGATTGCCGACGAGTCGGGCGTGAACGAAAAAGCTCGTCCGCCTGCGGCACTGAATCGATGTAATTGCGCGTCCTTCAGCATGGCCTGCATTGGCGCGACCCAGATCTCCGAGTTGCGGCGCTGCGCGAACCACTTGCCGTCGGGAGAGACCAGTCCTTCATGCACGTGGCGCGAAAAATCCGTCACTGCTTCGGGGTTCGCCTGCGGTGACAATGCAACCCGATACAGCGCTGCGATCTTGCTCGGCCGGTTGGTGAAATAGATCGAGCGTGCGTCGCTGGAGAAGTGCGGTCGCCCTTGCCAGGAGCCGGCGGTTTTCGCGACTTCGGTCTGGGTGCCGTCGTTGACGTCGATCACGATGATGGACGCGGGCCAGCCCAGGCCGCGTGAGTGCTGGAAGACGATGCGGCGGCCGTCCGGGCTCCAGCTCGGGAACAACGGCCATTCGGCGCCGCCGACGCTGAACAGCGTCTTCGTCTGCTTCGACGCGAAATCGTAAACATCGAGCCGGCGCTTGCCGTTCTCACTGGCCACGTAGGCGAGCTTGCTGCCGTCCGGCGAGTACGCGGGGTTGCGTACGAACGCGTTGCCCTGGAGCAATCGGGTGGCGGGGCCGCCGCTCAGCGACTGTTCCCAGAGAAAACCGCCGGCCATGACTACCAGGTGCTTGCCGTCCGGAGCGAGCGTTGGCGCCAGCGCCGGGTGCATCGCCACGGTCTTGGTGCTCGCAGCGGGGAATCGCGCGACCGATTTCACCTTTGGCTGCACCTGCAGACTGATGTCAGCCGTAAAAGCGATTCGCTCGGGCTCACCCGCGGGTGCGCTTGCCCGCCACAACTGGCCGGCATCGCCGAAGAACAGCGTCTGACCATCCGCAGACACCGTGACGCGGCCGCCGTTCTCTTGCACGTGGGAGCCGGCAACCGGCATCGAATCCTTGTCAAAAGCGAGTCGCTGGATGGCGCCCGAGGCCGAGTAGTAGACGCCGTCACCTTTGGGAGCCGGCGCTACCCGGCCGATGTCTCCTTCCGTCGCGGCCAGTACGACGATCGAGCCATCGGCCTGACGTGCTTCGATGCGAGTGCGCTGCACTCGTGGTCCCATCATGCCGCCCGAACCCAGCTCACGCACTGTCCATGCGAGCCGTCCGTCCGCAAGATAGAACACGGTTTCGATGGCTTGTGGGCCGCCGACTGCGACGGACGAGCCATCGGCCAGGGAAACAGTCCGCAGCTCGCGCAGGCCCGTGTCGCCAAAGCCCGGGATCAGCTCCAGCGGATGCTGGTCGCGAGGTACGTGCCGGGTATAGGCCAGGGTTTGCCCGTCCGGGCTCCACGCCGCCCGCGACGATTCGATGTCGTGCGTGATCTGCGATATGTGCTTGCTGGTCCGGTCGAGCACGAAAATATTGGAGCCGCTGCCGTCGCGGTTCGATGTGAACGCGATGCGGCGTCCGTCCGGGGAGATCGCCGGATCGCTGTCGTACGATGGTCCGAACGTGAGCTGCGTGGTGTGCCCGCCGCCGGCGGGCACCTCGAACAAGTGCCCCAGCATTCCGATGACGAGCGTCTGCCCGTCGGGCGACAGGGCGATGGACGGTGCCGTGACTTCCTGCGTCTTGACCGTGACGGAGGTCGCAGCCGCATCGATCTGCAGCGGGATGGACGCGAGTGTGAGCGATGCGAGCGCCAGCAGCGCGACGGCGGATTTCTTCATGGCTCTTCTTCTATCGTGGAGCGGTATGCGCCGTATCGCATGGTATCGAGGCGCGCTGTGCGAGATTGGAATGGGTTGCTCTCGATCGGCGCATAGAGCTCCATGCCGGAATGTTATGGCTCGGCGAGCTGCGGCATTCGCTGCCAGGATTTCTGATCCGGCGAGCCGCACGGATCTGTGCCAGCGCACCGCGGGTGCGCAACGTATGAGCCATCGCTGCGAACACCCGCTGTGGATGCGGGCGTCAATCGATCTGAGCCTACTTCACCGGCAGCTTCACGTCCGTGAACAACGTGGTGATCTCTTCCGGCGTACCCGTCGCCATTGCACGGTCCACCAGGCGGCGGTTGAGATGCGGCGCGAACAGTTGCAGGAATTCATACATGTAACGGCGCAGCAGACCGCCGCGTGAGAAACCGATCCACGTGGTGTGGGTGGGGAACAGGTGCGCTGCATCGATGGCGACCAGATCGCGATCCTCGCGAGCATCGACGGCGACATCGGCGACGATGCCGACGCCGAGCCCGAGGCGCACGTAGGTTTTGATCACGTCGGAGTCTCGCGCCGTCAATGCCACGTTCAATGTGAGGCCGGCGCGCGCGAACATCTGTTGCAGCGACGACGGACCGGTGAAGCTGAAAACATAGGTGACGATGGGATAGGCCGCGAGCTGCTTCAAGGTCGGCTTCTTGACCGACGCCAGCGGATGATCCAGCGGCACCACGATGTGGCGATGCCACTGGTAGCCGGGTAGCAGCACCAGACTGTCGAACAGTTCCTCCGAACCGGTGGCGATGGCGAAATCGATGCGATCGAGCGCGGCCATCTCGGCGATCTGCTCGGAGGTGCCCTGGTGCAGGTGCAGTTTCACGTTCGGGTATTTGGCGCGGAACTGCTGGATCACCGTCGGCAGCACGTAGCGCGCCTGCGTGTGCGTGGTGCCGATCGACAGCGTGCCGCGATCTTCATCCTTGCGCTCGTCCGAGATGCCCTTGATGTTCTGCACTTCGCGCAACACGCGAATGGCCCGGTCCACCACCTGCTGCCCGGCCGGCGTGACCTTGGTCAGCGTGCGGCCGCTGCGCACGAAGATGCGAAAGCCCAGCTCATCCTCGAGCAGCTTGATCTGCTTGCTGACCGCGGGTTGCGAAGTGTGGAGTTTTTCGGCCGCCGCAGTGATGTTGAGGCCGTTCTGGACCACCGAGGCGAGATAACGCAGTTGCTGGAGCTTCATTACGGTACGTGCAGGATTTTCAGGGTATTCTGGCACGTCAGGCGTGCCGGTGCGCAGGTGCCGGCCTGATCGCAGGCTTGCAGCAACGGGAGATCGCCATGAATCAAGTCACTCCTTCCACTCCGAGTGCCGAAGAGCGCAACTGGGCGGTGATCTGTCACTTGAGCGCGCTGGCTGGTCTGGTGGTGTGGGGCATCGGCATCATTCTGGGGCCGCTGATCGTCTGGCTGGTCAAGAAGGACACCCTGCCTTTCGTCAGCGACCAGGGCAAGGAAGCACTGAATTTCCAGATCACGGTGTTTCTCGCAGGCGTGGTCTGCACTGCGCTGGTGTTCCTGCTGATCGGCGTGCCGATGCTGGCGGCGCTGGCGGTGTTCGACCTGGTGTTCATCATCATCGCCGCGGTCAAGGCCAGCGAGGGCGTGCAGTACCGCTATCCGATCGCGCTGCGGCTGATCAAGTAGCCGGCCTTTCCCTTGACGCGCCCGGCGCGGCGCAGTAATACTCCTGCCCATGTATACGCACGAAATGGCCCAGCGCTGGTGGTGGCGGCTCTCATAGGAGAGGGCTGCTGGACCGCGCGCGAGCGTATAGAACTTAAGAAACCGCTGACATCCAGAAAAACCCATCTCCGAGTACTCCGGGGGTGGGTTTTTTTTGGGCCCTTCCCCGGCGGATGACGAGGGAAGAGGACCAACGATTGAAACCGCCGTTCGACATTGCCGCCGACCTGGACACGCCGGTCTCGGCCTACCTGAAACTGAAGCCGTTTCGCCCGCGCTTTCTGCTGGAAAGCGTCGAGGGCGGCGAGCGCCTGGCGCGTTATTCCTTCATCGGCTTCGGCGATTGCCTGGAAGTGAGACTGGACGAACGCGGCCTGACGGTCGATGGTCGGACCACGCCGGCGCCCGCGACCCAGGCTGAGCTGCTCGATGCGTTGCGTGCTGCGCTCGCAAAAGCGCCGCAGCCTTTGCCGCATATTCCCGGTGTTCCTCTGCTCGGCGGATTGGTGGGTGCGGCCGGATACGATCTGGTGCGTTATTTCGAGCGGCTGCCGAATCGCGCCCGGATCATCGAGAAAACGCCCGAGGCGCACTATCTCGCGCCGCGCTCATTGCTCGTCTTCGATCATCTGACCCGCGGTGTCGCGCTGCTGCATGCCGGCAGCGAGGCCGAGCGCATGGCGCTTCGCAAGGAAGTGGTCCAGGCGCTGCGGGGTCCGATTCCTCCTTCTGAAAAGCGCGTCCGCTATTCGCCGCCCATCGGCAGCCTGAGCGAAGCGGAGTACGTTCGTAACGTGGGCCGCGTCAAGGAATACATCGCGGCGGGCGACGTTTACCAGCTGGTGCTGTCGGTGCGTTTCTCCGGTGAATGCAGCCTGGAACCGTTCGAGACCTATCGTGCGCTGCGGCTGCTGAACCCTTCTCCTTATATGTTCTATTGCGAGCTCGGCGATTGCGTCGTGGTCGGGTCTTCGCCCGAAGCGCTGGTGAAACTCTCCAATGGTCGAGCGCAGATGCGGCCGATCGCAGGCACCCGGCCGCGCGGTACGGATGCAGCGCACGACGTGGCATTGCAGGAAGAACTGCTCGCGGATCCGAAAGAGAATGCCGAACACGTCATGCTCGTCGACCTGGCGCGCAACGATCTGGGACGTGTGGCGAAAGCCGGCTCGGTCGGTGTGCAGCCTTATCGGCATGTGGAACGCTACAGCCACGTCATGCACATCGTCAGCGGCGTGAATGGCGAGATGGCGCCGGGCAAGGATGCGTTCGATCTGTTCGCTGCTGCATTCCCGGCAGGCACGCTGGTAGGCGCGCCGAAAGTACGCGCGATGGAAATCATCGATGAGCTCGAACCGGTGCGGCGCGGCTTCTACGGCGGCACCGTCGGCTATTTCGGCACCGGCGGCGACATGGACCAGGCGATTACCATCCGCACCATGGTCTTCCGCGGGGATACCTACAGCTTCCAGGCCGGCGCCGGCATCGTCGCCGACAGCGTGCCGACGATGGAGTATCAGGAAGTGCTGGCGAAAAGCGCGATCATACGGCGCGCGCTGGCAATGGCGGAGGAAGGACTATGAGTACTGCCGGAGTCGACATGCCGCGCCTGCTGCTGATCGACAACTACGATTCGTTCACCTACAACCTGGTGCAGGCCTTCATGGTGCTGGGCGCGGACGTGCTGGTTCACCGCAACGATCAGATCACGATCGAGCAGGCGCGCGCGCTGCGTCCGACGCATCTGTGCATCTCGCCTGGCCCCGGCACGCCGCACGACGCCGGTGTTTCCATGCGCATGATCGAAGCCTTTGCCGGCGAACTGCCGGTGCTCGGCGTTTGTCTCGGCCATCAATCGCTGGTGGAAGTGTTCGGTGGCAAGGTGGTGCGCGCCGGCCGACTGATGCACGGCAAGACCTCGCGAGTGCACCACGATCGACGCGGCATCCTCCAGGGCATGCCCGAACCGTTCGAGGCCGGGCGCTACCACTCGCTGATCGCGCAGCCAGAGTCGATGCCGGACGTTCTGGAAGTCACGGCACGTACCGATGAGGGCGAAATCATGGGGGTGCGGCATCGAACGCTGGCGGTGGAAGGAGTCCAGTTCCATCCGGAGAGCGTGCTGACGCCGCAGGGGCCGCTGCTGATGGGCGCCTTCCTCGAGCAGCGATCCGGCAAACGTGAGCCGATCGCATGAGTGCGTTGCGCGACACGCTCGAACGGCTGCTGGAAGGCAGCAATCTCACGCAGGCCGAAGCGTCGGACCTGCTGATGGCGCTGACCGATGTGACCACGCCGCCGGCAATGGCAGGTGCCGTGCTTGCGGCATTGCGTGTGAAAGGTGTAACGGCCGATGAGTTGCGCGGCTTTGCCACGAGCATGCGCAGCCTGGCGCGGCGTCCGGAGATTCCACCCGGCTCACCGCTGGTCGACATGGTGGGCACCGGCGGCGACAGCTCGGGCAGCTTCAACCTTTCCACCGGCGCGGCGTTGCTGGTGGCGGCGACCGGCGTTCGGGTCGCGAAGCACGGGACCAGTTCGGTTTCCAGTCGCAGCGGCAGCGCCGACGTGATTCGCGCGCTGGGCTTGAATCTGCCGTTGGATGAAAACGCGGCAGGCGCATGCCTGGCGGCTACCGGGTTTACTTTCTTTTTCGCGCCGTATTTTCACCCGGCCTTCAAGGCCATCATGCCCGTGCGCCAGGCGCTGGGCGTGCGCACCGTGTTCAACATCCTGGGTCCGCTGCTGAATCCCGCGGCGCCGCCGTTTCACCTGATCGGCGCTTATCATGTCGACGTGGCCGCGCTGCTCGCCGAAGCGCTGGCCGGCATGCCGATCGAGCGTACCTACGTGGTGCACGGCGATCCGGGCTGGGACGAGGCGACACCCGTGGGGCCGTTCACGCTGTTCGACGTCAGGCCGGGCAAAGTCATCCGTAGTATCCGCAGCGCCGAGGAATTCGGCCTGCCGCAGTGCACGGCGCAGGAGCTGAAAGGCGGCGATGCCGCCCATAATGCTCAGCACCTGCGCGCCGTGCTCGAAGGGCGCGACCGCAGTGCGCACCGCAACGCAATCGTGTTGCAAGCCGCACTTGTCCTGGAATTGCTGGACAAGGCACAGTCGCCTCGTGAAGCCGCTCGTATGGCGCAAGATGCCATCGACAGCGGCGCCGGCACGCGGGTGCTGGAAAAAATCTCAGCTTTTGGTCAATCCCTTTCTGCACCATGACCGGTCTTCTCACAGAAATGACACAGACGAGCCTCGCAAGGCTCGAACAGGCGCGCGCCAAGGAATCCGAGAAAGCGCTGTGGGCGCGAACTTCGGACATGCCGCCGCCGCCGCGTTTGAAATTGTGCCCGGAAGGGTTCGACGTCATTGCCGAGTGCAAGCTGCATTCGCCGTCGGCAGGCGATCTTTCGGCGCATACCACGGGTGTCGAGAACCGCGTGCAGACGTATGCGCACGGTGGTGCATGCGCCGTTTCGGTGCTTACCGAACCGACGCGCTTCGGCGGCTGCCTGGATCACCTGGCGCAGGCTTCGGCGGCGCTTGCACCGTTGAAGGTGCCGACCATGCGCAAGGATTTTCTGGTCGATCCCTATCAGGTGATGGAAGGCCGCGCCGCGGGCGCCGGTGGCGTGCTGGTCATCGTGCGCATGCTCGATCGCAGCCGCATCACCGAGCTGCTCGATTGTGCCGCCATGCTCAAGATGTTCGTGCTGCTCGAAGCCTTCGATGCGGCGGACCTGCAGGCGGCGCACGAAGTGCTGGCACTGCGCAAGGCGCACGACGAGCAGATCCTGGTCGGACTCAACTGCCGCGACCTGGAGAAGCTCACGGTCGAGTTCTCGCGCCTCGAAGACCTGGCCGATCGCCTGCCTCCCGGTTACGCGCACGTCGCGGAAAGCGGCGTCAGTTCACTCCAGGACGTGAAAATGGTAGTGGACCTCGGCTACCGGCTGGCTCTCGTGGGCACGACGCTGATGAACTCCTCCGATCCACGCAAGCTGCTGGGCGAGATGCTGGCTACCGGACGTGAGCGTGCGATGGCCGTGCGCACGCGCAAGATCAGGATTGCGACCGGGGACGAGCAGGAGTGAGTGTGGCCCGCTCGCCGCACCGCGGCGCTGGATCTCGGCAATCGAGAGCGTACTGCCGGTTGGAGAGAACGGCTGTCGACCGCAATCGCTGCTCGTTCGCGTGTCCGCCGTGACGCTCTGGGTAAAGATTTGTGGCTTGACCACGGATGAGGGCATTGCAGCTGCGGTTGCGGCGGGTGCCGACGCCGTCGGTTTCGTATTCGCGCCATCGAAACGGCAAGTCACGGCGCAGCGCGCCGCCGAGCTGGCTCGGCATGTGCCGTCGCACGTGACCCGCGTGGCGGTCATGCAGCATCCGGTGCAAGCGCTGCTCGATGAGATCTGGACGATCTTTCGTCCCGACGTGTTGCAGACCGATGCCGAGGATCTCGAATCGTTGGTCGTGCCGGCGGGCCTTGCGGTCATGCCGGTGCTGCGTGCCGGCCACATGCGCGCCGGTTCGTTGCCGCAGCGGTTTCTGTTCGAAGGGCCTGTCAGCGGAGCAGGCGAAGCCGCCGACTGGAATGCCGCTGCGGAGTTGGCGCGACGGTCGCAGCTGATTCTGGCGGGCGGCCTGCATCCCGCGAATGTCGCGGACGCGGTTCGCCGGGTTCGTCCCTTCGGGGTCGATGTCAGTAGCGGCGTCGAGCGCGAGCCCGGCATCAAGGATGCCGCCAAGATTGCACAGTTCGTTCGCGCGGCGCGCACCAGCACGCCTGCGCTTTTGTCGGAGTAATCAATGACAGCAGATGCACAGACCGACAGGCAGGCGCTATGGGATCAGACCATGGCCGACGCCTATCCCGATCGTCAGGGCCGTTACGGCCCGTTCGGCGGCCGCTACATCCCGGAAACACTGGTGCCGGCGCTCAATCGCCTGCAGGCGGGTGTTGACAAGTATCTGCGCGATGCGGATTTCCTTGCGGAATTTCATGCAGAACTGAAAAGCTGGATCGGTCGGCCGACGCCGCTGACTCATGCGCGAGGCTTGTCCAAGCTGTGGGGCGCGGAAGTGTGGCTCAAGCGCGAAGATCTCGCGCACACCGGTGCTCACAAGATCAACAACTCGGTGGGCCAGGTGCTGCTGGCGAAGAAGCTCGGCGCGAAACGTGTCATCGCTGAAACCGGTGCGGGTCAGCACGGGGTCGCTTCGGCGGCCGCGTGCGCTCGCTTGGGAATGCCGTGCACGGTCTATATGGGCTCCGTCGACATGGAGCGTCAGGCGCCGAACGTCGGGCGCATGAAGTTGCTCGGTGCTGAAGTCGTGCCGGTCACCAGCGGCGACCAGACTTTGCGGGCGGCGGTGGATGAGGCGTTGCGCGACTGGGTCACCGATCCGAACGGTACGTATTACTGCATCGGCTCGGCCATCGGTCCGCATCCCTATCCGTACATCGTGCGCGAACTGCAGTCGGTGATCGGGCGCGAAGCGCGCGAGCAGATGCTTGCCATCACCGGCAAGTTGCCGGACATCGCCGTGGCTTGCGTGGGCGGCGGCTCGAACGCCATCGGCCTGTTCCATCCTTTCGTCAAGGATCATGAAGTAGCGCTGCTGGGCCTGGAGGCGGGCGGTGCGGGCGATGGGTTGGGACAGAACGCAGCATCGCTGGCATACGGCTCGCCCGGTGTATTGCAGGGCACGTACTCGATGCTGCTGCAGGACGAGAACGGACAGATCCAGGAAACACAGTCGGTATCCGCGGGTCTGGATTATCCCGGCGTCGGGCCCGAGCACGCGTTGCTGATGACCATCGGTCGCGTGAAGTACGAAGCCGTGAATGACGACGATGCGCTGGCGGCGCTCGCCGAGTGCTGTGCCGCCGAAGGCATTCTGCCGGCGATCGAATCCTCGCACGCGCTGGCCGGTGCCAAGCGCCATGCCCGGGCGAATCCGGGCAGCCGCATCCTGATCGGACTTTCCGGGCGCGGCGACAAAGACATGCCAACGTTGCAGAAGACCATCTTGAAGGGGCAGTTGTGATGACGGTCGGCAGTACGATCAGCGAGGCGATCGGTAGAGCCAAGGCGCAGGGCCAGCCGGCCATCGTCGCCTACATCACCGCGGGCTTTCCGAAGCGGGAGAGATTTCTCGAGCAGCTGCAGGCAGTTGCCGCAGCGGCCGACGTGGTCGAGATCGGTGTGCCGTTCAGCGATCCGATGGCGGACGGCACGACCATCCAGCGCTCCAGCCGTGCCGCGCTCGACCAGGGTGTGTCGTTGCGCTGGATTCTCTCGGAGCTTTCCGGGCGGCCACGCGGCGCTACGCCGCTGCTGCTGATGAGCTATCTGAATCCGCTGCTGGCCTACGGCGTGGATCGATTGCCCAAGGCCGCAGCCGAAGCGGGCATTACCGGATTCATCGTTCCCGATCTACCGTACGAGGAATCCACCGAGTTGCGAGCGGCGCTCGAAGCGCACGGAATTGCGCTGGTGCAATTCGTCACGCCCGTAACTCCGCTCGATCGCATGGCCATGCTCTGCCAGGCCAGCCGCGGGTTCATCTATGGCATCACCATGACCGGCACCACCGGCAAGAACGTTGCCGTGCCGCAGCAGGTGCTCGACTATTTCGCCAGCGTGAAGCGCATTTCGCCGGTGCCGGTCTGCGCCGGTTTCGGCATTCGCAGCCGTGAGCAGGTGGCGCTGATGGCGCCATATGTCGACGGCGTGATCGTCGGCTCTGCGCTGGTGGAAGTCATGGAAAGAGGCGAGGATCCGGGGGCCTTCCTACGTTCTCTGCGCGGATGAATTGATGCAGCGCTCCGGCGAGGATGTTCGCCGGGAAGCCCTGCACTCGAGCGTGCGTGAGTTGGCGTAGGTAATCCACTGAGCGTAATTCCCGTACACGCCATCGCAGAAATCGCGCCGGAACAATCCCTGCTGCCGTCGCCTTAGAGAGAAGCCGGAGCGTTTGTCCGGTGTTCACTGGCGCGCAGGGGGAGGGCCATGGCATCGAAATCTCCATGGTGGCCGTTCGCCGCCTTGTTCGGATCCCGGAAGACCGCGCCCGTTGCCGGGCAGAGTGCGCCACCGAATCCCTTCCATGCCGTTTCCGTCGTGCCCGGCAAGAAGTCCTGCGCGGCTGCGCACCGCTTCACCGGTCGGCGATTCCTGTCGCGACAAGCGCCGAAACTACCGCTGCCGACCTGCGACGTCGCCGTTTGCACCTGCCGATACAAACATCACAAGGATCGCCGTGTCGGGCCGCGTCGTCGCAGCGAGATCGGCATGATGTCGCCGCTATGGAGTGGCGCGGAGCGCCGCAGCTCCCGCGGTCGTCGCGCCGACGACAGGTAGAACTCCGCCGAGTGCGTTACGCCACCGGCTCAGGCGTGAACGCCGACAGGCGACTCTGTGTGCGCAGCATATCGGCTTCGGTGAACTCGCGTTCCGGCCGCATTCGGCGAACCAGGTTGGCGAAATCTTCGGCGGGCACCGCCGGGCTGCAGTAGAAGCCCTGGTACTGATCGCAACCGAGCTGGCGCAGGAATTCGAGCTGATCGCTCGACTCCACGCCCTCGGCTACCACTCGCAGCCGCAGGTTGTGGGCGAGCGAGATGATCGCCTTGACGATGGAAGCGTCATCGGAGTTCTTCATCAGGTCGCGAATGAAGCTGCGATCGATCTTGAGCTTGTCCAGCGGAAAGCGCCGCAGATAGCTCAGCGAAGAATAGCCGGTGCCGAAATCGTCGATGGAGATGTGCACGCCCATGGCACTCAAGGTGGCGAGCGTGGCGGCGGAGGCCTCCGGGTTGTGCATGATCGCGCTTTCGGTCAGTTCCAGCTCGATCGAGCCCGGCTCCAGCCGTGACTCCTCCAGCGCCGATTTCACCATTGCAGCCAGATCGGCCTGGCGGAATTGCTTTGCGGAGAGATTCACCGCCACACGTACCGGCGACAGGCCGGCGTCCAGCCAGGTCCGTATCTGCCGGCACGCAGCGCGCAGGACCCATTCGCCCAGCGGCACGATCAAACCCGTTTCTTCCGCTATTGGGATGAACGTCAGCGGCGAGATCAGGCCGCGCGTCGGATGGCGCCAGCGGATCAACGCTTCGGCGCTGCGTACCCGATCGGTCGGAATGTCGACCTTCGGCTGGTAGTGCAGCTCCATCTCGCCCCTGTCGATGGCGCGGCGCAACTCGCTTTCCAAGGCGAGCCGATCGTCGGTGAAGGTGCTCATTTCCGCGGCGTAGAAGCGATAGCCGCCGCGCGCGGAATCCTTGGTGTAGCGCATGGCCGCGTTGGCCCGGCGCAGCAGAATGTCGAAGGAATCGCCGTCCATCGGGAAGGTGCTGATGCCGATGCTCACGGACGGATGCACGTCGACCGTGCCGGCGGTGAACTTCTGATGCAAGGCTTCGAGCACCTTTTCTGCCACGGTTTCCGCATCACGCGCGCTGCGCAGCTCGGTGGCCAGGATGGTGAACTCGTCACTGGCCAGTCGCGCCAGCGTGTCGTTATGCCGAAGCACGCTACGCAGGCGCTGCGAAAGTTCGAGCAGCAATTCATCGCCCGCCTGATGACCCAGCGAGTCGTTGATCGCTTTGAGCCGGTCGACGTCCAGCACCATCACCGCAAGTTGCGTATCGCGGCGCCGGGCATCGGCCAATGCTTGTTCTGCTGCTGCTACCAACGCTACGCGGTTGGGCAGGCCGGTCAGCGAGTCGCAGCGGTTGGAGTTGCGTACGTGCGCGTCGATCGCGTCATCGCGGTCGCGGCGCAGTCTGAAGGAAAGCCACAGGGCCGCGCATGAGGCCAGGATCGCGACGACGATCGATGCCATCAGCAGCATGCGGTCATCGGTCGACACGGAAACGGCCCGCAGGTCGGGTACGCCAGCCTGATGCATCGCCCAGATGCCGGTGCCTAGCGCCAGCATCCCCCCGGCGAGCCATGCGATACCCCGCCGCAGCCGCGTGCCATAGACGCGTGCCGCCAGGTTCGACGCTGTGTAACAGACGACGATGGCGACCGCGATCGATAGGTAGACCAGCCAGGGGTTGTACGTGCCTTGCATATATAGAATCGACAGCGCTGCGAGTTCGCGCTGCATTCGCTAGACGTATCGGGCACCGGCTCAGGTGCTTGAGGCTTTGCCAGCGGTCAAATCCGCGAACCGCTGGGAGAAATCGGGAAATGTGCGGCGATTCTCACTTTGCCCCCGCCGCGGCAGGGCAGCCGCTAGAATTCATCCATGAAATCGATCTGTGTTTTCTGCGGATCCAGCCCGGGCGACCGGCCCGGCTACCTGCAGCTGGCCCGCGAACTGGGCGCATTACTGGCGCGGCGCAATCTCACCGTGGTGTATGGCGGCGGGCGCGTCGGACTGATGGGGGCGCTGGCGGATGCGGCGTTGAAGGAAGGCGGGCAGGTGATCGGCGTCATCCCGCAGCTGCTGCTCGACAAGGAAGTGGGCCATTCGGGGCTGTCGGAGCTGCACGTGGTGCGCACCATGGCCGAGCGCAAGCTCAAGATGGGCGACCTGGCGGACGCTTTCCTGACCCTGCCCGGGGGCATCGGCACCATGGACGAGCTGTTCGAAGCCTGGACCTGGACCCAGCTCGACCTGCACCGCAAGCCCTGCGGGCTGCTCAATTATCAGGGGTTCTACGACCCGCTGATCGCTTTCATCGATCGCGCCGTCGAGGAAGGATTTCTGCGCCCGCGACATCGCGCCGCGCTGATCGTCGATGCGGACATGACGAAACTGCTGCAACGCCTGCAGGATTGAGCCCGGACCGCCCTGCTTGACATGGTGGGCCGCGGTCTGCAGCCTTGGCGCCCTCCGTATCCGTCACTCCCACGGCGGCTGTCGAATTTTCCAGTCCGAGCGCGTCTTCCCATGCTACTGACCCTGCTGCAAGCCAAACTCCACCGTGTCCGCGTCACCCAGGCCGATCTGGATTACGAAGGCTCCTGTGGCATCGACGAGGGGCTGCTCGAAGCGTCGGGACTGCGCGTCAACCAGTACATCGAGCTGTACAACGTCTCCAACGGCGAGCGTTTCGCCACCTACATCATCAAGGCGCCGCGGGGCTCGGGTGCCATCTCGCTGAACGGCGCGGCCGCGCGCCGGGCCATGGTGGGCGACCTGCTCATCATCTGCGCCTACTCGCAGTACACCGAGGCGGAAGCCGCCCAGCACGAGCCGGTGGTCGTACTCGTCGACGAGAACAACCAGCCGCGCCGCGACCGCTCGCTGAAAAACGCGTCGTAAGCCGCGCCGGCAACGCCCGAATCCATGGAACTCATCGCCTGGTTCGTCGATGTCATCCTGCACCTGGACAAGCATCTTTCCGAGCTGGTTCTGCAGTACCACTTCTGGATCTACCTGATCCTGTTCCTGATCGTGTTCTGCGAGACCGGCCTGGTGGTGACGCCGTTCCTGCCGGGCGATTCGCTGCTGTTCGCCGCGGGTGCGCTGGCTGCAATCGATTCCACCGGCACTTTGAACGCGGTGTGGCTGTGGGTGCTGCTGATGTTGGCCGCCATCATCGGCAACGAAGTCAATTTCCGCGTCGGCCGGGCAATCGGGCCACGCGCTTTCAACGGCAGCATCCGCTGGCTGAAGCAGGAGTACCTGCTGCGAACGCAGGCGTTCTACGACCGGCATGGTGGCAAGACCATCGTGCTGTCGCGCTTCGTTCCGATCATCCGCACCTTCGCGCCGTTCGTTGCCGGCGTCGGCATGATGCAGCGCCGCCGCTTCGCGGCCTACAACTTCGTCGGCGCCTTCACCTGGGTGACCGCTTTCATCTGGGGCGGCTTCCTGTTCGGCAACGTGCCGCTGATCAAGAACAATTTCGGCGTGGTCACCATCCTCATCGTGGTGATCTCGGTGCTGCCGGTGATCTGGGGCCTGCTGCGGCCGGCACCACAGCGAGTCTGATGCGATGAGCGTCCGTGTACGCATCACCGATCGCTTCAACGGACCGCCGGACTCGGGCAACGGCGGCTACACCACCGGCCTGATCGCGCTGGCCATCGGCGAGCCGGTCGGCGTGCGGCTGGCGCGGCCGGTGCCGATGAATCAGGACCTCGTCATCGCAAGCGTCGGTGAAGGCTACTGGGAAGCACGGGCCGGGTCCGAGGTGATCGCGACGGCGGCGTTGCAACCGGTCGAAGTCGAGGTGCCGCAGCCGCCATCCTGGGTGGAAGCGCTCGGCGTTTCGCAGCACTTTTCAGGATTCACCCGGCACATCTATCCCACCTGCTTCGTCTGCGGTCCGGCGCGGGGGCAAGGCGATGGGCTGCGGATCTTTCCCGGCTCGGTGCCCGGCACCCAGCTGTTCGCCGCGCCGTGGCAGCCGGACGCCTCGCTGGGCGATGCGACCGGGAAGGTGCGGCCCGAATTCGTCTGGGCATCGCTCGATTGCCCCGGCTATTTCGCATCCGCCAATCCCAAGCCCGCGCTGCTCGGGGAACTGGCCGTCCGCGTCGATCATGTACCGCGCGTCGGCGAGCCGTGCGTCGTGACGTCCTGGCGCATCGAAGGCGCGGGTCGCAAACACAAGGTCGGCACAGCGCTGTTCGGCGCCGACGGACAGCGTTGCGCGCTGGGTGTGGCGACGTGGGTTGAGTTGAAGGGCGGTTCGTAGTCCTCGTCGCAAGCCTGGCATACGCCTGTCATCCATCCCGCGATGACTGGCATCGTTGCCGGCAAAGCGGACGGACTACCTGCGTGAATACCAAAGCGTAGCTGCGCTCGCGAGTATCATCGTAATACCCGGCCACAGGGGATCTCGATGCAGCGAGAGCCAGAACAGGCCTCCCAGCAGCACGATGGCAGCAACCACGGTGGTATCGCGGCGGCGAGCGTCTTCGCGAATTTCGCGGCGCAGCGCCTCGATGTCCGGCGACTGCATCGGCACTGCGAGCCTGCCATCGGCGGCGCGCTGAATCGTGTTCTGGATCAGTTGCGGCGTCATGCGCAGTGAATCGACGAAGCCCGGCAGCTGATCGCGCGCCTGCTTGAGCATGGAACGCACGCTGTAGCGCTCCTGCATCCATTGCCGCAACAGCGGCTGTGCCGTCTCCCACAGATCCAGATCCGGATACAGCTGCCGGCCGACGCCCTCGATCTGCAGCAGGGTTTTCTGGATCAGCATCAACTGCGGCTGCATCTGCGCATCGAAGCGCTGCGCGGCTTCGAACAGGCTGATCAGCACCTGGCCGAAGGAAATTTCCTTCAGCGGCTTGTTGGCGATTGGCTCGCAGACGGTGCGCACCGCCGATTCCAGCTCGTCGACGCGCACGTGCGGCGGAATCCAGCCCGCATCGATGTGCAGCTGGGCGATGCGCCGGTAGTCATGATCGAAGAAGGCGATGAAATTTTCCGCCAGATAATGCTGGTCGCGCGGATCGAGCGTACCGACGATGCCGAAGTCGACCGCCGCATAGCGCGGGTGCTGCGGATCGTCCAGCAGCACGAAAATGTTGCCGGGGTGCATGTCGGCATGGAAGAAGTTGTGGCGGAACGCCTGCGTGAAGAAGATCTCCACGCCGTTCTCCGCCAGGCGCTTGATGTTGGCGCCGCGCCGTTGCAGCTCCGCGATGTCGTTGATGAGCACGCCGTGCAGGCGCTCCATCACCATCACGTTCTTGCGGCACAGATCCCAGTAGACCTCGGGCACGTACAGCAATCGCGAGTCGGCAAAGTTGCGCCTGAGCTGCGCGGCGTTGGCCGCTTCGCGCATCAGGTCCAACTCATCGAGAATGGTCTTCTCGTACTCGCGCACCAGTTCGACCGGACGCAGGCGATGTGCGTCCGGCCAGTAGCGCGCGGCGAGCTGCGCCAGCGCGTACATCACTTCGATATCGCGCTGGATCTGCTCGCGAATGCCAGGTCGCACGATCTTGACCACGACTTCCTTGCCGCTGGCGAGCTGCGCGGTGTGAACCTGCGCAATGGTTGCGGCAGCCAGTGGTTCTTCGTCGAAGCGCGCGAAAACCTCGCTGAGCGGCCGTTCGTAGGCTGCTTCGGCAATGCTCTGGGCTTGTGCGCTGGAGAACGGCGGCACTCGATCCTGCAGTTTCTCCAGCTCATCGGCGATGTCCCGCGGCAGCAGATCGCGTCGCGTCGAAAGCGTCTGGCCGAACTTCATGAAGATCGGGCCGAGTTCCTCCAGCGCCAGCCGCAGGCGTTCCGCACGACTGCCGCCGCGTTCGCGGTGAAACCAGGTTGCCGGCGACAGATAGAACGCGAAACGCAGCGGCCGGAACAGGTGAGTGGCCAGGATGATCTCGTCGAGACCATGCCGGACGAGAACGCGCTGGATCTGCAGCAGGCGCGAGAGAACCCGAAGCCTCACTGCGTCTTCCTCGCCTCGAGCAGCGACAGGCGCGCTTCCAGTCGCTCGACGTCGTCACGCAGTTTGTCCACGCCGACGATGAACTCGTCCGCCTCAGTGCGGGTCGGCAGATCGCGGCCCTCTTCCTGCAAATACTCCGCGACGTTCTGCGCAAACGTATCCGAAGCGCGGCGCCCGAAGGCGAGAACTGAGCGTGCCACATTACCGACCTGGTGCGCGGCGACATCGCCGATGACGCGTGACAGCTCTTCTTCGAGATCGGGGCGAGCGGCTTTGAGCAGCTCACTGAAAGTCTGTGCGACCTCCGCATCGCCTTCGATGTGGACTGCGCCGGTGCGCAGGGCGGCTTCTGGTGTCGCGCCGGTCAGTTGCATGAAAGAGATCGGAGTGCCCGACAGCGTCGCGCTCGCCGCTTCCGGCTGCGCGGTATCGAGCGTCATGCGCTCGCCATCGGAGCGAAAGCTGATGCTCAGCGGCAGGCCGGTGAAGCGCAGCGCCAGCACTTTGCCATCCAGCCGCTTGCACAGGCTGCGAGCCGCGACGGAGCCGGCAATGTTGCGATTCAGGATCGATTCGAGCGGGGTCAGGCGCATGTCAGAACCGGTAGCCGCGATGCAGCGCCACGATGCCGCCGCTCAGGTTGTGGTAGCTGCAGTTCTCCAGTCCCGCCTCGCGCATCATGTTCGCCAGCGTCGGTTGGTCCGGAAAGCGGCGGATCGACTCGGCCAGGTAGCGGTAACTGGCCTCGTCCTTGGCCACTACTTTGCCCAGCCACGGCAGCACCGAGAACGAGTATGCGTCGTAGATGGGCTTCAGGCCCGGCGCCACCGGATGCGAGAACTCCAGCACCATCAGTTGTCCGCCCGGCTTCAGCACTCGCGTCATCGACCGCAACGCCGCGGCCTTGTCGGTGACATTGCGCAGGCCGAAGCCGATGGTGACGCAATCGAAGCTGGAATCCGGGAACGGCAGGCGCTCCGCATTGGCCAGCGAATAGCGGACGTTGCCGACCAGCCCGCGATCGGTCAGGGCATCGCGTCCTTCGGCAAGCATCGCTGCGTTGATGTCGGTCAGCACCACCAGCCCTTCGGCACCGACCTGCTTCGCCATGCCGGCCGCGATATCGCCGGTGCCACCGGCAACATCGAGCGCGCGCTGGCCGGGGCGCAGCCCTGTCTGCGACAGGGTGAAACGCTTCCAGACCCGATGCGCGCCGCCCGACATCAGGTCGTTCATCAGGTCGTAATTGCCGGCAACGGACTCGAACACCGCGCGCACACGTGCAGCTTTCTCGGCAACCGGAACTTCCTGGTAGCCGAAATCGGTGGTGCCGCCCGAAGCGGCCGAACGAGAAGGGTCGTTGGCAGTCATGGTGAGCTTCGCAAGAGCCCGCATTGTAGCCATGAGCCGGCGAGGGGACGAGGAATTCAGGTCTGATCCGTCGTGGCAAGCCTTCCGAGCGCCGCGATACTTGCGAGTTGCCGCGGTCCCGGTAGGGATGGCTTGTTTCGGGACCCTCAAAAACATGGATGTTTTTGGGGAGCCCCCATGGATGGGTTTACGGCGTTCCCGAAACGAGCGACCCCGGCCCAGACCGCAACGCTGTCAAACGAGCGCCTCTTCCAGAGCGAGCCCCTGAACCAGCCCGCTATCGCTTCTTCCCGACCGGCGTTGGATAAGGAACCCCCAGCTCCTGCAGCCGCCCCAGGTAGTGCGCCCATTTCTGCTCGCGCTCGCGCCCCAGCTCGTGCAGGTAGGCCCAGGTGTAAAGGCCGGTGTCATGGCCATCGTCGAACACCAGGCGCACAGCGTAGTTGCCGACGGGCTCGACCGCCTTGATGCCCACTTCATGCTTGCCGAGCTGCAAGGTCTCCTGCCCCGGCCCGTGGCCACGTACTTCGGCGGAGGGTGAGTAAACGCGCAAATACTCGAAGGGCAGCTCGAAATGGGCGCCGTCGTCGAAGCCGATGTCGAGCAGCCGCGATCTGGTGCGCAGTTTGATGGAGGTGGGATGTGGCATTGCTTCGTTCTACTTCGTCATTCCCGCGTCGGCGGTACTCCATCCGTCTCAATGCCCGCTTCCGGTCAGGTCGGGAGCAGGGGCTACACCAGAATCGGCATGCGCGTACGTCTCAAAGAATGTATCGCGTCAGGTCCTCATCCTTCACCAACTCGCCCAGGTGCTTGTCGACGTAGTCCGCGTCGATCGTCACCGTGGCGCCGTTGCGGTCGGCGGCCTCGAACGAGAGGGTTTCGAGCAGCCGCTCCAGCACCGTATGCAGGCGGCGCGCACCGATGTTCTCGGTGCGCTCGTTCACCTGGAAGGAAACCTCGGCGATGCGTCGCACGCCGCTTTCGGCGAACGTCAGGCTCACGCCTTCGGTTTCGAGCAGCGCCTTGTACTGAGTGCACAGCGAAGCGTCCGGCTCGGTGAGGATGCGGATGAAGTCCTCGACCTTGAGCGCCTGCAGCTCCACGCGGATCGGAAAGCGGCCCTGCAGCTCCGGAATCAGGTCCGACGGCCGCGACATGTGGAAGGCGCCGGAGGCGATGAACAGGATGTGATCGGTCTTCACCATGCCGTGCTTGGTGCTGACGGTGCTGCCTTCCACCAGCGGCAGCAGATCGCGCTGCACGCCTTCGCGGCTCACATCTGCGCCATGTGTTTCCTGGCGGCGCGCGATCTTGTCGATCTCGTCGATGAACACGATGCCGTTCTGCTCGGCGTTCTGCAGCGCCTGCAGCTTGAGCTCTTCCTCGTTGATCATCTTGGCTGCTTCCTCGTCGGTGAGCAGCTTGAACGCCTCGTGCACCTTCACCTTGCGCATCTTGGTGCGCTGGCCGCCGAGATTCGAGAACATGCCCTGCAGCTGCTGGGTCAGGTCTTCCATGCCGGCCGGCGCCATGATCTCCACGCCCATCGGCAGGGCGCGCACTTCGATTTCGATCTCGCGATCGTCGAGCTGGCCCTCGCGCAGCATCTTGCGGAATTTCTGGCGTGTGTCGTGATCGCGCGGCTCGGGTTCCGGCTCGGACGTGAAGCCCATCGGCTTGGGCCGTGGCAGCAACGCATCGAGCACGCGTTCTTCGGCTGCATCCATGGCGCGATGGCGCACTTTCTCCGTTTCCACCTCGCGCGTCATTTTGACGGCGACGTCCATCAGATCCTTGATGATGGAATCGACCTCGCGGCCGACATAGCCGACCTCGGTGAACTTGGTGGCTTCGACCTTGATGAAGGGCGCGCGCGCGAGTTTCGCCAGGCGTCGTGCGATCTCGGTTTTGCCGACGCCGGTCGGGCCGATCATCAGGATGTTCTTCGGCGTGATTTCCGCGCGCAGTTCTTCCTGTACCTGCATCCGGCGCCAGCGATTGCGCAGCGCGATCGCTACGGCGCGCTTGGCGTCAGCCTGTCCGACGATGTGCTTGTCGAGTTCCTGGACGATTTCTCTGGGGGTCATGGAGGACATAGGCAAGGAGATGCGGAGATGACGGACAAAGATGGAACGGGGTGGCAGCGATGGCGCAATCGGCTGAGCCGGGACGCGCCTTCAACCTCCGAGCACTTCTATCGTGAGATTACGATTGGTGAAGACGCAGATGTCGGCTGCGATGTTCAGTGACTTCTCGACCACGCTGCGCGCGTCGAGTTCGGTGTTCTGCATCAGGGCGCGCGCGGCCGCCTGTGCATACGCGCCGCCGGAGCCGATGGCCATGATGTCGTCCTCGGGCTCGATCACGTCGCCGTTGCCCGAGATGATGAACGAGCTGCGCAGGTCGGCGACGCACAGCAGCGCCTCCAGGCGGCGCAGGCTGCGATCCGAGCGCCAGTCCTTGGCCAGTTCGATGGCGGCGCGCGTGAGATTTCCGTACTGCTGCAGCTTGGTCTCGAAGCGCTCGAACAGGGTAAAGGCATCGGCCGTGCCGCCGGCGAATCCCGCCAGCACCTTGCCTTCATAGAGCGGCCGCACCTTGCGCGCGTTGGACTTCATCACGGTGTTGCCGAGCGAGACCTGGCCGTCGCCGCCGATGGCGACCACGCCGTTGCGGCGCACGGAAAGGATGGTGGTGCCGTCGAACTGCTGCATGGGATTCTTAAGATTTCCTGCGGGCGCGAGGGTGAGCCTGGTCGTATATCTTGGCCAGATGCTGGAAATCAAGGTGAGTGTAGATCTGGGTGGTGGCCAGGTTGGCGTGACCGAGCAGTTCCTGCACGCCGCGCAGATCCTGGCTGGATTCCAGCAGATGACTGGCGAATGAGTGCCGGAACATGTGGGGATGCAGGTGTACGCCCAGACCCTGGCGTTTTGCCCACAGCGTGATGCGTGTCTGCACTGCGCGTTGCAACAGGCGCCCGCCGTGGTTGGCGACGAATACAGCCTGCTCGCCAGGTTTGGCCAGGGCGGAGCGCTCTCGCAGCCACGCCGACAGTGCATCGAGCGCATAGCGGCCAACCGGCACGATGCGGGTTTTGCCGCCCTTGCCGGTGACGCGCACGGTCCGGTCCGGCAGATCGAGACTGTCCAGATCCAGCTCGACCAGCTCGGACAGGCGCAATCCGGAGGAATAGAACAGCTCCATGATGGCCTTGTCGCGCACGTCCAGCTGCTCGTCGGTACGGAAGGTCAGCAATCGCGCCATCTGATCCGCATCGATGGTCGCCGGCAGGCGCTTGCTGGCCTTGGGGGCGCGCACGTCGATCGCCGGATTGCCTTGCACCGGCGGCTGGTCCTGGCGCAGCAGGAAATTGAAAAAACTACGCAGTGCCGACAGGCGCCGCTGGATGGTGCGCGGCGACTGGCCCTGGCGAAATTCCGCAGCGGCGAAACTGCGGACATGCTGGCTGTCGACGCTGCGCCAGTCGGCGACGTCGTTGCGCTCGCAGAAGCGCATGAACAGCTCCAGGTCGCGGCGATAGTTGGAATCGGTGTGCGGCGACAGTCGTCGTTCCGACGACAGGTGCTTCAGGAACTTCGGCAGCCAGCTGCGTGCGTCGTCATGCATGGCAGTGCGACGCCACGACGCTCACGGCGTTGCGACAGCTTCGCTCACCAGATTGCCGATGCGGGCGAGAAATTCCGTGCTCATGGTCGGATGGAAGCGCTCGGCATCCGGGCTGCCGACGGCCAGCAGGCCCGCAGCGGGCTGCGAACCCAGCGGCACCAGGGCCGCCGAGCCGATCTCGATCGTGCCCGCGCCGAACAGGAAATCGCGCTGGCTGTCGCGGATCTGGCCGCAACGCGGCTTGCCGGACTCGAACAGCGTCTCGAACATCTTGAGCTCCGGCGCGGTCGGTTCGATCAATCGCAAATGACGATTGCTGAGGCTGGCAAAGCCTGAAGTCTTGGCCGGTGCCAGCAGGATCAGCCATTCGGAGGCGCCGAAATCCTCGCGCAGCGACGATTCCAGCGTATCGAGCACGGCTTCGGCCGAGCGCGTGCGAATCAACCGGCAGGACAGGCGATGGATCTTGTTCGCCAGCGCGTCGTTGGCACGCGCGACGCTGATCAGTTCCTGCAGATGCGTTTCCAGCTTCTCGTTCTTCTCCCGCAGCACCAGCACCTGGCGTTCCACCAGCGAAATCGTGGATGCGCCACGGCTGTGCGGCAGCTTGAGCTTGGCCAGCAGCGGGGTGTGACGCTCGAAGAAGTCGGGATTGTGCTGCAGGTAAGTGGCGACGGCATCTTCGGGAAGCGATTCGGCTTCGATACCGCGGACGGGTTGCTTGCTCATGGTGTCTCTATGGACAGGGCTACAGCGCAGCCAGGATGGATTTTCAAATTTCGACCGTGCCTTCGAACACCTTCACCGCCGGGCCGGTGAGCCAGAGATGTTCGCCCGGGCCGGGCCAGCGCACGATCATTCTGCCGCCCGGCGCGTCGACCGCGACTTCGTCCGTCAGCAGGCCGAGCCGGCGACCGACGGCCACCGCGGCGCAAGCGCCGGTGCCGCAGGCCTGGGTCTCGCCGACGCCGCGCTCGAACACTCGCAGGCGGATGTGATTGGGACTCACCACTTCCATGAAGCCGACGTTGGCACGCTTGGGAAAGCGCGCATGATTCTCCACGGCCGGTCCGATCGTGTCCACGGCCGCGTTCTCCACGGAGGGCACCTGCATCACTGCGTGCGGATTGCCCATCGATACTGCGCTGATGCGCAACTCGGACTCGCCGATCCGCAACGGATACACGTCGGCTTCGCGCGACGCATCGAACGGCAGCGAGGCAGGATCGAAATTCGGCGTGCCCATGTCGACGGACACCAGGCCGTCTTGACGCAGCTGCACATCGACACGTCCGCCCAGGCTGTCCATGTGGATCTGCTGGCGCGCGAGCTTGTCGGCCACCAGCTTGCCGACGCAGCGGGCGCCGTTGCCGCACTGTTCGATCTCGGAGCCGTCGGCGTTGAAGATGCGGTAGTACACGTCGGTGCCGTCCTGGCGCGGCGGCAGCAGCACCAGGGCCTGGTCGAAGCCGATGCCGGTATGCCGGTCGGCCAGCCGCCGCATGACCTCGCCACCGGGCACGGCGGTGTCGGCAGGCGCATCGAAAACGATGAAATCGTTGCCGAGGCCGTGCATCTTGGTGAAGTGCAGAAGCATTGCCGGAAGGATACGGGGTGAGCGGGACGGGCTCAATCGATTCGCATGCGCTCGACCTTCAGGCACTTGTCCATGACGACCGTGATGCCGGCGTCGACGGCGCGTTGCGCTGCTGCCTCATCGACCACGTCGAGCTGCAGCCACAGCGCCGGCAGCTTCAGCCGGATGCAGTCATCGACCAGGCCGCTCACGTGCTGCGGTTGGCGGAACACATCGACGATATCGACCTGCTCGCCGGGTCCGAGCACTTCGGACAGGTGGTCGAGATCGGGCACCGCGCGGATGCCTTCCCACACGGCCAGCGCCGGATTCACCGGGATGATGCGATAACCGTAGTCGAGCAGCGTCGAGGCGACTCCATAACTCGGCCGGTTGGGGTTGTCGGACAGGCCGACCACGGCGATGGTGTGCGCCGAGCGCAGCAGCGACTGGATTGCGGATTGAGAAGGGTTGGTAAAGGCCATCGAGGGTCTCCGTATCACTGGGGGGCATTATCACTGTTAGTGAGTGGGAGTGGGGCTCGTTGGGAAGATGAAGAGTGGCGGCGTCATGACGATGTTGCGGTGTCGGTTCGGGCGGTCACATATCGGGCGGCGCGAGCTGATTTTTTTGGGGGGAGGAGCTTGCGGTCTGAGGCGGGTCTTCGGGGCTGCGGCAAGCTCGATCGAGAGGGGATTCTCGTCGGAAGGCGCGATTCCGGTTCATTTCTGCACGCTTGCGAGCTGGGGCAAGAGTCGCTTCGTTTGAGGTGTGTGGTTTCGGTTGGCTTGCGTCCGGAGGTGGGCTCTCGATGGGCAGCGTGCGGTTTCGGCGGGGGTGTCTCGTTTCGGGACCGCCGTGAACCCCTCCCTGGGGGCTGCCGTCGAAAACATCCTGTTTTCGAGGCTCCCGAAACGAGACACCCCCGCCGAAACCGCAGAGGTTGCTGGGGTCCGTGGCGCTCGGAGAGCGCGCTTTCGGGAAAAGAAAGTTGGCACTCTCTTTCTGGCCCCGCCCAGAACGGCGCCTGGCACGATGCCCCTCTGAAATCTGCAATCCGGAATCGCGTCACCCTCTGAAGCCTGTCCTTCAGCAAAAATCCGGGTTAATTTAGGGCCCGCTGCCAATAACGACACAGCCAGCGACTCCCATGAGCGATGAAGCGAGGCTTGCATGCGTCATGTGATGGTGATGAATTCCAAGGGTGGTTGCGGCAAGAGCACGCTGGCCACCAATGTCGCCACCTGGTTCGCCAACGAAGGGCACAAAGTCGCGCTCGCCGACTACGATCCGCAGCGGACCAGTCTCGACTGGCTGGCGACGCGGCCGGAGGATCTGCCGAAGATCGCCGGCGTTGACGCCAATGAAGAGGGCTTGCGCGGTGTGCCTCGCGATACCGAGGTGCTGGTGATCGATGCGCCGGCGCGGACGCATGGTTCGGAAATGAACGAGCTGGTGCGCCGGGCCGAGACCATCCTGGTGCCGGTCATGCCTTCGCCCATCGACATGAAGGCCTGCGCACACTTCATGGCCGAGCTGCTCGAGCTCGGCCGGGTGCAGCGCCAGCAGGCGCGGCTGGCGCTGGTGGCCAACCGGGTGCGCGAGAACACGCTGATTTATGAGGAGCTGGACCAGTACCTGGGCAAGCTCAAGGTGCCGTACCTGACCTCACTGCGCCAGTCGACCAATTACCTGCGGGCCTTCCAGCGCGGCATGGGCATTTTCGAGCTGCCCGAATACCTCGCCAGCCCCGATTGGGAGCAGTGGCGCCCGATCACGAAGTGGCTGGGAAGCAAAAAGAGTCAGCCGAACTGATCCCGTTCTTCCTGCAGGCTCTGCGCAATGCCTTGGTCCAGCTGCGCGTATTTCAGTTTGACGCCCAGGTGTTTCAGCATGCGTTCGTTGCTGACGCGGCGCGATTCGTGAAGGTAGGAAAGGCGTTCCGGGCTGAAGGTCAGCTGGGCTTCGTCCATTGAAATCCGCGGCGGGCAGGGCAGATCGGCAAGCGCGGCCAGCCGGTCGAGGAACGCGGTGGAGCTGCAGGCGTTGCCGTCGGTGACGTTGTAGACGCCGCGTGCTTCCTGGTTCAGCGCAGCTGCCGCGCAGGCTTCCACCAGGTCATCGACGTGGATGCGATTGGACAGGCCCGCATCCTCCGGACGTAGCGCCGGCTCGCGCTGCTTCAGGCGCTCGATGGGTAGCCGGCCGGGGCCGTAGATCCCCGGGACTCGCAGAACGATGCGTCGTACCCGGCGCTCCGAGCACCAGACTCGCGTCATCTCTTCTGCGCTGACACGGCGTCGTGCACGATCGGTCAGCGGGCGGACCGGCGTGCTCTCATCGACGCCTGCACCCTGCGTATCGCCGTACACACCGGTGGTGCTCACGTAGATGAAGGCGCGTGGCGGCACCGTCGCCAATTGCAGGAAGCGGTCCAGTCGCAAGTCGCTCTCGCCGCTGGCCGGCGGCGGCGCCAGATAGAAGATCGCTGCCTGCTCCAGCTTTTCCGGAATCCATGAGCTGAGCCGGACTCGATCGAGATCCAGCGCCACGGCACGAATGCCGGATGCATTCAGTGCAGCGGCGCGGTCCGCCGAGCGCACGACAGCCGTTATGTCATATATGGCCGCCAGCCGGCGGGCCAGGCGCTGGCCGACATAGCCGCAGCCGACGATGAGGGCGTGAGGAAGCTCGACGGTCGTTGTCAGTCGCATGGTGCGTAATTGAGCGGCAGGGCCGTGGTGTTCTTCATGACCTCCAGCGAGAAGCTGGCGCTGATGTCGAGGAATTCGCCGCCGGCGATCAGGCGCTTGTACAGCGCGTCGTAGGCGTCGATGTCGGGCACCACGATGCGCAGCAGGTAATCGATGTCGCCGCTCATGCGGTGGATTTCGGTGACTTCGGGAATTTCGCGCACGGTGCGGATGAAGTTTTCGAGCCAGGCGGCACTGTGCCGGGCAGCCTTGACGTTCACGAACACCGTGGTGCCGACATTGACGGCCTTCGCATCGAGCAGCGCCACCGTGCGCACGATCACGCCGGTTTCCTGCAGCCGTTGTATGCGGCGCCAGCATTGCGCTTTCGACAGGCCGACGCGTTCGGCGATGTCGGCCGAAGTGAGTGAGCCGTCCCGTTGCAACAGCTCGAGAATGCGTCGATCGAGTCGGTCCATGGGAGTGAATCCGCAAGGCGTTGCTGCGGATCACAGCACGCTCGGCAGCAGAATGCCACCCAGCTGCGGCGCACCCGGCCCGTTCCCGGGCAAACCAGAATGTCGCTTACCGCGAAGCCAGTCTGAGTGGCGAAGTGCGGCGAGCGGCCGTGCGATTCACCACCATGCGCTCGTACAGCTGGCTGATGTGACGGCTCGCGGTGCGTTCGAACAGGAACGGAAAGATTCCGTGCACCAGACAGGCGAACCCGCCGATCAGCATGCAAGCGCCGAAGCTCCATGCGGTGCGCTGATGCTGCCAGTAGGTCTCGCCGACGGACGCGGGGTGCTGCGTAAAAATGTGATGTAGCGTCATATCTGTACGCTACGCGAGCCCGAGCGCAATCCGGTTGCGAAGTCGGTGCGGCAGGTCGGTGGTAGTGCAACATCGTTGTGTCGAGTTGCAACTTCGAACGAAGACTGCTGACGGAGTCGCTGTTTTCCGCAGGAGAACGCTGACGTGCTTAGCTGCTATGCAGCAGGCGCGGCAAGCGCACGCTGCGCTGCGTGTTTGAGAATTGCTACGGTCGATCGCCCGGCACGAGCTGTGCCGTTCGACGCAGTTTCTCCAGCACGTCGGGCGCATAGTCGAACGAATCGAAGAACAACTGCTGCGGCGGCAGACCGCGTTCGATGAACTCATGGCGGATGGTTTCCACCATGGCCGGCGGGCCGCTGGCATAGACATCGATGCCGCTCAGGTCAGGATGATCCTCGAGTGCCGCGGCATGGACCCAGCCGGTACGCCCCTGCCAGCGATCCAGCGGCTGAGGGTTGGAAAGCACCGGCGTATAGGACAGATTCGGGTAACGTTCGCACAGACTGCGAATCATCCCGTCTTCATAGAGATCGGCGAGGGACTGCGCGCCCCAGTACAGATGCAATGGCCGGCGGTCGCCGCGTTCCAGCAGATGTCGCAGCATGGCGCGCAGCGGTGCATAACCGGTGCCGCCGCCGATCAGCAGCGCGGGTCGCGGCGATTCCTCGCGAAACCAGAATTGCCCGAGCGGACCTTCGATGCGCAGCAGCGTCTTTTCCTTCATCCCTGCGAACAGCTGCTGCGTGAATTCGCCGCCGGCGACGCGACGAATGTGCAGCTCGATGAATTCCGCATCGTGCGGCGGATTGGCGATGGAGAAACTGCGCCGCCGGTTGTGCGGCAGCATGATGTCCAGGTACTGCCCAGCGACGAAATTGAAGGGCTCGGCCGCGGGCAGGCGCAGGAACACGGCCATCACGCCCGGCGCCAGCGCCTGCATTCTCTCGATGCGGCAAGGCAGGCTGTGGACGCGATCGTCGACGATGGCCGGCGGATGGATCTCGCGGATCTCGACCGTCAGCTCGGCACTGGCGGCGTGTGCCTGGCACAGCAGCGTGTAGCCTTCCTGCTCCTCGCTCGCGCTGATTCCGAGCGGCCGGCCTTCGGGATAGCGCACCGCGCCACTGATGATGCGTGCGCGGCAGGACGAACAATGCCCACCCTTGCAGCTGTGCGGCAGGTTCAAGCCGGCACGCAGGGCCGCATCCAGGATGGTCTCGTCGTCCTCAACCGGCAGGACCTGTTGCGACGGAAGCAGGGTCAGTCGGGTATAGGACATCGCGGAGGGTTCAGTTCCTTCTTCTGTCGCCTTGCCGCCGCTCCAACCAGCGGCGGGCGCGGATCTTCGGCAACGCGGGCTTGCGACCCAGGGCGTGCACCAGCGCGTCGTTCAGTGCCTTGACGGCCCGGTCGCGTTCGCCCAGCTGTTCCATCAGCCCGGCGAGCAGGTGATAGGCCTCGAGCCGGGGACGGATCGCGAGGCTGGTTTCCAGGTAGCTGCGCGCTTTGCCGTAAAGCTCGGCACGCATGCACAGGCGTGCGCAGGACAGCAGCAATGCGGCGTCCTCGCTGTGTTGCGGCAGCCATTCTTCCGCGCGTTCCACCGTGACGAGCGGCTCTTCGGGGTCCAGCTCGCCGTAGACGAGAACCACCGCCTCGTCCCATTGCTTGTTGAGGAACTTGCGCAGCTCGGCTTCCGCCGCTTCGGGTTGGTCGCACGCCATCGCCGCGCGGGCGTAGGCCACCGCGATCTCGGCCCGCTGTGACAGCGATTTGGGGACTTCCTTCCAGGCAAGCTCCAGCCGTTTCACATCCGCCGCGGTCCCGGCCGCTTTCAGGCGATCCAGATAAATCTGGGCCACGGTTTCATCGGCAAAGGCCGTGCTGATGCCGCGTGTGCTGCGCAGCTTGGGCTGCAGCGCCTGCAATTTTTCCCAGTCGCCGGTCTGTCGGTAGATGCGGGCGAGCAGCATCACGCCGCGTGCGCTTTGTTCGCCGCTGGCTTCGAGCTGATTCAGCGTGGCCAGCGCTGCCTGATACTGCTTGTGCTTGAGGTAGACCTCCGCCTGCATGATGAGCGCGGGCGCTCTTCGCTCCGGCGACGCTTCGACCGCTTTCGCCAGCAACTCGTCGCGACGCTGCGCGGCCCCCTGCAGTTCCGCGGCGCGGGCGGCAACCAGATAGTGAGCCGCTGGCATCTCGGCATCGCGGGCGGCACGAGTGAGCGTTTCTTCTGATGCCGACCATTCCCCTTCGGACATCTCCAGCAAGCCGCGCGCCAGGCTCTTGCGGGCACGTTCTTGGCGGCGCTGGGCTTGCGCTTCCCGCCACAGCCGACGTGCGTTGAAGATGCGGACCAGCAAGCGGACCAGGAGCCCGCCGGCGATCAGCACCAGCAGGAAGGTGACCGCCGACATCTCGAACAGATAGCCGGCGAAACGGATGGCGACGTAGCCGGCGTCGGCCAGCAGGAATTGCGCCAGCAGCGCGCCAGCGAGCAACGCTGCCGCGATGTACAGGCCGTATCTCATGGCGTGCCTCGCCGGGCCGGCATCAGGCGCTGCAGGGCGCGCGAGGAGCCGGTGACATCCGGCAACGGCGGGTCGATGTCGATGGCTTCGAGGGCCTGGACTTCCTTGAGCAGGGCGGCGGTGGCCGGATCCTTGAGGTCGAAGAACTCGTTCAACCATTGCCGCGCGCCGGTCAGCGAGCTGCGGTAGCTGGCGCCATCGTGCCGTGGGACCGCGGCGCGGGCCGAGTACAGCAGCAATTGCAGATGCTGGCGACGCAGCGACTGTTCTTCCAGCGTCACGACGTTGGCGCCGCGATCGTCGACCTTGCGCACGCTGATCAAGCCGGAAATGGCATTGCGTGCCACGGCCCAGGCGCGTGAGAAAAAGCCTTCCGGCAGGACATTGGCCGGTGCAGTGCGCTCGACAGCGACGATGCCGAGCACCGCCGCAAGCGTCGCTTCCTCTTCCGCATTCGTCAGTCGCGCCAGAATGCCGGCAACGTCAGGCCGGCTCACGGCGCGTAGCGCCTGCACTTCCTTTGCAACTTGCTGCCGCACCGCTCCCACGCTCGGGTCGCGCAGTGAGGCGAGACGCGAGTCCGCAGATTCCAGTGCGACGATCGCCGTATCGATATCGCGGTCGAGGGTCAGCCGGCGCTGCGCCAGCTCCATCAGGAAAGACGCTTCGGCCCGCGACCAGGCGCGTTCCGGCCCTTCGGCGCGGCCCCGCAGCTCTTCGAGCGCGGTCCCGAATTCCTGCAGCTGTTTCGGCGCTTCGTCCAGCACGTCCAGCCGGCGCTTCAGTTCGTTGCGTGCGAGACGTTCGCTGTTCGCCAGCGACTTGATCTCGCCGCGCAGGACGGCGCGATCGGAATCGATCTGCGCCACGGTCTGGTTCAATTCGCCGAGGCGATCGCGCGCTGTGTCGAGCCGCCATAGCGCATAGCCCGCGGTTGCCAGCGCCAGTACTGCTGCCGCAGTCGTCAGGCGTCCATACGTATGAACGCGCTTGTGTTCGGCTGGCGGCGTCGGCAGGCCGGAAGCGGGCGGATTATGGGAAGGATGGTCGGCCATGAGGCAAATGCGGTGCGGGACGGACGCGAGCAAGTATGGCAGCAGGCCCGTCGGCGCGCCAAATCAGTAGCCTCAATGTGGTACCCAGTTTGTACCCGTCATGCCCGCGCAAGCTGGCATCCGCTCGAATGGATTCCCGCTTGCGCGGGAATGACGGAGTCGCGACGGCCTGCTAACTCAGGCGCGCACGTGCGTGCCACTGCGCCAGCGCACCGATCATGGACTGATCGTCCGCTGCCGCCGCTACGACGCACTCCGCACGCACGCCCATCTCCGCAGCAGCGTGAGCGATGCGGCGGCTGGCAACCACCAGCGGCGTGTCCTTGAGCAGCTCACGGCCCCGCTCGGTCAATAGCGAGAACAGGTTCCGCAGCGTTTCGACGCTGGTGATCGTCGCAATGTCGATGGTGCCTGCAGCCCACGTGGCTTCGAGCTCGGCCCGCCGCTGCTCGTCGAACGTCGGCATGACGCGCTCGTAGACGTCGAGGATTTCGACGATGCAGCCGCGCGCCGTGAAAGTCTCCCGCATCAGTTCGCGCCCGCCGCTGCCGCGCACGATCAATATCCGTGCATCGGGCGGCAGGATCAGCTCCGGATGCGCGAGCAGCGCTTCGCTGTCGAAGCCAGCGTCCGGCACGATGTCTGCCGGCATGTCGATGGCTGCCAGCGCCGCAGCGGTTGCCTTGCCGATGGCGGCGATGCGCATTTCCGCCGTCTTCTCGATGTATCGGGCGCCGTGCTCGACGGCATTGACGCTGGCGAAAATCACCAGCTGATGACCGGCGACGCGGGCGGCCTCGACCGGCCGGATCTCGATGGCCGGTTGCACGATCGCTTCGCCACCGAGCTCACGGATGCTGGCGGCCAGCACCGCGGCTTGCGGGGCCGGGCGCGTGACCAGCACGGTCAGGGCGGTCAAAGGCGGAATGACGGCAGGGATCAAGATATGGGTCCTGTCGATGCGGCGCGCTGCGCAGCAAGCAGCACGTCTGCGCCGGCAGCGAGCAGCCGGTCGGCGAGCTGGATGCCGAGTGTCTGCGGATCGGAAGCGGCGCCCTTGGTGTTGCCGCGATAGAGGGTGCGGCCGTCTTCCGAGCCGACCACGCCGCGCAACGTCAATTCGTTACCGTGCAGCTCGGCGTAACCGGCGATCGGTGATTGGCAGCTGCCTTCCAGCCGACGTGCGAAGGCGCGTTCGGCCTCGCAGCAGCAGTGCGAGGTTGGATCGTCCAGGGCACGCAGCAGCGCAATGACATCCGTTGCGTCGCTGCGGCACTCGATGCCGACGATGGCCTGTCCTACGGCCGGCAGCGAGTCGTCGAAATCGAGCAGCTGCACGATGCGCTGCTCCAGTCCCAGCCGGCTCAAGCCGGCGGCGGCGAGAATGATGGCGTCGTACTGCCCTTCGTCGAGCTTGCGCAGGCGCGTATCGACATTGCCGCGCAGCGGCAGGATCTCGAGATCGGGTCGTGCGGATTTCAACTGCGACTGGCGACGCAGGCTCGACGTTCCGACGCGGGCGCCTTGTGGCAGCGCCTGGAAGCTCGCGTATCGTGGGGAAACGAAGGCGTCCCTCGGGTCGGCACGTGGCAGGAATGCAGCGATGGTCATGCCTGGCGGCAACTCGGTCGGCACGTCTTTCATGGAGTGCACTGCGATATCGGCGCGGTCCTCGCCGATCGCGACTTCCAGCTCCTTGATGAACAGCCCCTTGCCGCCGACCTGCGCCAGCGGCCGATCCAGCACGCGGTCGCCGGTGGTGGTCATCGGAACCAGCACGACCTCCAGATCGGGGTGCGCTTCGCGCAGACGCGCGGCAACGTGCTCGGCCTGCCAGAGCGCGAGCCGGCTCTGGCGGGTGGCAATGCGAAGAGTGTGGGTCATACGGATGGTGGTGGCGTCGTTTCGGTGCGGCGCTGCTCGAGCATGAGACGGATGAGCGCAATGATCAGCGCGAGCACCACCGGTCCGAGGAACAGGCCGATGGCGCCGAAGGCGGCCAGTCCGCCGAGCACGCCGATGAAGAT
>Ga0182747_1000234_pt1 | contig 57983 bp, 56 predicted proteins | sample eDN3rd30CBELigBY_FD_128526 | JGI IMG/M metagenome (GOLD analysis project Ga0182747, IMG submission 128526) | Enriched backyard soil microbial communities from Emeryville, California, USA - eDNA 3rd pass 30_C BE-Lig BY (version 2) (version 2) | ecosystem: Environmental > Terrestrial > Soil >... | reverse complement strand
ATGAAGCACACGCTGGCGTGGATCGACGCCAAGGGCAGTGTCTCGATCGACTACCGCCCGGTGCACACCTACACGCTGACGAACGAAATCTCGTACATCGAACCCAAGGCCCGCGTTTACTAATGTCTTGTCATCACCGGGCCGCCGCGAAGCGGCGTGACCCGGTGATCCCGCTTAGGAGGGCACGGTGCCAACCTAAGCGAGATGGCCGGGTCAAGCCCGGCCATGACGAAGGATAGGAAAGCTATTCAGATGGTCGAAATCACGCTGCCGAAGAACTCCAAGGTCGAAGAAGGCAAGACCTGGCCGCGCTCCGCGCACGCCACGCACCTGACCGAGTTCAAGATCTATCGCTGGAACCCGGATGACGGCGCCAACCCGCATGTCGACACCTATTACGTCGACCGCGACAATTGCGGCCCGATGGTTCTCGACGCCCTCATCTGGATCAAGAACAACATCGACCCGACCCTGACCTTCCGCCGCTCCTGCCGCGAAGGCGTTTGCGGCTCCTGCGCGATGAACATCGACGGCACCAACACGCTGGCCTGCACCCGCGCGATGGACGAGGTCAAAACGCCGATCAAGATCTACCCGCTGCCGCATCAGCCGGTGGTCAAGGATCTCGTGCCGGACCTGAAGAATTTCTACGCCCAGTACGCCTCCATCGAGCCGTGGCTGCACACCGTGACACCGGCGCCGGAGAAGGAATGGCGCCAGAGCCACGAGGAGCGCAACAAGCTCGACGGCATGTACGAGTGCATTCTGTGCGCCTGCTGCTCGACCTCTTGCCCGAGCTACTGGTGGAATTCGGATCGGTATCTCGGCCCCGCCGCGCTGCTGCAGGCCAATCGCTGGGTGCAGGATTCGCGCGACGAAGCGACCGGCGACCGCCTCGACAATCTCGAGGATCCGTTCCGCCTCTATCGCTGCCACACCATCCTGAACTGCTCGAAGGCCTGCCCGAAGGGCCTCAACCCGGCCAAGGAAATCGCCACGCTGAAGAAGGCGCTGGTCGACCGCCAAGTCTAAACCCGGAAAGTCTAAATCGGCTAGGTCTGAACCCGGCAGGAGACAAGGCCACCGACATGCTCGATCACATGGGCTTTCCGGTTTCCGACTACGCGGAATCGAAACGCTTCTACGAGCAGACCTTGGCGCCGCTCGGCTATCGCGTGTTGATGCAGGTGACGCGGGAGGAAACCGGCGGCGCTTACGAGGGCGCCGGTTTCGGTGAAGGGCACAAGCCGGATTTCTGGATTGGTTCGGGCGCGCCGTTGCGCGGTAGCCTGCACGTCGCTTTCGCCGCCAGGGATCGGGCCGCGGTCGACGCCTTCTACAAGGCCGCAATCGCCGCCGGCGCGCGCGATAACGGCCCGCCGGGACTACGCCCCCAGTATCATCCGAACTACTATGGCGCGTTCGTTCTCGATCCGGACGGCCACAATATCGAAGCGGTCTGCCACACGCCTGCCTAGGCAGTGGTCCGAACCAGAGATGACAAGGGCGCCAGAAGCGGCGCCCTTTTTGTTGTTCCCGGAACGCAGCCCTCTTTGCGCCGTTGATGCTTCAAAAGGAGCAAATCATGGCAACGAACGAAGTGGAGCGGGTGTGGGACCTGATGGAGAAGATCTCCATCTGCATGCTCACGACCTGGGACGGCAACAACCTGCACAGCCGGCCGATGGACGCGCGCTCGCGCCGCGCCGAGACCGCGGTCTATTTCCTGACTGATACGCGCCATCACAAGGACGAGGAGATCGAGCGCTATCCCAAGCTGGCGCTCGCTTTCGCCGACACCGGCGGCCAGAAATACGCCTCCGTGTCGGGTACAGCAGTCGTGTCGAACGATCGGGCGCTGATCAAGGAACTGTGGGAGCCGACCGCGAAGGCGTGGTGGGACACCGCTGATAATCCGAACATTCGCGTCCTCAAGGTGACACCGACCGAGGCGCAATACTGGGACGGCCCCGGCACCGTGGTCAGCATGGTCAAGATGATGATGGCGGCCGCCACGGGCACGCGTCCGGACCTTGGCGCCAATGCCAAGGTGACGATGACCGGCGCGCGGTAGCTTGCGAGAGCGCGGCACGCTAACCTGACAGGATGGATGAACCAGCCCTCGATCTGCGCGGTATCGCGCTCTCGCCGCAAAAAGAAACCGTACGCGCCTTCTACAAAGATCTGTGGGACCACGCCGATAAAAGCCTGATCCCGCAGATTTTTCACGAGGGCTTTACCTTCCGCGGCTCGCTCGGCCCGGTGCTCGTCGGCCACGATCAGTTCGCCGGCTATGTCGATTACGTGACCGGCGCCTTCGACAGGTACACGACCGACATCATCGCGATGATCGAAGAAGGCGACCGCGTCAGCGGCAAAATGCGGTTCCACGGCCTGCACCGCAAAGAAATCTTTGGCGTTTCGCCGAGCGGCCGTCACGTGTGGTGGACTGGCATGCCGATCTTCACCTTTGAGGGCTCCAAAGTGCGCGATCTCTTTGTTCTGGGAGACATTTTTGGCCTCATCGGACGCCTGAAAGGCGAAACAGCCTAAGGCTACTACACGGACCAAACACAACTTTTGCTTGCTTCGGTCGTACGCGCCCCGATAACCTCGTGCCGTCGGGATTGGGGTACGACGCGTGCGTAAGATCATCCGGCAGAGCGGGGCGGCAGCGGTGTTCGCATGCGCTGCGTGCGCCATGCCGGAGTCCAAGCTCCCGGACCTGCCCAAGGACGTCGTCGCGGCGGAGCAGCGGTCCCAACAGATCGCTCAGCTGCGCAAATATTACAGCGAGCGGCACCGCGTCGATTCCGTCGCCTTCCGCATCCGCACCGCCAATGTGGCCGACTGCAAGAACCACATCGCCGCGCAGATCGGCCTGACCGCCGCGACTCCGCGCAGCCTGCCGCGCAAGTATCAATCCTACACCGCCGAGGCGCTCAGCATCGGCTGGACCCGGCCGACGGCGATTTCCGTGGTCGAGGGCTCGCCCGCCGCGCAGGCCGGCGTCACCGCCGGCGACGAGATCATCACGCTGAACGGCGAACTCATCCCGACCTGGGGCACCGCCAACTGGATGTGGCGCAAGATCGCCGAGACCGGCACCGACGCGGTGCGGCTCGATACACGACGCGACGGCGTGGACCGCACTGTCACCGTGACGCCGGTGATGGGCTGCTCGATCCCCATCGAGTACCGCGTGGACGAAGCCGCCAATGCTTCGGCCTCGGATAAAAAGATCGTCATCCATTCCGGCTTCCTCGCGCATCTGACCGGCGACAACGATCTGGCAATGATCATCGGACACGAACTGGCGCATGCCAACCTCGGGCATGGGGACAAGAAGCTCTGGAATTACTGGCTCGGCCGGGCCGGCGGAACGGCGATCGATGCGGCTATTCTGTCCGGCGGACTTTCAACCGGCGGCGCGTTCGGAAGACAGTTCGCGCGACTGGGCGCCGTCGCTTACAGCGCCGGCTTCGAACGCGAGGCAGACTATGTCGGCACCTATTACGCGGCGCGCGCAGGCTATGATACCCGCGGCACGGAGGAGATCTGGCGGAGGATGAGCATGATCGACCCGGGAAGCATCCTCAACAGCCGCACGCATCCGATCAATGCCGTTCGCTTCGTGCAGATCCAGAGGACCACGGCGGAGATCGAAGACAAGAAGCGCCGCGGCCTGCCGCTCAACCCTGAATTCAAGCCCGCCGCCTCCGAAACGGCGCCGACGGTCGAGGCCGCCGCACGGCACTAGGCCGGCTGTCCGCAGGCTCCTATTTGCAACCCTTGTCGCTGAAGCAGATGTTCTGCAGTTCCGGCCACGGCTTGTAGGCGGCCTTGCCGCATTGCTCCGGCGTTGCCTCGATCAGCTGGTTGAGGTGGCCGCCGTAGAAAAAGCCGATGCGATCCTTGATGCCGGTATAGTCGCGATTCATGTTGCGCGAATTGCTGCGCACACAGACGGCATAACGCTGTTCGCGGCCTCCCTGCGTGAGAAACGGCTCGGTGATGAAAGCGTCGCGAATATTGGTCGGATCGTCGAGATCCTTCTGCAACGTGTAGATGATCTCGGTCTTGTAGTCCTTCGGAAACAGATTGGGTTCGGGCTCGGCATTCCACTTGCCGTCTCCCGAACAGGCGGCCAGCCCCACCGCAGCCAGAGCGACCAGTGCGAATTTCGGGGCTGTACGCGTCATCACTCACCCTTGAGCGTGCGCTTGCGCTGGCCGAGCGTGCGCAGGCGCAGCGCGTTGAGCTTGATGAAGCCCTCGGCGTCCTTCTGATCGTAGGCGCCCTTGTCGTCCTCGAACGTGACGAGCGTCGAGGAATAGAGCGAAGCCGGGCTCTCGCGGCCGGTGACGATGACATTGCCCTTGTACAGCTTGAGCCGCACGGTGCCTTCGACCGCTTCCTGAGACTTGTCGATCAGCGCCTGCAGCATCTCGCGCTCCGGCGAGAACCAGAAGCCGTTGTAGATCAGTTCGGCATAGCGCGGCATCAGCTCGTCTTTCAGATGCGCGGCGCCGCGATCCAGCGTGATCGATTCGATGGCGCGGTGCGCCTGCAACAGGATGGTGCCGCCGGGCGTCTCGTAGACACCACGCGACTTCATGCCGACGAAACGGTTCTCGACCAGATCGAGCCGGCCGATACCGTTGTCGTGGCCGTATTTGTTGAGTTCGGTCAGGAGCGTGGCCGGCGACATCGCCTTGCCGTTGAGGCTGACGGCATCGCCGCGCTTGAAGCCGATCGAAATCTCGGTCGGCTTGTCGGGGGCTTCCATCGGCGAGATGGTGCGCTGATAGACAATGCTCGGCGCTTCCTTGGCCGGGTCTTCCAGCACCTTGCCTTCGGACGAGGAGTGCAACAGGTTGGCGTCGACCGAGAACGGCGCTTCGCCCTCCTTGTCCTTGGTGATGGTGATCTGGTTGTCGCGCGCGAAGTTCAGCAGTTCGTCGCGGCCCTTGAAGGTCCATTCGCGCCACGGCGCGATGATCTTGATCGACGGATCGAGCGCGTAATAACCGAGCTCGAAGCGGACCTGGTCGTTGCCCTTGCCGGTGGCGCCATGACAGACGGCGTCGGCGCCGACCTGATGCGCGATCTCGATCTGGCGCTTGGCGATCAGCGGCCGCGCGATCGAGGTGCCGAGCAGGTACTGGCCTTCATAGACGGTATTGGCGCGGAACATCGGGTTGACGAAGTCGCGAACGAACTCCTCGCGCAGATCGTCGATGAAGATGTTCTCGGGCTTGATGCCGGCACGCAGCGCTTTCTCGCGCGCGGGGCCAAGCTCTTCGCCCTGGCCGAGATCGGCGGTGAAGGTCACGACCTCGGCGCCATAGGTGGTCTGCAGCCACTTGAGGATGATCGAGGTATCGAGACCGCCGGAGTAGGCCAGAACGACCTTCTTGATGTCCCGCTTCTTGCCGTCGCTCGCCATACGCATTGCCTATCGTGGATAAATGCCGGGCCTTCATGACCGTAGGGCATGTTGTTGGATCGGCGCGGACTATAGGGCGCTTATAGCGAGGCGCAAGCGATCAGCGCGCCGGACAGGCTCCAGCAGCACGCCCGCTGACAACCTTGCAACATATTGATATTACATAACTTTACGATTAGTCGGTAACGTCCTGGAAGACGTCCATTTCGGCCGAGCCGGCCAGCAGCGTGCGCCAGCCCTGGAGGAAGCTCCGCACCATCGGGTCGCTGGAGATCTTCTGCCGGTTGAGCTCGAGATTGGCATTGGCCTCATACTCGACCTCGATCACGAACTGCGCCGGATCATCGACGTTCTGCAGATAGCGGACCTGGGTGCCGCCGAGGGCGCGGTAAAATGCGGCCGTGCTCTTGATCAGTGACAACACCTGCGCAGGATCGCCGAGCGCCCTGACCTTCATTTGCAGGACGCGGTGCAGGGTTTCCTGCTCTGCCGCCATCGACGCCTCCGACTATCGAGCGGCACGCCTTGCCGTCGCGAACACTGTAGTCCAATCGGCCGGCAATACCAGTGCGTGTGGCGCAACCTAGCCGAGGCCGATCAGGCGCCGGCAGCGCGCGGAGAATCGTTCGAGGCGGCGCTCGGAAGCTTCTTCGCTGAGCCGCGTCGACGGCCAGCGGAAGATCGCCGCATAACTAAGCCAGATGATCAGGAACGTGAACACGCCGGCGAACAGCACATCGCTGGCGAAATGACCGCCGGCCATCACGCGCACAAGAGCCATGCCGGCGCTGAGCGCCAGCGCAGCGCCAACCGCGACAGCGCGATAAGGCGGCGGCGCCAGCACGGCAGGCGCAAGCGTCCATACCGCGCCCGATACGTCGCCGGACACGAAGGCGCAGTTGCTGCCGCAGCCGCCGCGCGGATCCCACCACGGCGTGAAGACCTCGTTGCCGCCGAACTGCGGCACGTCGATGGGCCGCGACCGGCTCCAGCCTTCCTTCAGCACGACATTGACGAGCAAGCCCGGCCCGAGCGCCATAGTCACGACCAGAAACAGAATGGAGCGGCCGGACACGAGCGAACGACGCCCCGGAAACAGCAGCTTGAAAGCGAGCGCGAGCAGCGCGCCGGAGATGAGGATCGTGCCGACCCACAGACCGGCATCGCGCGCCATCATCAACGGCGGATAGATACGCCAGCCGAAATGATTGCCACCGATGACATGCTCGTAGAACACGCGCGAGATGGCGAGGTCGGCCTGCGGGAACAGGCCGAACACCAGGCCTGTCACGACGCCAATGCCGAGCGCTATATAAAGTCCGGTGCGACCCATCGGAATTCCCTGATCCGCGGCCCGTCTAGCCGAGGCCGCCGGAAATGGAAAGCCGCCACGAACCGCTCTATGATGGCCATCATGACGCAGCAGCCCTCGCTCGATTTCTGGTTCGAATTCGCCTCGACCTATTCCTATCCGGCGGCGGCGCGCATCGGCCGCCTGGCGCAAGCGCGTGGCGTAACCTTGCGCTGGCGTCCATTTCTGCTCGGCCCGGTATTCAAGCAGAACGGCTGGACCACTTCGCCCTTCAACATCTATCCCGCCAAGGGCCGCTACATGTGGCGCGATCTCGAGCGCATTTGCGGCGTGCTTGATCTGCCCTTCGCCGAACCGCCGCAATTTCCGCAGAATACGATGCTGCCGGCGCGCGTCGCACTCATTGCCTTCGATGACGGCTGGGGCGAAGCTTTCACCAATGGGGCCTATCGCGCGCAGTTCGGTGACAGGCAAAACATTGGTGAGCCGGAAACGGTTGCGTCAATCGTCAATGGCTTGGGCAAGGACGCCGACGACGTCATGACGCGGGCGCAATCCGACGACAATAAAGTGCGCCTCCGGCAGCAAACCGAAGACGCTATCGCGCGCGGCATTTTCGGCTCGCCGAGTTTTGTCACCGCGGATGGCGAATTGTTCTGGGGCAATGACCGGCTGGAACAGGCGCTGGATTGGGCCGTAGCAAAGAAAATGTAGGCGTGGCCACAGTCTCCGTTCGTTCCCGCGGAAGCGGGAATCCAGATCTTGCTAAAGTTGGCGGATGAATTATGGGTCCCCGCCTTCGCGGGGGCGAACGGAATTACCGCGGCAACCGCTCGCGCCAGCGGCCTGCATTGCGGCCGGCGAGCAACCAATAGACCAGCCCGAACATGGCACCCGCAGCGGCGGCGATTTGCAGATCGTGTGACACGACCGGCGGCGGATGGTCGATCGACTCTTCATAGGACGGCGGCGCGAAGCCGGCGCCATAATAGAGCATCAGCATCGCCACGCCGCCGAGCATGTTGAGCGCGAGCGAGCGAACCTTGAAGGTTTCGCCGAGCGCGATGAAGATAACCATCGGCAGGATGCTGACCGCGCCGGCGCCTGTCGCGCCGATGAAGGCCGTGCCCCAGAAGAACACGCGCTCGACCGGATCGCCGGAAACGCTGCTCCACTGCGTGCCGAGAATGCCGAAGGCAATCACGATGCCCGCCGCCATGCTGGCGAGGATCACGGTGAAGAAGATGACGAAGAGGCGGCCGATGAGGGACATTTTTATTCCGTCACTCCGGGACGCCGCGAGAGCGGCGAGTCCGGAATCCATACGCCGCAGCAGGGGATATGGATTCCGGGCTCGCGGCTTTCAGCCGCGCCCCGGAATGACGAATGCTACTCATCCGTCATCGCCATCGCGCGCAGCGCCATGCGCTTGCGCGCCGACAGCTTTTCGGTTGCGCTTTTGAGCTGGCCGCAGGCGGCGAGAATGTCGCGGCCGCGCGGCGTGCGCACCGGCGAAGCGTAGCCGGCGTCGAACACGACCTGCGAGAATTTCTCGATCTGCTCCCAGTCCGAGCACTCATACTTCGTGCCGGGCCACGGGTTGAACGGGATGAGATTGATCTTGGCCGGAATGCCGGCGAGCAGCTTGATGAGCGCCTTGGCGTCAGCGATGGAATCGTTGACGCCCTTGAGCATCACGTACTCGAAGGTAATGCGCTTGGCATTCGACGCGCCGGGATAGTTGCGGCACGCTTCCATCAACTCGGCGATGGGATATTTGCGATTGAGCGGCACAAGCTCGTTTCGCAGTTCGTCGCGCACGGCATGCAGCGAGATCGCCAACATGCAGCCGATCTCGGCGCCAGTCTTGACGATGTTCGGCACCACGCCGGAGGTCGACAGAGTGATGCGGCGCTTGGAAATACCGATGCCGTCGCCGTCCGACATGATCAGCAGCGCGTCGCGCACGGCGTCGAAATTATAGAGCGGCTCGCCCATGCCCATCATGACAATGTTGGTGACGCAGCGCTCGCCCGATGGAATGACGCCGTCGGTGGGGCGGGTGCCGCCCGGCCAGTCGCCGAGACGATCGCGCGCGGCCAGCACCTGGCCGACGATTTCGCCGGCCGTGAGGTTGCGCACCAGGCGCTGGGTGCCGGTGTGGCAGAAGGCGCAGGTCAGCGTGCAGCCGACCTGGCTCGAAACGCAGAGCGTGCCGCGCTCGGTGTCGGGGATATAAACGCACTCGACATCGTGCGGCAGCTTGGAATCCTTGTCGCCCGGCAGCCGCAGCAGCCACTTGCGCGTGCCGTCGACCGAGACCTGCTCGGCGATGACTTCGGGACGGTCCACGGTGTAGCGCTCGGCGAGTTTCGCGCGCAGGTCCTTGCCCATCGACGTCATGTCGTCGAAGGAGGTGGCGCCGCGGAAATAGGTCCAGTGCCAGAACTGCTGGGCGCGCATCTTGCGCTGCGCCGGGGGCACGCCGAGTTCGCCGAACACGTCGGCGAGCTGCGCCCGCGACAGGCCGACCAGCGACGGTTTTTCCGGCGCGACATAGGCCTCGAGCGGCGCCTTTTCGACGAAGCCGGCGGGGGCCTTCTGCTGTTCGGTGGCGAGGGTCATGGCGTCAATCTAGCATGTGGAACCGGCAAAAACTTGACCCTCTTCTTTTGGAAGAGGGTCAAGGATCAGCACGCTTATATAGGGTGCGCGGGGCCTATTTACACTCCGCCGCAACCTTGTCGAGGGCGTCCGAGACGCCGCGGAGCGAATAGGTATCGGTGGTCTTGGTGCCGCGGCCAGATTCGCTCTTCACGGTCAGGGTCGAGCCCTTGCGCATGGCGTCCACCATTTGCGTCTCTTCGCCTGCATTCTTGACCCAGGCGCCGTCGTTCTGCGTGTACAGCACGAAGGTTCGGGAATCGACCGCCGCGCTGGCATCGAAATTCGGCTTCTGCGGATAGCCGACGATGAGGGAGACCTCGTTCGTCACCTTTTCCGACGGGCGGGTGGAGACGAAGGCGTAGGACGCATCGCGGTTGCGGCCGGGCGGGTCGGTGACCGCCGTGGTCGGCTTCGACAGGGCAAAGCAGACCTTCTTGCCGCCGGGGCTGGCCGTATAGGCGCCCCAATCGCCAAACTGGCCGAGCAATACGGCCTGTTCGGCTGGATCCTTCTTCTGCGCAACGGCTGGGTTAATGGAGATTGCGACCAACACCGCGGCAGCGGCGGTCAGAACAATCGCGGGGCTTGGGTGTTTCATTCTCTTCGGGCCCTACCGTTTGAATGGAACGACGCGTGGCACGCCGCCTTGATTTGAGGGAGATATGGTCCGCCTAGGGACCAATATCGGCATAGTGAAGGCACCAAATCGCCTTCTTTCCCCACCTTACCCAGCAAAGGTTAATGGGGCCATGCCCGGTGCGGGCCGCGACGTCGCGGGCCTGTGCTACACACGAGGACAGAACCTCCTCCGGTACCTTTGCGGATATCCATGAAAGCCCTGCTCTGCACCCACTATGGAACTCCTGACGAACTGACTTTGGCCGATCTGCCCGATCCGGTAGCGCAGCCCGGCGAAGCCGTGGTCCGCATCAAGACGGCGGCGCTGAATTTCTTCGACACGCTGATCATCCAGGGCAAGTACCAGACCAAGCCGGCCTTCCCGTTCTCGCCGTCGGCCGAGTTCGCCGGCGTCGTCGAGAGCGTCGGCGAGGGCGTCAACGACTTCAAACCGGGCGACCGGGTGCTGGGTTTCACCGGTTACGGCGCCGCGCGCGAGACCATCGCCGTCTCGACGGCGATGCTGACACCGATCCCCGACGAACTCGACTTCGATCGCGCCGCCGGGCTGTGCGTCACCTACGGCACCACGCTCTATGCGTTGAAGAACCGCGCGCATCTTGCGCCCGGCGAAACGCTCGCGGTGCTCGGCGCATCCGGCGGCACCGGCCTCGCCGCCATCGAGATCGGCAAGCTGATGGGCGCGCGCGTGATCGCCTGCGCCTCGTCGCCGGAGAAGCTCGACTTCGCGCGCCGGCACGGCGCCGACGACGGCATCGATTACGCGAGCGAAAATCTGAAAGACGGCCTGCGCCGTGTGACCGGCGGCAAAGGCGTCGATGTGATCTACGATCCGGTCGGCGGTTCCTATGCCGAAGCGGCGCTGCGTGGCATCGCCTGGGAAGGCCGTTATCTGGTCATCGGCTTTGCCGCCGGCGACATTCCGAAAGTGCCGTTCAACCTGTATCTTTTGAAGAGCGCCAACGTGCTCGGCGTATTCTGGGGCGCGTGGACCGAGCGCGACCCGGATGGCCACCGCGCCAATACCGCGCAGTTGCTCGCATGGGCCGCGGAAGGTCGCCTGTCGTCGCATGTACATGCGGTCTATCCACTGAGCGAAGCCGCCGCTGCGCTGAAAGCCATCGCGGAGCGCAAGGTGATGGGCAAGGTGATCCTGCGGCCTTGATCGAGTGCCCGTCATCGTCCGGATGCGCGTGATTCATCGCCCCTGTTCTTGAAGGCCCGGGGCGGCCTGCCTTCCTCCCCGCCTTCGCGGGGACAAGCTTTACTCCCTCGGGAAACGCCGAGGGGATGGAGCGCCGCGAGGCGCTCTTTAAGGATCGCACCTTGCGGTGCGCGGTTCTCCATAACGCGGAGAACCTGCGCCCCGCGGCGCTCCATCGCGGTGTCGTTACGGCACGGGCCGCGCTTTCGGCGGCTGGGCCACTCCCAACCGGGGAATGGCTAGCACGCACCGTCAGCAAGCTCCTTGCAGGAGGTCCTATTGCCTCCGGGCGGAGCCCCGTCGCCGCCCGAGCGCCTGGCGTGCGTTTCGCCAAGCCCGCGGGCACCGCATCCTGCTCCCACTGAAACGACGCCTCATGACAGCGCCCCCGGCTGGAGCAGGACGATTTTGCTTATAGTCCTGATAGGAATAATAGGCAAGGACTATTTTCTATCCGTCATTCCTGGATATCGCGAAGCGATGGGCCCGGAACCCATACGCCGCAGCGCCGGGGATATGGATTCCGGGCTCGCCGCTTCGCGGCGCCTCGGAAGGACGGAGACTCGCACCCCGACTGCGACAATCCGCGCGGTATCCGGTTGATGGACATCAAGGGAGCTCCGCACCGGGCCGGCATCATGATGCTTTCGCGCGCTGGTTGACGCGGAAGGGACCACCTCATGACCGATACGCCGACACTTTTTTCCATCGACGAGCCGCACGGCCGCTCCGGTCGTGAGGTGCTGGCGGCGCTGGGGGTGACGGCTGAACGCGGTCTCTCCGAAAACGAAGTGACGCGGCGGCGCGCGATGGCCGGCGCCAACACCATCGAGGCGACGCGCGAGGCCAGCGCGCTCCTGCTGCTGTTGCATCAGTTCGTCAGTCCGGTGGTCTACCTGCTCGGCGGCGCGGCGGCGCTGGCCTTCTGGTTTCACGAAATCGAGGAAGGCCTCGCCATCGTCGCCGTGCTCGCCGTCAACGCACTGATCGGCTTCATCACCGAACTCAAGGCGGCGCGCTCGATCGAGGCGCTGCGCAAGCTCGGCAGCCACGCCGCGCGCGTCCGCCGCGACGGCCATGTGCGCAGCATCGAAGCGGCGGAGCTGGTGCCCGGCGACATTGTGCTGATCGAGGCCGGCGACGCCGTGCCCGCCGACATGCGGCTGATCGAAGCCTCCAGCCTGGCGGCTGATGAATCGACTGTCACCGGCGAATCCGTGGGGGTGGAAAAATCGACGAAGGCCGTGGCCACAGAGGCGCGGCTGTCGGAGCGGGATTCGATGCTGTTCAAGGGCACTGCGGTGACACGCGGCAGCGCGGTCGCGGTGGTGACGGCAACCGGTCTTGCCACCGAACTCGGCCGCGTATCGAAGCTGGTCGAGGAATCCGAACCGGGCGCCTCGCCGCTGGAGCGCAAGCTGGCGCGGCTGTCGCTGCAACTGGTGTGGGGCACGCTGGCGCTGGCGGCCGTGCTGGTCGTCGTCGGACTGTTGACCGGCAAGGAGCCGTTTCTGATCATCGAAACGTCGATCGCGCTCGCGGTCGCCGCCATTCCCGAAGGCCTGCCGATCGTCGCGACATTGGCGCTGGCGCGCGGCATGTGGCGCATGGCGCAGCACAACGCGCTGATCGAGCGGCTCGCCGCCGTCGAAACGTTAGGGGCCACCACCGTCATTCTCACCGACAAGACCGGCACGCTGACCGAGAACCGCATGACGGTGCGCCGCCTCTGGGTGCCGGATGGCGAGATCGACCTCCACGCGCCGAAGAAGGAACTGGCGCAGGACGAGGAAGCAACGTTGCTGCTGCGCATCGCCGTGCTGTGCAACGACGCCGCGCTCGAGAACGCAAAGGACACCGGGACCGGCGACCCGATGGAGCTGGCGCTGCTGCGCGCCGGGCTGCATGCCGGTCTGTCGCGCGAGCGACTGACGCATCGCAATCCGGTGGTACGCAAGGAGGCCTTCGACACCGCGACCAAGAAGATGGCGACGGTGCACAAAAGCGGCGACGGCTATCTGTTCGCCGTCAAAGGCGCGCCGGAAGCGGTGCTGGACGTCTGCAATACGGTCTATGGCGATGGCCGCGTCGTGCCGCTGACCGACGCCATGCGCCGCGATTGGGCGCAGCGCGTCGAACATCTCGGCCACCATGGCCTGCGCGTCATCGGCTGCGCCATGAAGATGGGCACCGGCGCCGACATCGCGCCTTACGAAGGACTGACCCTCGCCGGGCTGATCGCACTGGAGGATCCCGCGCGCGAGAATGTGCCGGAGGCGATCGCGGACTGCCGGCGCGCCGGCATCCGCGTCGTCATGGTGACCGGCGATCATGCCGTGACCGCGCGCAGCATCGGCCGCGCCGTCGGTCTCGGCGAATCCGCCGCGCATGTCATCGAAGGCCGGCATGTGGCGCGGCTGATCGAGAGCGGCGATCCGGCGGTCTATCAGGCCGGCATTTTCGCCCGCGTCAGCCCGAGCGAAAAACTGATCCTGGTGCGCGCTTTCCAGAAGCGCGGCGACATCGTCGCCATGACCGGCGACGGCGTCAACGACGCGCCGGCGTTGCGGCAGGCCGATATCGGCGTCGCCATGGGCCTGCGCGGTACCGACGTGGCGCGCGAGGCCGCCGCCATGATCCTGCTCGACGATGCGTTTCCCAGCATCGTCCGCGCCATCCGCGAAGGCCGCATCATTTTCGGCAATATCCGGCGCTTCGTCGCCTATCTGATGTCGTGCAATCTGAGCGAAGTGCTGGTGGTCGGGCTCGCCGTGCTGCTGGCCTTGCCGCTGCCGATCCTGCCGCTGCAGATTCTCTATCTCAATCTGGTCACCGACGTGTTCCCGGCTTTCGCGCTGGCGCTCGGCGAAGGCGACCGCGACATTCTCAAGCGACCGCCGCGCGACCCGAAGCAATCGCTGCTGTCGCGCCCGCAATGGACCGGCATCGCCCTGCAAAGCGTCGGTCTTGCCACGGCGACCTTCGCCGCGCTGATCGCGGCAAGAGTCTGGCTCGGCCTCGACAATGACGCGGTCATCACCGTGACCTTCCTGACGCTGGCTTTCGCCCAGCTCTGGCACGTGTTCGACATGCGGCACCCCTCGTCGCGGCTGCTGTCGAACGACATCGTGCGCAATCCGTGGATCTGGGCCGCGCTGGCGGCCTGCACCGCGCTGCTGGTGGTGCCGGCCTATACGCCGGCGCTCGCCGGCATTCTCGGCCTGACGCCGCCGACGGCGGCGATGTGGGCCGTGGTCATGGCGTGCAGCCTCGCGCCGATGATCGCGACGCAGATCGTGCTGATGGCGATGGGACGGCGGAGGCGGGTTTAGCCGCCGTTCTCGACCGAGCCGCCGGCGTCGCGCAGCGCCGCCGGTTGCGGCATGGCGATGACGTTGTAGCCCGAATCGACGAAATGGATTTCGCCGGTGACGCCGGTGGACAGATCCGAGCACAGATAGAGGCCCGAGCCGCCGAGATCCTCCAGCGTCACGCCGCGACCGAGCGGCGAATATTTCTGCTGGAAGGCGAACATGTAGCGCGCATCGCCGATGCCGGCGCCGGCCAAAGTGCGGATCGGGCCCGCCGAGATGGCGTTGACGCGGATTTTCTGGTGGCCGAAGTCGACGGCGAGATAGCGCACCGAGGACTCCAGTGCCGCCTTGGCCAGACCCATGACGTTGTAATTCGGCATGGCGCGATCGCCGCCATTATAGGTCAGCGTCACCATGGCGCCGCCGTTCGGCATCAGCTCCGCCGCGCGCTTGGCGCTCTCGGCGAAGGAGAAGCACGAGATCACCATGGTGCGCACGAAGTTCTCGCGCGTGTTGTCGGCGAAGCGGCCCTTGAGTTCGTTCTTGTCCGAGAAGCCGACGGCGTGGACGAAGAAGTCGATGGTGCCCCACTTTTCCTTGATCGTCGCCCACAGTCTGTCGACCGAGGCGATGTCCTCGACGTCGCAGGGCAGGACGAGGTCGGAGCCGGTCTGCTCGGCGAGCGGCTTGACGCGCTTGAGGAGCGCGTCGCCCTGATAGGTGTAGGCGATCTGCGCGCCGTGCTGATGCAGCGTCTTCGCGATGCCCCAGGCGATCGAGTGGTCGTTGGCGACCCCCATGATCAGCCCGCGCTTACCTTCCATCAAACCCGGCATAGAGCCACCTTCTGTCATCGTCCGCGAAGGCGGACGATCCAGCAATCGGCGTCCTCGCGTGGTTTTATCGGATCAGGGCTGGATGCCCCGCCTTCGCGGGGCATGACGAGCGGAGTTACGGCGTCAAACCCAATCACGCATCCACGTGCTTGAACACCAGCGTGCCGTTGGTGCCGCCGAAGCCGAACGAATTCGACATCGCCGCGCGGATCTGCACATTGTCCTTGCGCTCGCGCAGGATCGGCATGTCGGCGAATTCGGGATCGAGATCCTTGATGTTGGCGCTCTCGCACATGAAGCCGTTCTGCATCATCAGCAGCGTATAGATCGCTTCCTGCACGCCGGCGGCGCCCAGCGAATGACCCGACAGCGACTTGGTCGCCGAGATCGGCGGGCACTTGTCGCCGAACACGGCGCGGATGCCTTCGATCTCTTTCTGGTCGCCGACCGGCGTCGCCGTGGCATGCGGGTTGATGTAGTCGATCGGCACCTTGCAGGTCTCCAGCGCCTGCCGCATGCAGCGCTGCGCGCCCTCGCCCGACGGCGCCACCATGTCGTAGCCGTCCGAGGTCGCGCCGTAGCCGGCGACTTCGGCGTAGATCTTGGCGCCGCGGGCCTTGGCGTGTTCGAGTTCCTCGAGCACGAGAACGCCGGCGCCGCCGGCGATGACGAAGCCGTCGCGGGAAACGTCATAGGCGCGCGAGGCGGTCTGCGGCGTGTCGTTGTATTTCGACGACATCGCGCCCATGGCATCGAACAGGTTCGACATGGTCCAGCTCAGGTCTTCCGAGCCGCCGGCGAACACCATGTCCTGCTTGCCCCACTGGATCAGTTCGGCGGCATTGCCGATGCAATGCGTCGAGGTCGCGCAGGCCGACGAGATGGAATAGTTGACGCCTTTGATCTTGAACCAGGTGGCGAGCGTCGCCGACGGGCTCGACGACATGGCCTTCGGCACGGCGAAGGGCCCGATGCGCTTGGGCGAGCCGTTCTTGCGGGTGATGTCAGCGGCCTCGACGATGACCTCGGTCGAGGGACCGCCAGCGCCCATGACGATGCCGGTGCGCGGATTGACGATGTCCTTTTCCTCGACGCCGCTATCGCGGATCGCCTGATCCATGGCGACGTGGTTCCAGGCCGAGGCCTGGCTGAGGAAGCGCATGGCGCGGCGATCGACCATGCCGGACGGATCGAGCGTCGGCTTGCCATAGACTTGGCACCTGAAGCCGTGCTCGGCGAATTCGGTGGCGAATGTGATGCCGGATTTGGCTTCGCGCAGGCTGGCGAGCACTTCCTGCGTATTGTTGCCAATGGATGAGACGATCCCCATCCCGGTGACGACTACCCGTCGCATCATCGTTTCCCTTCAAGAAATGTCGGCGATTGGCACACAGATGGCGCCCCGAGCACAATCCGCAAGCTTGGTAACTGTCAACAGCGGAGCGTGTCGATCGTCTCGAATGCAGCGCCTCGCGGTCAGGCGCCAGCCGGCTGCGGCGCGTCGTCCTGGTTGAACAGGGCGACCTTGAGATCGCTGGCCTTGTAGATCACCTTGCCGTCGGCCGCCAACCAGCCATCGGCAATGCCGAGCTTCAGCTTGGAGCGCATGACGCGCTTGAAATCGACGCCATAGACGACCTTTTTCACGGTCGGCAGGACCTGATCGCTGAACTTGATCTCGCCGGTGGCGATGGCGCGGCCGCGGCCGGGTTCACCCAGCCAGCCGAGGAAAAAACCGACCATCTGCCAGAGGGCGTCGAGGCCAAGGCAGCCCGGCATTACCGGATCGCCCTTGAAATGACACTGGAAAAACCAGAGGTCCGGCTTCACGTCGAGTTCGGCACGCACCATGCCCTTGCCGAATTCGCCGCCGGTTTCCGAGATTTCGGTGATGCGGTCGAACATCAGCATCGGCGGCAGGGGGAGCTGGGCATTGCCCGGACCGAACAGTTCGCCGCGGCCGCAGGCCAGCAAATCCTCGTAGGCGAAACTGCTCCGGCGCTCTGTCATCGTGCTCAAATCCCAATCTGGCGGCCGCCCCCGGCCTCGAGGCGAGGCATAACGCGAAAAACCGCAAATTCAATGGCGAAGGGGTACCACAGGGGCCGGGAGCGGGCAAAGGCGGCCTTGGGGTGAAACCCGGGCCCTAAACCCTTAACCGGCACGGAAAAATGACATTCTCCGGTATTTACCGGAGTTGCGTGCCCCCGGCCCCTCCGATATGTTGCAGATGAAACAGGTTTCCTCCGCCTTTGCGGGCGAACCGTTCTTTTTGTCGCAGCGTGGCGCCAGGCCTTCGGATCGCTATATTCCGGCCAAGCATCCCCCGCGTTTGCGAATGAGTGTCAGAAGCGTAATCAGTGGAAGAGCTTGGCCAAGCATGACCGAAACCCGGACCACGATGTTGCCGATCAGCAAAGCGGATGCTGCGGAAGCGCATGACCGCGCGGCGTTCACGGGCTGCCCGTGGCACGACGTCAAGTCGATGCTGCGTGACGTCGGCCTGCGCCCGACCCGCCAGCGCATGGCGCTGGGCTGGATCCTGTTCGGCAAGGGCGACCGCCACCTGACCGCCGAAGCGCTGTACGAGGAAGCGACCCGCGCCAAGGTGCCGGTGTCGCTCGCCACCGTTTACAACACGCTGCACCAGTTCACCGAAGTCGGCCTGCTGCGCCAGGTGCCGGTCGATGGCACCAAGGCCTATTTCGACACCAACGCGTCGTCGCACCACCACTTCTTCGTCGAAGGTGAAGACGAACTGCTCGACATTCCGGCCAGCGACGTCATCGTCGGCAAGACGCCGGAAGCGCCGGAAGGCTACGAGATCGCGCGCGTCGATGTGGTCGTGCGGCTGCGCCGCAAGGTCTAAGAGCGATCGCTCACCGCGAATTCACCAACGGGCGCGCGCAAGCGGCGCCCGTTTTCTTTTGGTGTATCGACGGCGGCGCCCTGCCATGGCCACTGATGGCATTCGTGGTCGCGTGCCGCATTGTCGAGCCCGATATCGGCGAGCAGATGCGGCGGCAGTTCGCGCAATTGCCGCCGCGTGCGACAACGGTGGTACCAGAAGACAATCGTTGTCAGGATCGGTGATCGTGTCATGACGCGCACCCTGCGCGCGGCACGCTGCCCAACGTTACGGTCCCGGCCGAACCATTACGCGCGCAAAACGGCTAGGATGCCGGCCGACGAACAACCACGGAGCCGGCCATGGCGAGCCAGGGCGCGTTCACGGAAATAGCCAATCTGGCCGGCGATCCGGCGCGTGCCGGCATGCTGCATGCGCTGATGGACGGCCGCGCGCTGACGGCAAGCGAACTGGCGCAAGCCGCGCACGTGACGCCGCAGACGGCGTCAGGTCATCTCACCAAGCTCGCCGCCGGCGGCCTCATCGCGGTCGAGAAGCAGGGCCGCCATCGCTATCACCGCCTCGCTTCGCCTTCGGTCGCGCGCATGCTCGAGAGCATCATGCAGGTGGCGGCCGATGCGCGGCCGCGCGTCATCGTCACCGGCCCGCGCGACAAGGCGCTGCGCGCGGCCCGCACCTGTTACGATCATCTCGCCGGTCATCTGGGCGTCGCGCTCGCCGATGCCATGATCGCCAACCAACAGATCGAACTCACGGCGGATGCCGGCATCGTCACGGCGCAAGGCGCGACGTTGTTCGAGCGGCTCGGTATCGCGCTCGACACCCGCAAGCCCGAGCGGTCGAAACGCATATTGTGCCGGCCCTGTCTCGACTGGAGCGAACGGCGTCCGCATATCGGCGGCGCGCTCGGTGCCGCCTTGTGCGCGCATTGTCTGACGGTGGGATGGATCAGGCGCATCGAAGGCTCGCGCGCGGTCGGCGTGACGACAAAAGGGCGCGTCGCTTTTCGCGATGTGTTCGGGATAGAAGTTTAGGGCGGGCAACACACTCCGTTCATTCCCGCGAAAGCGGGAATCCATATCTGGGTCCCCGCTTTCGCGGCGACGAACGGAGTTGCTGGACGGACGTCTAGTCGATCTTCTCGTGCGGATAGGCGCCCCAAATGCGCTCCTGCACGATGTAGCCGGAAAAGCTCTTGCCGACGATCTGACACCAGTTACCGTCGCAGGACTTGATCTGCGCGAGAACGCCGGATTGCAGTTGCGCCATCACCCCGGATTCGAGGCTCGGGCCCTGATAGATCGGCACCAGTTCCTCGTTGCGCGACGGCACGACGACACCGCTGCGCCGGCCGGACAGCAGCGAGTGGTAAACCCAGCCCTCAGCGCCTTCCCAGTCGCGGATGCGGCGCCAGTTTTCGAACTCGGCGGTAATTTCGACCGGCATACCGGCGCGGGTATAGACCCACCGCACGTCCTGGTCCTTGTTGGGGCCGGCACGGACATTCGTCCTGTCCGACTTAAGGCTGACGAAGCGCGGCATCGGCAGGCCGCTGACCGGCCCGGCCGGTACGTCGGTGGCCGCGTGCACGCTGCCGCCAAGGCACAGGGCGCCGATCAGGGCGGCGGCAAGGCCGCGGCAGACCCTCACGGCCACAAGCCGGCAGGCGCTTTGTGTTGTCTCAACCATCTGATAGGAAACGGAACGAATTTGAGGCCTCGCAGTCACGGACGGCAGTCTGTGCCAGCGCGGTTAATGAGCCCTGAACGCCACGCTTTTCGACCCAATCCATCGAAGTTCCGAAGCCAATGGTGAAACAGAAGAAGCCCGTCGTCGTCGTCACCCGCAAGCTGCCCGAGACGATCGAGCTGCGGATGCGGGAGCTGTTCGACGTTCGTCTCAATGCCGACGACAAGCCGATGAGCGCGGCCGAACTCGGCGAGGCGGTCAAATCAGCCGACGTGCTGGTGCCGACCGTGACCGACAAGATCGACTCGGCGCTGCTGTCCAAGGCCGGCGAGCAATTGCGGCTGATCGCGAACTTCGGCAACGGCGTCGATAATATCGACGTCGCGACCGCGGTTCAGCGCGGCATCACCGTCACCAACACGCCGGGCGTGCTGACCGAAGATACCGCCGACATGACCATGGCGCTGATCCTTGCCGTGCCGCGGCGCCTGACCGAAGGCGCGCAGGTGCTCACCTCCGACAAGGACTGGAACGGCTGGTCGCCGACCTGGATGCTCGGCCATCGTATCTGGGGCAAGCGCCTCGGCATCATCGGCATGGGCCGCATCGGCCAGGCGGTGGCGCGCCGCGCTCGCGCCTTCGGCCTGCAGGTGCACTATCACAACCGCCGCAAGGTGGCGCCGAAGATCGAAGAAGAGCTCGACGCGACCTATTGGGAGAGCCTCGACCAGATGCTCGCCCGCATGGACATCGTGTCGGTGAACTGCCCGCACACGCCGGCGACGTTCCATCTGCTGTCGGCGCGGCGGCTGAAGATGCTGCGGCCCGAAGCCTATGTTGTCAACACCGCGCGCGGCGAAGTCATCGACGAGAACGCGCTGGCGCGCATGCTGGAAGCCGGCGAGATCGCCGGCGCCGGCCTCGACGTCTTCGAGCACGAGCCGGCGGTCAATCCGAAACTCGTGAAGCTCGCCAAGGCCGGCAAGGTGACGCTGCTGCCACACATGGGCTCGGCGACTTTGGAAGGCCGCGTCGACATGGGCGAGAAGGTCATCATCAACATCAAGACCTTCATGGATGGCCATCGGCCGCCGGATCGCGTGCTGCCGAGCATGCTTTAGGGCGGAGGCCGGCGGCCTTTTTTCTCGAAGACGGCCCGCGCAAGCGCGGGCCTGGTGCGCCGGACCGGGTCCTGCCGAGCATGTTGTAGGCAGAGGCCGCTGTTCTTCCTTCACCTCTCCCATAGGGAGAGGTCGACGCGCGATAGCGCGTCGGGTGAGGGGTTACAAACTATCGGGCTCACTTGCCCCCTCACCCCAACCCTCTCCCCAAAGGGGAGAGGGAGCAGGCTGAGCTTTGCAGTTACGACACTCACCCCCGCGGCGTGCGGCGACGTTCGGGCTGTTCGTTTTCCCCGCGCATCATACGCTTGAAATACATGCCGCGATGGCCGCATTTCGGGCACGGCACGGAGAACTCCGTGGCCACGCTGCCGGGCTTGTCGATGAAGATCGGCGAATGACACTTCAAGCAATCGACGATCGCGCGATCGCGCGGCGGATTGCCCTGGCTCTGCTGTACGTGAGACATGACTCCGAACTCGAACACACCGGTTCCGGATACCTAAAAGCTCAACCGGATTTGAGTTCAGTTTGACCTAAAAATGCTGGCCCGCCGTTAAGCGGATGGCAACGGACACGTTAAGATCGGTTAGCGGTAAGGGATGCGAACCGGACACCGCGCAGCGGCGTTAAATCGCGTCAACTATCGCGTGGCTGAAAATGCCGCCGTGTCATTGCCGCTCAGCGGATTGTCGCTGTCCCAGGCATAATCCAGCGTTTCGAAACGCATGGAGCGCGCGTCGATCATCAGCAACCGGCCAACCAGGCCTTCACCGAAGCCGACGATCTCGCGAATGACCTCAAGCGCCATCATCGAACCGAGAATGCCGGGCAGCGCGCCGAGAATACCGGCTTCCGAACACGACGGGATCGTGCCGGCCGGCGGCGGCTCGGGAAACAGACAACGATAGGTCGGGTTCGGCACGCCGTCGGTTCGCCGCTCATGCGCGCGGATAGTGGTGAGCGAGGCATCGAACACACCGAGCGCGGCGGTGACGAGCGGCTTCCTGGCGGCATAGCAGGTGTCCGACACCAGATAGCGCGTTTCGAAATTGTCGGAGCCGTCGGCGACGATATCGTAGCCGCCGATGAGCGGCAGCGCGTTGCCGGCATTGAGGCGCTCGTTATGCACCTCGACCGTCACGTGCGGATTGAGCCGCGCCAACGCGTCACGCGCGCGCTCCGCTTTCGACGCGCCGATATCGCCGGTAGTGAAAATCACCTGACGCTGCAGGTTGGACAAAGCCACCTCGTCGTCATCGACAATGCCGATGGTGCCGACGCCGGCGGCGGCGAGATACATAAGCAGCGGCGCGCCGAGACCGCCGGCGCCGACCACCAGCACTTTGGCGGCCTTCAGCTTGGCCTGACCGGGGCCGCCCACCTCGCGCATGACGATGTGGCGGGCGTAGCGTTCGAGTTCGTCGCGGCTGAGCGGGGGAAGGGCTGTCATTTGCCGCCAATTTAACACTCAAACGCGGCAAAACGAGCCGGTTAATGCAGTTTTTGGGCGGCGGTTGCGCCCCCACCCTGTTCGGCTAAGGTGGCCCGATTGGTTAGCATTGAGTAAACGGCATGCGTATCGGGCCCCTTTTCGCGGTGACGGCGACGCTGGCGCTTGGTTTTGGCGCCGGTGCGGCAACCGCGCAGCCGGGCGGTGCCGACGCCGCACCCTATCCGATCGAAGACGCCGCGCCCGCTCATCCCGAGAAGCCCGCTCAAGCCAAGCCGGCAAAATCGGCGGACAAGCCGGCGCAGAAGCCAGCCGACAAGCAGGCCGCCGCGACGCCGCCGGCCAATCCTTTGCCGCTGCCCAAGCCTGATGCGCTGAAGGCCGACGCTGCGAAGCCCGAGACAAAGGCTCAGGAGGCCAAAGCATCTGAAGCCAAGGCACCTGAGTCAAAGGCGCCGGAAGCAAAAGCCCCCGACAAGAGCGAAGCACCGGTGGCCATCGCCATGCCGCGACCGCGGCCCGAAGTGTTGAAGACACCGGCCGCCGCAGAGGTCGTGGCTATCGCGCCCGCCCCGGACGCGGCGGTGTTGCCCGATGCCAGGCCGGTCAATACCGCCAAAGAGGCCGCGAATGAAGGCGACACCTTGTACGGCAATGCCGCCGACGAGCGTCTGCTGATCCAGGCGGCCTTGTTGTGGTCGGGCGATTTCACCGGCGCCGCCGAGAACGGCGACGATCCGCTTGCCGTCGCCATCAAGAATTTCCAGAAGCGCAAGAATTATAAAGTTACCGGCACCCTGACCGATCGCGAGCGCAGCGAACTGGTCGGCGCGGCGAAGAACTATCAGGACGAGTTCGGCTGGAGCGTCGTCGTCGATCCGGCGACCGGCATCCGCATCGGCCTGCCGACCAAAATGGTGCCGCTGGCGCGCGAAGCCAAACGCGGCACGCACTGGTCGTCGCGCTACGGCGACGTGCAGGTCGAGACCTTCCGCTATGTCGAACCGGCGCTCAAGCTGTCGGCGCTGTTCGAACGCGAGAAGCAGGAGCCTTCAACGCGCAAGATCGAATACAGCATCCTGCGCGACGACGGCTTTTTCATCAGCGGCCTGCAGGGCCTGAAGAAATTTTCGGTGCGCGCACAGCTTCGCAACGGCGAGGTGCGCGGCTTCACCATGCTGTACGACCAGGCGATGGAAGGCATCGTCGCGCCGGTGATGGTGGCGATGGCGTCGGCCTTCTCGCCGTTTCCGCAGCGCGCCGCGCCGTTCGCGACATTGGCGAAGTCGGTCGAATACGGCAGCGGGCTGATCGTCAGCGCGCAGGGCCACATCGTGACCGATGCGCGGCTGACGCAAGGCTGCCAGGTGATCGTCGCCAACGGTTTCGGCGATGCCGAGCGCATCGCCGAGGACAAGGACAAGGGGCTGGCCCTGCTGCGCGTCTATGGCGCGCGCCACATGACGCCGCTGGCGCTGCCGCGTCATACGGCGGCGGCAAAGGGCGACGTGACTATCGCTGGCATTCCCGACCCGAAGGAAAACGAAGGCCGCGCGAGGCTCACCGAGATCAAGGCGAAGCTGACCGGCAGCGCGCTCGACTTGCGCGACTCGGTGCCGATGGCGGGCTTCTCCGGCGCTGCGGCGATCGACGCCGGCGGCCGCTTCATCGGCCTCACCGAAATGCGCAACGCCGTGCTGGCAAGCATTACGCCCGCCGTGCCGCCGGTGCGACTCATCCGTGCCGATCAGATCCGCGGCTTCCTCGATACGCACAAGGTAGCGCAGCCGGCGGCCTCGACCACCGATCCGCGCGACGCGGTGGTGCGGGTGATTTGTGTCCGCAAATAGCTGCTTTCTTTCTTCCCCTCTCCCCTTGAGGGAGAGGGTGCCCGAGCGATAGCGAGGGCGGGAGAGGGGTCGGCGCGCAATGGAAGCAACCCCTCTCCCGGCTCACATTTCGCTTCGCTCAATGTTCGCTTCCCCTCTCCCTCAAGGGGAGAGGGGAAGCGAGAATGCCGCAGCGCGTCCGGGGCAGGAGAATCGTGACTCTGTCAGCTACTTATTCTTCCACGCTGGCTTGCGCTTTTCGATGAAGGCTTTCATGCCTTCCTTCTGATCTTCCGTTGCGAACAGCGCGTGGAAGATGCGGCGCTCGAAGCGCAGGCCTTCGGCGAGCGACGTCTCGAAGGCTGTGTCGACCGATTCCTTGGCGGCGAGCACTGAGGGCAGCGACATGCCGGCAATGGTCTCCGCCGCCTTCATCGCCTCGTCCATTAACTGCGCCGCCGGCACGACGCGGGCGACGAGGCCCGAACGCTCGGCTTCGGCGGCATCCATCATGCGGCCGGTGAGAACGAGGTCCATCGCCTTGGCCTTGCCGATGGCGCGCGTGAGGCGCTGCGTGCCACCGATGCCGGGAATGACGCCGAGCTTGATTTCGGGCTGGCCGAACTTGGCGGTGTCGGCCGCGATCACGATGTCGCACAGCATGGCGAGTTCGCAGCCGCCGCCGAGCGCGAAGCCGGCGACCGCGGCAACCACAGGCTTGCGCGTTTTCGTCGGCGCATGCCAGTCGGCGGCGAAGTTGCCGAGATAGGCATCGATGAACGACTTCTCCGCCATCTCCTTGATGTCGGCGCCGGCGGCGAAGGCCTTGTCGCTACCGGTGATCAGCAGGCAGCCGATGGCGTCGTTGTTCTGGAAGTCGACGACCGCCTGGGTGAGTTCGCTCATCAGCGCGCGGTTGAGCGCGTTGAGCGCATTGGGGCGGTTCAGCGTGATGACGCCGACGCGGCCCTTGGTGTCGACGAGGATGTTTTCGTATGCCATTGCACTCTCCCGGCGGTTTATTGCGCTATTCAAATTACTTCTGGCACGCCGGGCAATAGAACGTCGAGCGGCCGTTCTGCACGATGCGTTTGACCGTACCTTTGCCGTCCGGACATTTCTGCCCTTCGCGGTCATAGACCAGAAAATTGTGCTGGAAATCGCCGAGCGAGCCGTCGGCGCGGCGGTGGTCGCGCAGCGACGAGCCGCCGGCCTTGATGGCGTCGTTCAACACCGCCTTGATGGCGACGACCAGCGCGGCGGCGCGCTCATTCGGCTTGCCGTGACGGTCGGCGATGGTGGCGGCGATGCGCTTGGGCGACAAATGCGCGCGGTATAGCGCCTCGCAGACATAGATATTGCCGAGACCGGCAACGACGCGCTGATCGAGCAGCGCGGCCTTGAGCGATGTCTTCTTTCCGGCGCAGGCGGCGGCCAGCATGGCCGCGTCGAATTCATTGCCGAGCGGCTCGGGGCCGATGCTTTTGAGCAGCGGTTCCTGATCGAGCTTGGCGCGCGCAACCAGCTTCATCGAGCCGAAGCGGCGCGGATCGTTGAAGGTCACGGTCTCGCCGTTCGATAGGTGAAAGACGACGTGGTCGTGCGCCGCGCTCTTGGATTTCTCGTGATGGTAAATGCCCGGCCGCGACTCATGGCCGACGCGGAACGAGCCCGACATGCCCAGATGCATGACCAGCACGTCGCCGGACGACAGGTCGGCGGTGAGATATTTGGCGCGGCGGCCGAGGCCCTCGACGGTCTGGCCCTCGATGCGCTTTTCGAAGTCCCTGGCGATGGGCCAGCGCAGACCACGGTGCCGCACCTCGACCTTGTCGATGCGCGCGCCTTCCATGGCGGGGGCGAGGCCCCTGCGTACGGTCTCGACTTCGGGCAATTCGGGCATGGTTTACCGCTCCGGGCGTGATAGATAGCGTGCCGCGGGCTGCCGCGCTACGGTCCTGCCCGCAAAGGATTATTGGCTGATGACCAAGGCTGACGAAACGCATTTCGGCTACCGCGACGTGCCCCTGACTGAGAAGCAGGGGCTGGTCGATGACGTGTTCCACTCGGTGGCCAAGCGCTACGACCTGATGAATGACCTGATGTCCGGCGGGCTGCATAGGCCGTGGAAGGATGCGCTGGTTACCGCGGTCAATCCGCCGAAGGGCGACAAGGCGTTCGCGCTGCTCGATCTCGCCGGGGGCACCGGCGATGTTGCCTTCCGCACGGTCGAGGCCGGCGGCTATGGCACCCGCGTCACGGTGTGCGACATCAACGCCGAAATGCTGGCGGTGGGCCGCGAGCGCGCCGAGAAGCGCGGGCTCGACGGCCAGGTGACCTTCGAGCAGGGCAATGCCGAGGAGCTGCCTTACGCCGACAAGAGCTTCGACTGCGTCACCATCGCCTTCGGCATCCGCAACGTGCCGCGCATCGACAAGGCGCTCAAGGAAGCGCATCGCGTGCTGAAATATGGCGGCCGGTTCCTGTGCCTCGAATTCTCGAGCGTCGATGTGCCGGGCCTCGATAAAATCTATGAGCTGTATTCGTTCAAGGTCATCCCGCGCGTCGGCGAGCGCGTCACCGGCGACCGCGAGGCCTATCAGTATCTCGTGGAATCGATCCGCAAGTTTCCCAAGCCCAAGGCTTTCGCGCAGATGATCACCGACGCCGGCTTCCGTCGCGTTTCGTTCACGCCGATGACCGGCGGCGTGGTGGCGATGCATTCGGGCTGGAAATTGTGATCGCCGGCATTTCCCACCTCATCCGCCTGTCGCGCGCCGGCTATGTGTTCGCGCGCGAAGGCGTGTTCGGCCTCGTCGATACGCGGCCGCTGCCGATGCCGGCGCGCACCGGCATTGCGCTGGCGCGGCTGATCGAACGGCGCGGCGCGCGCAGCGACGAAAGCCGGCTGGCGGCGGCGCTGCGGCGGCTCGGACCGACTTACGTCAAGCTTGGCCAGTTCCTGGCGACGCGGCCCGATGTCGTCGGCACCGTAATCGCGCGCGATCTGGAATCGCTGCAGGACAAGATGCCGGCTTTCCCGCAAGCCGAAGCGGAAGCCGTGGTCACGGAGGCGCTGGAGCGGCCGGTCGCCAATGTCTATGCGAGCTTCGGTCCTTCCGTTGCCGCAGCCTCGATCGCGCAGGTGCACCGCGCCGAAGTCGATGTCGATGGCGTGCGCAAGCCGGTCGCGGTGAAAATCCTGCGGCCCGGCGTGGAGCGGCGCTTCCGCGTCGATCTCGACGCCTTCTATTTCGCCGCGCGCAACGCCGAAGCCTTGTCGCCGGAGGCGCAGCGCCTGCGTTTCGTCGAAGTCGTCAACACGCTCGACCGCTCGGTGCGGCTGGAGATGGATTTCCGCCTCGAAGCCGCGGCGCTGTCGGAGATGGCGGAGAACACCAAGGACGATCCGGACTTCCGTGTGCCCGGCATCGACTGGGATCGCACCGCGCGCGAAGTGCTGACCATGGAATGGGTCGACGGCACCAAGCTCAACGACCGCGCCGGGCTGGAGGCCAAGGGCTTCGACCTGCCGGCGCTCGGCCGCATCGTCATCCAGAGCTTCCTGCGCCATGCGCTGCGCGACGGCTTCTTCCATGCCGACATGCATCCGGGCAACCTGTTCGTCGATGACGACGGCCGGCTGGTCGCGGTGGATTTCGGCATCATGGGCCGGCTCGGGCCCAAGGAGCGCCGCTTCCTCGCCGAGATCCTGTTCGGATTCATCACCCGCGATTACATGCGCGTCGCGCAGGTGCATTTCGACGCCGGCTATGTGCCGCGGCATCATTCGGTGGAGGCTTTCGCGCAGGCGATCCGCGCCATCGGCGAACCAATCCACAACCGCACCGCCGAAGACATCTCGATGGCCAAGCTGCTGACCTTGCTGTTCGAGGTCACCGGCATTTTCGAGATGCAGACGCGGCCAGAGCTGATCCTGCTGCAGAAGACCATGGTGGTGGTCGAGGGCGTGGCTCGCACCTTCGATCCAAAGCTCGACATGTGGAAGACCGCCGATCCGGTGGTGCGCGAATGGATCACGCGCAATCTCGGCCCGATCGGCAAACTGGAAGACGCCGCCGCCGGCGTCGGCAAGCTCGGCGTTTTCGCGGCGCAGGTGCCGTCGCTGCTGCTGCGCGCCGGCACCGTGCTCGATCAGATCGACGGCATCACGCGCAACGGGCTCGTGTTGTCGCCGGAGACCGTCGCCGCCATCGGCAAGGCGGAAGCCCGCCGCAACCGCGCCAGCACCGCGGCGCTGTGGGTCATCGCGGGGCTGCTTGCGGCGATCACATGGATGCTTTTCTAGCTTGAAGTCCCCGTTCGCCCCCGCGAAGGCGGGGGCCCAACACTTTCTTTCTTAGTATACGACGAAGACTGGCTCCCCGCTTTCGCGGGGACGAACGGAGTTCTTGACGTCCGTCACTTCTCCACGAGCGACTTGAAGCCGCCGTAGATCATGCGCTTGCCGTCGAACGGCATTTTCTTCGTGCCGTTCATGTAATCGATCATGCGCTTGTCTTTCATCACCTTGGCAAGGATGGTGTCGCGCGACTTGCGGGACTTGTAGGTGATCCACGAGAAGACGACGACCTCGCCCTTCTTCAGCTTCACGGCCTGCGGGAACGACGTCCACTTGCCAGGCTTGACGTCGTCGGCCACGGCTTCGACATAGGACAGCGCGCCATAGCCCATCCACACCTTGGCGGCGACCGTCGCCATCTTTTTGTAGGTCGCAAGGTTCTTCTTCGGCAGCGCCAGCAGAAATCCATCGACGTAAGTCATTGTGCGTTCCTCATTGCTTTTCCGGTCGAGCGACTATTGGCCCTCGTAGGCTCTCTTCACCGCCGCCAGGTCGAATTTCTGCATCGGCATGAAGGCTTCCATGGCGCGCTTGGCGGCGACGCGATCCGGCCCGGAGAGAATATCGCCCATGAAAGCGGGAAACACCTGCCAGGACAGGCCGTATTTGTCCTTGAGCCAGCCGCACTGGCTTTCCTGACCGCCATCGGCCGTCAGCGCATTCCAGTAGTAATCGATCTCCTCTTGCGTCTCGCAGGGGATCTGCAGCGAAATCGCCTCGTTGAACTTGAATCGCGTCCCGCCGTTCAGCGCCAGAAATGCCATGCCCTCAAGTTCGAATTCGACCGTCATCACCGAGCCCGCCGACTTGCCGTGGATGTCCTGGCCGACCTCCGGATAGTAGGCGGTGCGGCCGATCTTCGAATTCCTGAACACCGAGCAATAGAACTTCGCCGCTTCCTCGGCCTCGGTGTCGAACCACAGACAAGTGGCCAGCTTGTGTTTAGCGAGTCCCATTCATCATTCTCCATTTCAGTCCGGCTGGCCGCGCGACCTGACGCCGCACGGAGGCATCGGCTCATCAGGCCGCGTCGCGGAAATCGCCGAGCTGCGCCTCGAGCGCGCGCTTGAAAGCCGGCCGCGCGGTGCAGCGCTCGACATAGGCCCAAAGGCGTGCATCGCTCCTCACCATGTCGGTGTAATTGAGAATGCGGAGCACGGTGGACATCATCAGGTCGCCGGCGGTGAAACGCTCGCCATCGAGATAGGGTTTGTCGCCCAGCGCCTTCGACACACCGGCGATGCGTCGCTGCGCGAACGCGACGGCGCCGGGCCGGCGCAGCTTGGCCCACTCTTCCTTGACATAGAAGAGATCGATCAGCGCCACGTTAAGGATGGAGGGCTCGACCGAATTGAGCGCGGCGACGACCCACTGCACGGCGCGCGCCCGCATCTTCTCGTCGCGCGGCAACAGCGCTTCGGTTCGCTCACCGATGTGGAGCACGATGGCGCCGGTCTCGAACAGCGAGAAGCCGTCCTCCTCGAAGATCGGTACCTGCCCGAACGGCTGCAGGGCGCGATAGTCGTCCTTATCCTGATCGCCCTGCTCGAGAAGGCGGGTCTTGTAAGGCAGACCCGCCTCCTCCAGCGCCCAGCGGACACGCAAATCGCGCACCTGACCGCGGGCGAATTCCGGCACCCACCGGAAAGCGGAAATCGTGATCATCAGCCGTGCTCCGTCGCTGGCAGGCCCCGCGCGGGCCATGCGATGTGTTCTTGTGCGGACAGGAATTCAGCGGCCGTAATCGAGCTTCGGGTACCAGTCCGGCTTGCGGCCTTCGGGCGTGCAGTCGAGCACGGTCCATAGCGGCATCAGGTCCGGCGCGCCGCGCGGGTCCTGCCCCGGGTCGGCGGTGGAGCCGTCCATCTCGCCGCTCCAGAAGTGACGCAGCGTGCCGTCGCGGCGCGTGAAGACGTGCAGGCCGGGCCACTCCTCGCCATTGGGGCCGACAGCATTAAAATCGCGGCTGAACTCGCCGGACGGATCGGAGTAGAGCAGAAGGTCGCGCCAGCCGCGCTCGCTCTTGAAGTGCCGCAGGCGCTCAATCGGCGAGCGCGCCGTCACCGCGAGCGCGACGTTCTGCATGATGTCGCGCGCCTCGCCTTCGAAGGACGCCAGCAGCGACGTGCACATCGGGCATGGCCGCTCGCGCTGCGGGCCGAACATGTAGGTGTAGACAACGAGTGACTGCTTGTCGCCGAACATGCCGTTGAGATCGGTTGGGCCGCTCTCGCCGATAAAGCTGTAGTTCTTCACCTCGGCGCCCGGCGGCAGGGCGCGGCGCATTTGCGCGACACGCTCGATGTGACGGCGCAGTTCGATCTCCTCGGCAAGCAGCGCCGTGCGCGCCTTGCGATAGTCGGCGCTCTCGCTTTTGATGCGGACCGAATTGTTCTCGGCCAGGGTACGGGCCGAAGGCAGCGTCTTGTTGGTATCGAGCATCACGTTCCTCCTTGTCGGCCCGAGTTGTCGGCTTGTGCCACGTTACGGCGCGGTGACGATCATCCAGACGACGCCGAACTTGTCGGCGACCATGCCGAAGCTGGACGCGAAGAAGGTCTTCGTCAGCGGCTGCATCACGGCGCCGCCTTCGCTCAGGGCATCGAACATCCGTTTGGCCTCGGCGTCGTCCTTGGTCGAGAGCGCCAGCGAGATGCCCTTGAATTCCGTCTTGCCGCTGGTCATGCCGTCAGTCGCCATGACGACGCTGTCGCCGACCTTGAAGCTCGAATGCATGATCTTGTTCGCCGGCGGCATCGGGCCGGCGCAGCCTTCAGCAGACATGCCGCCATCGGCCGGGGCGTCGCTGAAGCGCATCATGACCTCGACCTGCGCACCGACGGCCTTCTTGTAGAACTCCAGCGCTTCCTCGCAGCGGCCTTCGAAGCTCAGATACGGCTGAACGTACATGTCGTTTCCTTCCAGGTGCGACGAGAGTTCATCGCTGTGTATGAGCGGCCCGTTCGATGGAACTTGCCTTGACAAATACGTTGATATCAACATATCATCCGGTATGTCAATACACCGCGGCAAGGAGCAGAATTCGGCGCGTGTCGGCGCGGCTGAAGCCTTGCCGGCGATGGGCTTCGACAAGACCATCGAGGTGCGGGACGCGTGCCTGTGCCTGCATGTGCAGCGCGCGGCGCGGGCGCTGGCGCGGCGTTTCGACGACGTGCTGCGGCCGCTCGATCTGACCAGCGGCCAGTTCTCGCTGCTGACGTCGCTCAACCGCCCGGAGCCGCCGACCATCGGCAGCGTGGCGGACCTGCTGGCGATGGACCGGACGACGCTGACGGCGAATCTCAAGCCGCTGGAACGGCGCGGGCTGATCACCATCGCCGTTGACAAGGACGACAAGCGCAGCCGCCGGCTCGGCATCACGCCGGAGGGCCGCGCACTGCTGGCGCAGGCCTATCCGATCTGGCGCGAGGCCCACACCGCACTCGAGTTCAGGATCGCGAACGGCAGCGCTGACGATTTGCGGCGCGCGCTGATGGCGCTCCTATAGCCTTATGCCGGCATGCGCGGCTTCACATCCATCGGCACCCAGTCGAAGAACGGCTCGGCTTCCTTGAGCGCGCGCAAGTATGACGGGCGACGCACCAGGCGCTCGTAATAGGCCTTGAGCTTCGGCGTTGTATCGGTGATCGGCACGGCGAGGCTGGCATAGAACAGCGACGGCGACGCGGCGCAGTCCGCGAGCGTGTAGTCGTCGCCGAGGGCCCAGGCACCATCGCCGAGCTTGCCCTCGACGATCGCGTAGGATTTTTCGATCGCTTCCATCGCCTTGGCGACGCCGTGCGGATCGCGCGCCTCGGCGGGGCGCAGATTGTCTTCGACCAGCTTGCCCTGCTTCTCCATGACGTAGAGATCGAAGAAGCGATCCCACATCCGCGCCTGCCAGGCTGCATCGGCATCCGCCGGGATCAGGCGGTTCCGCGCATAGTGCGTGTCGAGATAGTCGATGATGACGCTCGACTCGGCGATGGCGTGGCCGCGCGCCTCGTCCTTGAGCACCGGGAATTTGCCGACCGGCCACAACGCCCGCATTTCGGCGCTGGAGACGGGGTCCATCAGATTGACGACTACGGGCTCGAACGGAATGTCATTCTCGTAGAGCGCGATCAGCGCCTTGTGGCAATAGGACGACAGCGGGTGATAGTAGAGCTTCAAGGTCATCGTCTCAGCTCCGCGCCATGGTGGCGACATAGCCCGCGAGCCGCGCCGTGGTTTCCTGCAGGCCCTTGGCGGCGCCGTATTCCTTGATGACGAAATCGCGCATTTCCGCATTCGGGAAGACACCGTGCCAGACGATGCGGGTGCGGCCGTCGCCGAGATCCTCGAAGGTCACGGTCTGCGCGAAGCACACCGGCTCGAGATCTTCCTCGCCGCCGCCGTGGTGATAGGCGATGCGTTTGTTGGTCTCGATCTCGTCGAAGGTGACGCGGTTCTGATAATCGCGGCCGTCGGGTCCGTGCATGACGAAGCGCCAGACGCCGCCGGGCTTGAACTCGAAATGCGAGGTCGTGGTGGTGAAGCCGTTCGGCCCCCACCATTGCGCCAGATGCTTCGGGTCGGTGAAGGCCGCGAACACCAGCGCGACCGGGGCGTCGAACTCGCGCGTGCCTTTGATGGACACGGGATCGCTGAGATCGAGATCAGTCCTTGCGGGCATGGGTTTCTCCTTGACGCTTCACTGAACGGGATTTCTTTTTCGGCGCGGCGGCCTGCTGCGCTTTCATGACCTCGAGATAGCTCTCGAGCTTGTCCATGCTCTGATTCCAGAGCTTGCGATATTCCTCGAGCCAGTGATCGACACCGATGAGGCCCGCGGTGTCGATCCTGCACGGCCGCATCTGCGCGTCGCGGCCGCGGCTGATGAGGCCGGCATGCTCCAGCACCTTCAGGTGCCGCGAGATGGCGGGCAGACTGATGGCGAAAGGCTCGGCCAGTTTTTGCACCGAGGTCTCGCCGAGCGCGAGGCGCGCCAGGATGGCGCGACGCGTCGGATCGGCGAGCGCGGCGAAGGTGGCGTTGAGGCGGTCGGTCTCGGGCATAGTATTTAGCCGATACGTTAAATAACCCATCCGTTAAATACAGGACGGCTGGCGGTTGTCAACGCGCTGAATTATGATCGAGAAATGATTGCATTGGCATCATTGCAATCACCTGAGAGTACCGCACTGATTCTACGGGGTTTTCCATGGCGTCGCTGACCGTTCGGCAGCTCGATGAGGCGCTCAAGCAGCAGCTCCGGCTGCGCGCCGCGCGCAACGGCCGCTCGGTCGAGGACGAAGTCCGAAGCATTCTGCGCGAAGCCGCCGGCGAGACCGAGGCGCCGTCGCAGCCGGCGGTGGCTACCGCCGTCGCGCGCGACACCGCCCAGCCGCAGGTGCTGCTGATCATCGGCGGCGGCATCGCCGCCTACAAATCGCTCGACCTCATCCGCCGGCTGAAAGAACGCGGCTACGCCGTGCGCTGCATTCTGACGCAGGCGGCGATGCAGTTCGTCACGCCGCTCGCCGCCGGGGCGCTGGTCGGCTCGCGTGTACATACCGACCTGTTCAATCCTGAACATGAATTCGACGTCGGCCATATTCGCCTGGCGCGCGAGGCCGACCTCGTCGTCGTCGCGCCGGCCACCGCCGACCTGATGGCGAAGATGGCGCAGGGCCTCGCGAACGATCTCGCCACCGCCGTGCTGCTGGCGACGCGAGCGAAGATTTTGCTCGCCCCGGCAATGAACCCGGCGATGTGGTCGCACAAGGCGACGCAGCGCAATCTGGCGCAATTGAAAGCCGATGGCGTCGCGCTGATCGGCCCCAATGCCGGCGAGATGGCGGAGCGCGGCGAACGCGGCGAGGGCCGCATGGCCGAGCCGCTGGAGATCGCCGGCGCCGTCGATCGTCTGTTCAAATCTGAAACATCGTCGCAGTCGCTCAAGGTCAGGCCGCTTGAAGGCTTGCGCATCCTCATCACCGCCGGCCCGACGCATGAGCCGATCGATCCGGTGCGCTATATCGCGAACCGTTCCTCGGGCAAGCAGGGTTATGCTGTTGCCGCCGCCGCCGCCGCCGCCGGCGCCGCCGTCACGCTCGTCAGCGGGCCGGTGATCCTGCGCAAGCCGGACGGCGTCACTGTCATCGACGTCGAAAGCGCGCGCGACATGCTGAGTGCCGTCGAAAAGGCGCTGCCGGTAGACATCGCCATTTTCGCCGCCGCCGTCGCCGACTGGCGCGTCGCCAATGCCGGCGAGCAGAAGATCAAGAAGCAGCCCGGCGCCGCAGTGCCGCAATTTTCACTGGCCGAAAATCCCGATATTCTCTCGACGATTGCGCACCGCACCCATAACCGGCCGTCGCTGGTGATCGGCTTTGCCGCCGAGACCGAAAACGTCATCGCCAATGCCAAGGCCAAGCTCGCCAGGAAGGGCTGCGACTGGATTCTCGCCAACGACGTGTCGCCGGCGACCGGCATCATGGGCGGCGACAGCAACACCATCCATCTCGTCACCAAAGATGGCGTTGACGACTGGCCGCCGCAAAGCAAGGAAGAAGCCGCCGCGATGCTGATCGCCAAAATCGTTGCTGCCGTTGGGAAGGACAGAACTTGAACGTCGAACTCCGCATCATGCGTTTGCCGCACGGCGAAGGATTGCCGCTGCCGGCCTATCAAAGCGCCCTCGCCGCCGGCTTCGATCTCACCGCGGCGGTGCCGGAAGAGGCGCCCCTCACGATAGGGCCCGGCGCCCGGGCACTGGTGCCGACGGGGCTGGCCTTCGCGCTGCCCGAGGGCTTCGAGGCGCAGGTGCGGCCGCGTTCTGGCCTCGCCATGAAACAGGGCCTCACCGTGCTCAATTCGCCCGGCACCATCGACGCCGATTATCGCGGCGAGGTGCAAGTGCTGCTCGTCAATCTCGGCACCGATTCGGTCGTCATCACGCGCGGCATGCGCATCGCGCAGTGCGTGATCGCAACCGTCACGCGCGCGAGCTTCGTGGTAACCGCGTCGCTCGATCAGACCGCGAGAGGAGCCGGCGGATTCGGTTCCACCGGGAGTTGAGAACGAATTATACCGCTTTTCGCTGGACGGATTAACGACTGTAATCTATTACCACGGGGGTAATAGCTTCCGTGGTGCCGATAATGCCGCTCGTTTCCCGCAAAGGCGTCCTGGCCATTGCCGCCGTAATCGATGTGGCCATGAATGCCGAGGACCGTCCGGTATCGGCCAAGGCGCTTGCCGCCCGCCACAAGCTACCTCCTCGCCATCTCGAACCCGTTCTGCAGGCGCTCGTCCGCGATGGCATCCTGCGCGGTATCCGCGGGCCCCATGGCGGCTACGAGCTGGCGCGCGAGCACCGCTACATCACCGCAGAGGACATTCTGCGCGCGGCCTCCAGCACTGATGAGGCCGACGACCTGCCGGTCCCGCCGTCGGGCCTGGTCAGCGACATCGTGCAGCCGGCGCTTGCTGAAGCGGAGCGCACGTTCTCAGCCGCGCTCGGCCGCATCAATGTCGACGACATGACGAAGCGAGCGCGCCACCGGCTTTAACCGCCACGCGCGCCGAAAACGTCGTCTCTCCTTGCTCCGTTCCCCATATGGACTCTTTCGGCGCGACTCCCTCGAAGGGTAAAGTCCAATGATTCGCGAGCGATAGGCTCGATCGCATCCGCATTCTCCGGCGCCATCGTCATGGGCCGGACGATGCGCCGTTCGATGCGTCGATGGCCATGGCGCTCGCCACGTTTCTTGGGGCACTCGGAATGCCGGCAGCACACCGGACGACGAACGGGGCACAGCGCTCTCGTCCGAAGCGAAGCGGATTCCTGGGATCCGTTTCGCGCGCGGCGCTCATTGCCGCCTCATGGGCTGCTTTCGGCAAAGCGGTCCTGGCGCAGCCTGCCGTCGAACAGGCCACGACGTCATTCGGCCGCCACGACTTCGCGACGCTGACGATCATTGGCGGTCTGGTCGGCTTCTCGGTGCTGGCCACCATCGCGCTCGCCCGCAGCCGATACGCCAATCGCAGGAATTCGGTGCCGCGCGACGAAGCGATGGCCATGCAGGCCGAGATCGACCGGCTCAAGCAACTGTTGCTGTCGCATCCGCAGGTTCTGGTGACATGGCCGGCCGCGTCGGATGAGCCGGACATCATCGGCGACATTTCGATCGTCGGACCGGGTACGCCGCGCTTGCTCGCCTTCGGCACCTGGCTGGAGCCGGCGGCAGCGCAACGTCTCGACGACGCGGTCGCGCGCCTGCGCAGCGACGGCCGCGGCTTCACCATGACGCTGACGACTGTGGCCGGCCGGCCGCTGGAGGCTGAAGGCCGCGCGCTCGGCGGCAGCGCCATCCTCAGGCTGCGCGACGTCAGCGGCATCGAAAGCGAACTGGTTGAGGTCTCGACTCGCCACGATCGCCTCGCCGGCGATCTCGATACCCTGAAGGCCATGCTCGAGGCGCTGCCGGCGCCGGTCTGGGCGCGAGACGCCGCCGGCCACCTGACCTTCGCCAACAGTGCCTATGCCCGCGCGGTGGAAGCCAGCGACGTAACCGACGCGGTCACGCGCGAACTCGAAATGCTGGAGCGCACCGCCCGCGCCGAAATCGCACGGCTGCGCGCCGGCGGTGAAACCTTCGCCAAGCGTCTGCCGGCCGTGGTCGCCGGCGAACGGCGTATCTTCGACGTCGTCGAGGCGCCGACCGCATCCGGTTCGGCCGGCATGGCGGTCGATCGCACCGAAGCGGAAACCATGCGCGCCGAACTCAAGCGCATGACCGACGCGCACCGCCGCGTGCTCGACCAGCTCGCCACCGGCGTCGCCATCTTCAACGCCGACCGCAAGCTCGCTTTCTACAACACCGCGTTCCGCGTCCTGTTCGATCTCGATCCGGCGCTGCTGGAGCAGGCGCCGACAGACACCGCCGTGCTCGACACCTTGCGCAGCGCGCGCAAGCTGCCCGAAGAACAAGACTTCAAGCAGTGGAAACAGCAGCTCTACGAAGCTTATCGCGCCGTCGAGCCGAAGGAGCATATGTGGCACCTGCCCGACAACCGTACCTTGCGCGTTGTCACGACGCCCAATCCGGAAGGCGGCGTCACTTATCTCTATGACGATGTGACCGAACGTCTGGATATGCGCCGGCGCTACGAGGCGCTGATCAAGGTGCAGAGCGAAACGCTCGATCATCTGGGCGAAGCTGTCGCCGTGTTCGCCTCCGACGGCCGCGTGCGCCTGCACAATCCGGCCTTCCAGAGCATGTGGAAGCTGACGCCCGAGGCGCTCGACACCCATCCGCATGTCGAAGCCGTCACCGCCTGGACGCAGGCTCTGCACGATGATGGCGCGGTATGGCGCGCGCTGCGCGAAGCCGTAACCGGCATCGACAACCGCGAGCCGGTCGCCGCCACCATCGAGCGTCGCGACGGCATGATGATCGACATGGCGACCATGCCGCTGCCGGACGGCGCCACGCTCGTCACCTTCCAGGACGTCACCGATACGGTGAATGTCGAACGCGCCCTGCGCGAACGCAACGAGGCGCTGGTCGCCGCCGACTCGATCAAGATCGAGTTCGTGCATCACGTTTCCTATGAGCTGCGCTCGCCGCTGACCAACATCATCGGCTTTGCCAATCTGCTCGGCGACCCGGCCTTCGGCCCGCTCACGCTGAAGCAGCGCGAATATCTCGGCTACATCACCACCTCGACCAACGCGCTGCTGGCCATCATCAACAACATCCTCGACCTTGCCACCATCGACGCCGGCGCCATGACGTTGAACCTGGGGCAGGTCGATATCCGTGCCAGCATGTACGAAGCCGCCGAAGGCGTGCAGGACCGACTGATCCCCAATCACGTCACGCTCGACATCGTCGCCGATTCCGGCATCGGCAGCTTCACCGCCGACGCCAAGCGCTTGAAACAGGTGCTGTTCAATCTGCTGTCGAACGCCGTCGGCTTCTCGCCGCCGAATGCAGCGGTCACGCTGACGGCAAAGCGGCATGGCGACACCGTCATCTTCGCGGTGAGCGATCGCGGCCCCGGCATCGAGCCCGAGCGTCATGACAAGGTGTTCGACCTGTTCGAGACCGACGCCAACGGCTCCGGGCATCGCGGCACCGGGCTGGGCCTGTCGCTGGTGCGCTCCTTCGTCGAACTGCATGGCGGCACGGTGTCGATCGAATCCACCGTTGGCCAGGGCACCACGGTCACCTGCGTTTTCCCGGCCGAACAGCAGCGCCGTCCGGTGGAGACGCCGGCCGCCAAGATCCCAGCGACGAAGCGCAGCGCCGCGTAGCGCTAAAACTGATTCAACTCCCTGGGACAACGGCAAACAAAAACCCCCGCGGTGAACCGCGGGGGCCTTTGACGCATTCACGCTTACGCTTACGCTGACGCGAACGCTACTCTTACCCGGGAGGGTAATTAGCGGACGTAACGAGCCGGACGCTGCTGGTAGCCGACATACTCGCCGTTGGCGCAAGCATCCTTGTTCGCGCCGAACAGCGCGTGGAAGCCGCGGCACGGCTGCAGCACGCCGTCGATCAGCGCGACGGTGCCGACACCGGCGACGCCGCCAATGGTCGCGGCGCCTGCCGCAGTGGTCGGCAGCGTGCTGCCGGCGATCGTCGGCGCCGCGCCGAACCAGCCGTTATAGAGACCAAAGCCGACGACCGCGCCGGTGGCGACGCCCACGGCGGGCACGGCCAGCGGATAATACGCGTCGCCGCGGCCCGGAGCCTCGACGGCACCAGCCACGCCCGGCAGCGCAACAGCGGCCGCGGTGACGGCGGCAACGGACAGACCTGCGATCAGTTTACGCATGCGAATTCTCCATCTTCATTCGTTCAAAACCCCTCGGGGTTGAGAACTATCTATGTAGGCACGCGTTCCTGTTCCGCCCGCCGAATCGCAGGAATTCCGCAACGAATCCCCATGCGTGGCGGGAAAATGTCGAACCGGGCTCAATCGGGGCACGAAGGTGGCAGAGACCGGGTGCGCTGGCGGGGTACCGCGCGCTGCGCCTATAAAGACGATCATTCTTTGGACGATTCGATGCCCTCCTCCCCGCCGGCCGCATCCAGTTTTACCGTCGCGCTGCACGACGAGCAGGCGACGCGGCGCCTCGCCGCCGACATCGCCAACCTGATCGAGCCGGGCGATGTCATCACGCTGCTCGGCGATCTCGGTGCCGGCAAATCGGCCTTCGCGCGCGCTTTCATCCGTCATCTCGCCGGCGACGAAAATGCCGAAGTGCCGAGCCCGACCTTTACGCTGATGCAGAGCTACGACCTGCCGCGCTTCGCGCTGGTCCATGCCGACCTGTACCGGCTGTCGGGCCCCGACGAACTCACCGAACTCGGCTTCGACGATGAAGCCGGCAAGACCGTGATGCTGATCGAATGGCCAGAGCGCGCCCGCGGCCATCTGCCGGCAGACCGCGTCAATGTCGCGCTGATGCTGGATGCCAGCCGCGGCGACACCTTTCGACACTGCAAGGTCACCGGACTTGGCAAGCTTGCCGCGCGTGTCGAACGCATCGATCGTATTCGCCGTTTTCTCGAGGCCAATGGCTTCGCCGATGCAGCGCGCACGCGCATGCAGGGCGATGCATCGAGCCGAATGTATGAGCGGCTGACGCGCGGCGGCGAGAGCTTCATCCTGATGAACTCGCCGCGCCGCCCCGACGGGCCGCCGGTCGAGGGCGGCAAGCCTTACAGCGCCATTGCGCATCTCGCCGAGGACGTGACGCCGTTCATCGCCATGGCGCGTGCGCTCGACGAGGAAGGCCTGTCGGCGCCGAAGATCATCGCCGCCGATCGCGCCGCAGGGCTGCTCATTCTCGAAGACCTCGGTCTTGAAACGGTGGTCGAGGGCGAGCCGCCGGCGCCGATCGCCGAGCGCTATGGCGTCGCCACCGATCTGCTCGCCGCCCTGCATCGCACGCCGAAGCCAAACGACCTGCCGGTCGAGCCCGGCGTTTCCCATCGCGTGCCGCGTTTCGATGTCGCCGCGATGCTGATCGAGGTGTCGCTGCTGATCGACTGGTATCTGCCGCATGCCGGCATCGAGCCCGATGCGACGCTGCGCGACGCCTATCGCGCGCTGTGGACCGATGCGCTCAAGCCGGCACTCGAGGAGCCTCCGACCTGGGTGCTGCGCGATTATCATTCGCCGAACCTGATCTGGCTGCCGCGGCGCGACGGCATCCGCCGCATCGGGCTGCTCGACTTCCAGGACGCAGTGATGGGCCCGGCCGCCTATGACGTCGCCTCGCTGCTGCAGGACGCGCGCGTGGACGTTCCCGAAGACCTCGAGGTGCAGTTGCTGGTGCGCTATCTGCGCCGCCGCGAAGACGAGGATGGTTTCGCGCGCGAAGCCTTCGTGCATCTCTATGCGCTGATGGCGGCACAGCGCGCTTCCAAGATCCTCGGCATCTTCGCCCGTCTCGACAAGCGCGACGGCAAGCCGCAATATTTGCGTCATCTGCCGCGCGTATGGACCTATCTGCAGCGCGCGCTGGCGCATCCGGCGCTGGCGCCGCTCGCCGACTGGTACGGCGCCAACATTCCCGCACCGGACATGAAGAACGCATGAGCATCGACACGCCGCATAGCGCCATGGTGCTTGCCGCCGGCTTCGGCCAGCGCATGCGGCCTTTGACCGCGACAAGGCCTAAGCCCCTGGTCGAGGTCGCCGGCAAGCCGTTGCTCGATCATGTGCTCGACCGGCTCAAAGATGCCGGCGTCGCGCAGGCGATCGTCAATGTGCATTATCTCGGCGACCAGATCGTCACGCACACGGCGACCCGCGCCGCGCCGAAGGTGATCATCTCCGACGAGCGCGACGCGCTGCTCGACACCGGCGGCGGCGTGGTCAAGGCCATGCCGCTCCTCGGCGGCGCGCCGTTCTTTCACATCAACTCCGACACGATCTGGATCGACGGCGTGCAGCCAAACCTGACGCGGCTCGCCGAGCATTTCGACGAGGCCGCGATGGACGCGCTGCTGCTGCTCGCGCCGACCGCCGGCAGCATCGGCTATGACGGCCGCGGCGATTTCCTGATGGCGCCGGACGGCCGCCTCGCCTGGCCGGAAGAACGTGCGGTGGCGCCCTTCGTCTTTGCCGGCGCGGCGATCCTGACGCCACGCTTGTTCGAGGGCGCGCCGCAGGGCGCCTTCTCGCTGACCAAATTGTTCGACAGAGCCATCGACGCCGGCCGGCTCTATGGCCTGCGCCTCGAGGGCCTGTGGATGCATGTCGGCACGCCCGACGCCATCGCGCTGGCCGAACAGGCGATCGCGGAGAGCACGGGGTGATTTTTGATTGATCGACGACCTCCCGGCCGTTCGTCCCCGCGCAAGCGGGGACCCACAAAATCACGACTGGATTCCCGCTTGCGCGGGAATGAACGGAGGTTAGATCGGGCGCACTGCCTCTCACCAGTTTGTGTATTCTAGCCGCATGAAGCCCAACCTCTTCACCATCCCCGCGTCGGCGCCGTTCCTCGAGGTGCTGATCGACGCGCTGCTCGCCGGGCGGCTGGTGAAAGGTTATCCGGCCTCGCGCGATCCGCTCGAAATCGCCCGCGCGACGCTCTATCTGCCGACGCAGCGCGCCTGTCGCGTCGCCCGCGACGTTTTCCTCGACCGGCTCGGCCTCGACGCCGCCATCCTGCCGCGCATCGTGCCGCTCGGCGGGATCGACGAGGACGACATCGCCTTTGCCGAAGCCGCCAAGGCCGAACTGCCGGAACAGGCGCTGGCGATCCCCGAAGCGATGAGCGGCCTGTCGCGGCTGCTGCCGCTGTCGGCGCTGATCCTCAAATGGGCGACCACCATCGCGCCGAAGGATCGCGGACAAAAGAATCCAGGCGATGTGCCGCTGGTCGCCAGCAATCCCGTCACCGCCTTCCGCCTGGCGCAGGATCTGGCGCGGCTGATGGACGACATGACGACGCGGCAGGTGCCGTGGGACGCGCTCGACGACCTCGTGCCCGACGAGCACGACAAATACTGGGACCTGACCCTCGGCTTCCTCAAATTCATCCGCGCGCAATGGCCGGAGATTCTGGCCGGCGGCAACCGCATCGAGCCGGCCGAGCGCCGCGACCTGCTGATCAAGGCCGAGACCGAGCGCCTCGCCAATGCCAGCGACCCGATCATCGCCGCCGGCTCGACGGGCTCGATTCCGGCGACCGCGACCTTGCTCGACACCATTTCAAAGCTGCCGCATGGCGCCGTGGTGCTGCCCGGCCTCGACACCGATCTCGACGACAAAAGCTGGGAGGCGATCCTCAGCGACAACGACGCCGCGCATGGCCATCCGCAATTCGCGCTGGCCTCATTGATCAAGCGCATCGGCGTCATGCGCTCCGATATCACCGCGCTCGCCGCGCCGTCGCCGCATGGCCGCGAGCGCGTCACCTCGGAAGCCTTGCGTCCCGCGCTGGCGAGCCAGCTCTGGCAGGCGCTGCCGGGCGACGCTGAGTTTGCCGTGCGCGCCGATGCCGCGATCGACGCTGTCGCGGTTGTCGAAACCGCCAATGCCGAGGAAGAAGCGCTGGCGATTGCGGTCACCTTACGCGAGGCAATGGAGACCCAAGGCAAGACCGCCGCGCTGGTGACGCCGGACGTCGCGCTCGGCCGCCGCGTCGCCGCACTGCTGGCGCGCTGGAACGTGCCGGTGGACGATTCGCGCGGCCAGTCGCTGGCCGATCTGCCGGAAGGCGTGTTCGCGCGGCTGGTGGCCGACGTTGTGCGCCACAAATTCGCGCCCATCCCGCTGCTCGCTCTGCTCAAGCATCCGGCAAGCCCGTTCGATACCCATGCGATCAGCGTGCTGGAGCGCGCGACCTTGCGCGGCACACGGCCGAAAGAAGGCACCAAAGGACTTGCCGGCGCGCTCGCCGATATCCGCGCGCAGATCGCGCTTGGCCGCGCCGGCAAGCCATCCGGCCTGCATCGCTCCGATCCGCGCCTCGCGCTCAGCGATGCCGATCTCGATGCGGCCAGCGCTTTGATCGAAACGCTTCAGCGCCACATAGCGCCGCTCGAGAAACTGGAAGCCGCGCAGCCGATCGGCATCTTCGCCGCCAAACATGCCGAGGCGCTGACCACGCTCGGCGGCATGACGCGCGAACTGCAAGCGACGTTCGACGAACTCACCGTCGCCGAAGCGCTCGACGTCTCTATTTCCGACTATGCCGAGCTGTTTCATCTGGCGATTGCCGACCGCACCATTCATCGCGCGCCGGCCGATGCGCGCATCCGCATCTTCGGCCTGCTCGAAGCGCGCCTGCAGCATGTCGATCGCCTGGTGCTCGGCGGCCTCGTCGAAGCCGTTTGGCCGCCGGAAGCGAAGGCCGATGCCTGGCTGTCGCGGCCGATGCGGCGGCAGCTTGGCCTCGATCTGCCGGAGCGGCGCATCGGCCTGTCGGCGCATGATTTCGCGCAGGCGCTCGGCGCGCGCGAGGTGATCCTGTCGCGGCCGGCCAAACTGGGCGGCGAGCCGACGGTGGCGTCGCGCTTCGTGCAGCGCCTCGCCGCCGTGCTCGGCGAGGCGCGCTGGAAAGCCGCGCGCGAGCGTGGCGCGCATTATGTCGCGCTGGCCCGCACCCTCGACGAGGCCGCGACCGTCACGCCGGCGCAGCGCCCCGAGCCAAAGCCGCCCTTCGACGCGAGGCCGCGCCGCCTCAGCGTCACCGAAGTCGAAGACCTGCTGCGCGATCCCTATACGATCTATGCCCGTCATGTGCTGAAGCTGCAGCCGCTCGACGACATCGACGCGCCGATCGACGCCGCGGCGCGCGGCACCTTCATTCACGACTCGATTGCCGAATTCGACCTCGCCCACAAGAACGGGCCGCTGCCCGCCGACGCGCTCTCGGCCCTGCTCGATATCGGCAAGAGCCACTTCGCACCGCTGGAGAATTTCCCGGAAGCCAAGGCGTTCTGGTGGCCGCGTTTCGAGCGCATCGCGGCGTGGTATGTCGGCTTCGACGCCAAACGCCGCGCGGGAGCACAATCGCTGTCGATCGAAGTCGGCGGCAAGCTCCCCATCGACTTCGGCAACGACACCTTCACGCTGACCGTGCGCGCCGACCGCATCGAATGCCTCGCCGACGAGCGCTACGCCATCATCGACTACAAGACCGGCGCGCCGCCCTCCGACAACCAGGTCAGCGCCGGCCTGTCGCCGCAGCTCACGCTGGAAGCGGCGATCCTCAAGGACGGCGGCTTCAAGGGCATCCCGGCGGGCGGTTCCGTCGCCGAACTCCTTTATGTGCGCCTGAGCGGCGGCGTCGAGGCCGGCGAAGAGCGCTCGGTCAAATTCAAGGACAGCACGCCGGACATGAAGGCCGACGAGGCGCTGGCCGAACTGACCGGCGTGCTGGCGAAGTTCGCCGATCCGAACAGCCCTTATCTCTCGCTGCGCCATCCGATGTGGAAGAACCACTACGGCACTTACGACCACCTCGCCCGCATCAAGGAATGGTCGTTGACCGGCGGTCTCGATGAGGAGGCCGGCGAATGAGTAAGCCGCTCACCATTCCGCCCGATGTCATCGCGTTGCAGACATCGGCGTCCGATCCGGCGCAGTCGGCCTGGGTGTCGGCCAATGCCGGCTCCGGCAAGACGCATGTGCTGGCGCAGCGCGTTATCCGGCTGCTGCTGAACGGCACCGATCCGGCGCGCATTCTCTGCATCACCTTCACCAAGGCCGCTGCCGCCAATATGGCGAACCGCGTGTTCGACGTGCTGCGCGGCTGGACCGTGCTCGACGACACCGCGCTCGATGCGGCGATCACCCGCACCGGCGTCAGGACGATCACGCCGCAACTGCGCCTGCGCGCGCGGCAATTATTCGCGCTGGCGCTCGATACGCCGGGCGGGCTGAAGGTGCAGACCATCCACGCCTTCTGCACGCAGTTGCTGCATCTGTTTCCGTTCGAGGCCAATGTGCCGGCGCGCTTCGAGGTGCTGGACGAGGCCACCGAACATCAGCTTTTGCACGACCTCACCATGAAGGTGCTGCTCGGGGCGGCGCAGAATCCGGACACGCCGCTCGGCCGCGCGCTCAAGCAGGCCGTGCTCGCCGCCGCCGACCAGACCTTCCAGGACATGGTGCGCAACGCCATCCGCGAACGCGACGCGCTCACCCGCTGGATCGCGGGTACCGGCGGCATCGACGGCGCGGCGGCGCAACTGTCGCAAACGCTCGGCCTTCAAGCCGGCGACACGGCGGAGGCGGTCGACGCGGCCTTGTTCGCCGAGAGCCTGTTCATTCAATCGGAATGGCCATCGGTCGCCGCCGCGCTGGAAACCGGCACCAAGACCGACAAGGATCAGGGCGGCCGCTTCCGTTCGCTCGCCGCGCTCGATGCCGTTGCCCGTATCGAGACCTATCTCGACATCTTCTGCACGAGCACACGCGACAAGACGCGCGAACGCATCGCCACAAGCGGCGTGCAGAAGGCGCATCCCGACCTGTGCGAGCGCCTGATGCGCGAGCGCGACCGCGTCTGGGCGCTGCTGACGAAGAAACGCGCCGTCGAAGCCCGCGACCGCAGCATGGCGCTGTTTGTCATTGCTCATGCCGTGATCGGCGGCTTCGAGAAGGAGAAGAACCGCCGCGGCCTGCTCGATTACGACGACCTCATCGACAAGACGCTCGAACTGCTCACCGAGCAGAGCGCCGCCTGGGTGCATTACAAGCTCGACAGCGGCATCCATCACGTCCTGATCGACGAGGCGCAGGATACGAGCCCGAAGCAATGGGCCATCGTGCAGGCACTGGTGTCCGAATTCTTCGCCGGCAAGGGCGCGCATGAGCGCACGCGCACCATCTTCGCCGTCGGCGACGAGAAACAATCGATCTTCTCCTTTCAGGGCGCCAAGCCGAAAGAGTTCGCCGAGAACCGGCGGCAGTTCGCGCAGCTGCACGAACGCGCCGAGCTCGCCTTCGCCGGCATCGAATTCAAGCGCTCGTTCCGCTCCGGCTCCAATGTGCTCGGCGCGGTCGATACGGTGTTCGCCAGCGCCGCGGCCTTTGCCGGCTTGAGCGACGACAATGTCGCGCCGGTGCACGAAGCCTTGCCCGACAAGGCCCCAGGCCTCGTCGAATTGTGGGATCTCACCGAAGCCGACCTGATCGAGAAGAAACCGGCCTGGCTGGCGCCGTTCGATCTGCAGACCGCGCGCAGCGCGCCGACCAAGCTCGCCGAGCGCATCGCCAACACCATCACGGCCTGGCGGCGGCAAGGCGTGTCGCCCAAGGACGTGCTCATTCTGGTGCGCCAGCGTGGGCCGCTGTTCGAAGCCGTCATCCGCGCGCTCAAGCAGGCCAACATTCCGGTCGCCGGCGCCGACCGCCTCGTCCTCACCGAGCACATCGCGGTGATGGACCTGATGGTGCTCGCCGATGCGCTGCTGCTGCCGGAGGACGATCTGGCGCTCGCCACCATTCTCAAGAGCCCGTTTTTCGGCCTTTCCGATGCGGCGCTGGAACAACTCGCCTATGATCGCGGCGGCAACAGCCTGCATGCGGCGCTGCGCGCGCTGCGGCCTGAGCTGGCGGCACAGTTCGATCTGCTGCGTGGCAAGGCGCGCGAACTTTCGCCCTTTGCCTTCTATGCCTGGCTGCTCGGCGCCCATGACGGCCGCAAGCGGTTCCTCGCGCGGCTCGGCCACGAAGCCTCCGACGCGCTCGATGAATTTCTGAATCTCGCACTCGATTACGAATCGCGCGAGACGCCGACCTTGCAGGGCTTCGTCGCCTGGCTGCGCGCCGCCGAAGCGGAAGTGAAGCGCGACATGGAAATGGAGCGCGACGAGGTGCGTGTCATGACCGTGCATGGCGCGAAGGGCCTCGAGGCGCGCTTCGTCATTCTCGCCGATACGACGACCAAGCCGGAAGGCGCCATCCCGCCGAAATTGCTGACGCTCGTGCCGGACAGAGCGGTTCCCGACGCGGCGGCCCCAATGGTGTGGTCGGGCCGCAAGGCCAATGACAGCGAAGCCATGGCGGCGGCGCGCGAGGCGAAACTGCGCGAGGCGACGGACGAATATCGCCGCCTGCTCTATGTGGCGATGACGCGCGCCGCCGAGCGGCTCGTCGTTTGCGGCATCAAGGGCGACCGCAAGATCCCGGACGGCTGCTGGTATCAACTCGTCGATAACGCGCTCGGCGAGATCGCCGTGCGCGAAGCGGCGGATGATACGATTGGCGACGGCGAAGGCACCGTGCGGCGCTTCCGCAAGACCGATCCTTACGCGGCAGCGGAAGCCGCGGCGGAACCGCGCGCGGCGTCGCCGGAAAAAACCGAACCGGCGATTATCATCCCCGACTGGCTCAGGCGCGACGCGCCGCGCGACGTTACGCCCCGCATCATCACGCCATCGGGCTTCGACGAAAGCGCGCGGCGGCCGCTGCCGGTGAACGGGCAGAACAAGGCGCAGAACATGGCAATGCTGCGCGGTTCGCTCACCCACCGGCTGCTGCAGTCGCTGCCGGGCATTCCGCCCGAGCGGCGGCTCAAGGCGGCGCAGGATTACGTCGCCCGCGAGGGCAGCAAGCTCGCCACCGCCGACCACGCGCCGCTGATCGCCGACGTCCTGCGCGTGCTTGACGATGCCCGCTTCGGCGCCCTGTTCGGCCCCGGCAGCCGCGCCGAGGTGCCGATCGTCGGCTTGGTCGAGGTTGGCGGCGAAACCCGGCGGGTCAATGGCCAGGTCGACCGCCTCGTCGTCACCGCCGACTGGGTGCTGATCGCGGACTACAAGACGAATCGTCCCGCGCCGCGAGCTTTGGCCGAGGTGCCGCCTCAATATGTCCGGCAACTGGCGCTGTACCGCGCCGTGCTCGCCAAATTATACCCGCAAAAAACCGTGCGCTGCGCCCTGATCTGGACCGAAGCTCCTGATTTGATGGAGCTTTCGGCCGAGGCGCTGACCCATGCCCTGGCGGCGGTCACATCCGCGCGACCCGTGTCTTGACGCTATAGGGTGCCGTCCATACGTTCCGGGCGTCGCAATTTTGCGGCCCGATTCTCAGGCCGCCAGTCACAGTAAAGGGGCTCGTCATGGCCGTCGGCAAAACTACGGATGCAAGCTTCGACACGGACGTTCTGAAGTCGTCCGAGCCGGTGGTCGTGGACTTCTGGGCCGAATGGTGCGGCCCGTGCCGCATGATCGCCCCGGCGCTCGAAGAGATTTCCGGCGCAATCGGCGACAAGGTGAAGATCGTCAAGCTGAACGTCGACGAGAACCCGAACATCGCCGCCAAGTACGGCATCATGTCGATCCCGACCTTGCTGCTGTTCAAGAATGGCGAGATCGCCGATCGTCAGGTCGGCGCCGCGCCGAAGCAGAAGCTGCAGCAGTGGATCAGCGCCGCGGTCTGATCCGCGCGCCAGGTTCAAGGTTACGAACGGCCGGGTGATCCCCGGCCGTTTTTGTTTTTCTTGTCCCTCCCCGTCTTCGGGGAGGGTGGCGAGCGCAGCGAGCCGGGTGGGGTTGCTGCCAAGTAATTCTCGAAAGGTCACCCCACCCCGATTGCACTTCGTGCAATCGACCCTCCCCTTTCAGGGGAGGGATAAGGAAGATCACACCGGCTCCGTACCGTTCTCGCGCAGCACTTCGCCGGCCAGATACAGCGAGCCGGTGATGAGAATGCGCGGCGGCGCATCGAAATCCAGTTTGCGCACCGTCTCCAGCGCTTCCGTAACGTTGCCGCGCGCCATCGCCGGAAGGCCGACGCCTTTCGCCGATTCGGCAACATCGGCCGCGCTGAGTCCTTTGTCGGCGCCGGGCACCGGCACCGTGATCATGTGGCGCGCAAGGCCCGTGAAATTGCGCAGGAAGCCGGCGGCGTCCTTGGTCGCCAGCATGCCAACGATCATCACCAGCGGCCGCGACACGCGCTCCTCGATATCGGCAAGCGCCGCGGCGATGGTGCGGCCGCCATCGGGATTGTGCCCGCCGTCGAGCCACAATTCGGCGCCCGGCGGAATGAGATCGACCAGATGCCCGGCACTCAAACGTTGCAGCCGCGCCGGCCAGTCGGCCTTCGCGATGCCGTCCTCATACGCTGCCGGCGCAATTTTCAGCGACGGCACCGCGCGCAAAGCGGCAATCGCCAGCCCGGCATTCTCGAACTGATGTCGGCCGAACAATTTCGGCGCCGGCAGATCGAGCAGGCCGTTGTCGTCCTGATAAACGAGACGGCCGCGTTCTTCGGTCGCGGTCCAGTTCTCGCCGGCAATGCGGATCGGCGCCTTCATGCGCGCCGCCTGCCGTTCGATCACGGCCAACGCGTCGCGTTGCTGCGCGGCAACCACCACCGGCACATCCTGCTTGATGATGCCAGCCTTCTCGAACGCGATCTTCTCCAGCGTGTCGCCGAGGAAGTCGAGATGATCGAGCGACACCGGCGTGATGACGCTCACCAGCGGCTTGTCGATGACATTGGTGGCATCGAGCCGGCCGCCGAGGCCGACTTCGAGCAACAGCACATCGGCCGGTTGGCGCGAGAACAGCAGCATGCCGGCGGCGGTGGTGATCTCGAACACCGTGATCGGCGCATCGCCATTGGCGCGTTCGCATTCCTCCAGCGCCGCCGACAGTTCGACATCGCCCACCAGCGCGCCTTCGCCGCCTTTCTGGCCCAGGCGAAAGCGCTCGTTGAAATGCACCAGATGTGGCGAGGTGTAGACATGCACCGACAAGCCCGCAGCCTCCAAGATGGCCCGCAGGAAGGCGATGGTCGAACCCTTGCCGTTGGTGCCGGCGACATGGATGACCGGCGGCAGCTTGCGCTCGGGATGGCCAAGCGCAGCCAGCAACCGCTCCAGCCGCTCGAGCGACAGGTCGATACGCTTGGGATGCAGCGCGGTCAGCCGCGCGAGGATGGAGTCGACGGGGTTCATGTCTATAAATCGTGCCGCAAGCTCGGACTAACTCCCTCTCCCCATGGGGGAGAGGGTTGGGGTGAGGGGGCAAGTGCCTAACGATAGGTCGCAACCCCTCACCCGACGCACTACGTGCGTCGACCTCTCCCACCCGAACTCGGGTTTACCCGAGTTCGGCATTTTAAATGGTCGAAGTCGGATATATCCGACTTCGACTGGGAGAGGTGAAGAAAGGAGCGCGGCTACGATATCAGAGAATCGCGCCAGTAATCACGCCGCCGGCAGTTGCTTGTCCGCCGGAACAGCCGCCGGCTGCTTGGTGAGCAGGCGGCAGAGATTTGCAAGCGTGGCGCGCAGCTGATGACGATGGACGACCATGTCGACCATGCCGTGCTCGGCGAGATATTCCGAACGCTGGAAACCCGCCGGCAACTTTTCGCGAATGGTCTGCTCGATGACGCGCGGGCCGGCAAAACCGATCAGCGCGCCGGGCTCGGCGACATGCACATCTCCCAGCATGGCATAGGACGCCGTGACGCCGCCGGTGGTCGGATTGGTGAGCACGACGATGTAGGGCTTCTTGGCCTCGCGCAGCAACTGCACCGCCACCGTGGTGCGCGGCAGCTGCATCAGCGACAGGATGCCTTCCTGCATGCGCGCGCCGCCGGACGCGGCGAACATGATGAAGGGCGTCTCGCGCTTGATCGCGGTTTCCAGCCCGGTGATGATCGCCTCGCCGGCGGCCATGCCAAGCGAGCCGCCCATGAAATCGAAATCCTGAACGCCGATGGTCACCGGCTGACCTTCGAGGCGGCCGATGCCGAGCTTCACGGCGTCCTGATAGCCGGTCTTGGTGCGCGCATCCTTGAGGCGGTCGGCATAGCGGCGCTCGTCGCGGAATTTGAGCGGATCGACCTGCACCTCGGGCAGCGCGATGTCTTCATACTCGCCGCCGTCGAACATGGTCGCGAGGCGCTTCGGCGCCGAGATGCGCATGTGATAGCCGGACGAGGGAATGACGAACTGGTTCTGCTCGACGTCCTTGTAGAACACGAGCTGGCCGGTTTCCGGGCATTTGATCCAGAGATTGTCCGGCGTCTCGCGGCGCAGGAAGCTGCGGATCTTCGGCCGTACGACGTTGTTGATCCAGTTCATATTCGCTCCGACGGTCATGCCCGTCCGTACGGGCTGCCGATAGATAAGAATCCGATTCCTAAGCCGCTACTATGAACGAATTGTGGTGCGGTTATTCCGCCGCCACCTTGCCCGCTGCACGCACGCCCTTGGCGATGTCCGCGACCAGATCGGTCACCGCCTTGACCGTCGCCGGCCCGCCTTTGCCCTCGGCTTCGAGCGATTTGCGCAGCGCATCGATCAGCGCCGAGCCGACCACGACGCCGTCGGCGCCGGCCGCGATGGCGCGGGCGCTTTCGGCGTTCTTGACGCCGAATCCGACCGCCACCGGCAGCTTCGTATGCTTCTTGATGCGCTGCACCGCCGCCGACACCTTGGTCGCGTCCGGCGCCGCCGAGCCGGTGATGCCGGTGATCGACACGTAATAGACAAAGCCCGAAGTGTTGTTGAGCACCGCCGGCAGGCGCTTGTCGTCGGTGGTCGGCGTGGCGAGACGGATGAAATTGAGACCCGCCTTCAGCGCCGGCAGGCACAGTTCTTCGTCTTCTTCCGGCGGCAGATCGACAACGATGAGGCCATCGACGCCGGCTTCCTTCGCGTCCACCAAGAATTTGTCGACGCCGTAGATGTAGATCGGATTGTAGTAACCCATCAGCACGATCGGCGTGGCGCTGTCGTCCTTGCGGAAATCGCGCACCATCTGGATCGTCTTCTTCAGCGTCTGACCCGCCTGGAGCGCGCGCACGCCGGCCGCCTGGACCGACGGGCCGTCGGCCATCGGATCGGTGAACGGCATGCCGAGCTCGATCACATCGGCCCCCGCCTTGGGCAGCGCCTTGATGATCGCCATCGACGTTGCGTAATCCGGATCGCCGGACATGACGAAGGTTACGAGCGCCGCGCGGCCTTCGCTCTTGAGGTCGGCGAAACGCTTTTCGATACGGGTGGTCATTTCTTGTGCGCCTCCAGCCAGGCCTGCACGCTGGCGAGATCCTTGTCGCCGCGGCCGGACAGGTTGACCACCATCAGGTGATCCTTCGGCAGCTTCGGCGCCAGATCGAACACGCGCGCCAGCGCATGCGCCGGCTCCAGCGCCGGAATGATGCCCTCGAGCTGGCTGCACAACTGGAACGCCGCCACCGCTTCCTCGTCGGTCGCCGACAAGAACTTCACGCGGCCCATGTCGTTCAGCCAGGCATGTTCCGGGCCGATGCCGGGATAATCGAGGCCGGCGGAAATCGAATGCGCCTCGGTGATCTGGCCGTCGTCGTCCATCAGGAGATAGGTCCGATTTCCATGCAGCACGCCGGGACGGCCGCCGGTCACGGACGCTGCGTGCTGGCCCGACGGAATGCCGTGGCCGGCCGCTTCGACGCCGTGAATCTCGACCGAGCGGTCATCCAGAAATGGATGGAAAAGCCCCATGGCATTGGAGCCGCCGCCGATGCAGGCAATGAGCGAATCCGGCAGGCGGCCCTCGAGCTCCTGCATCTGCGCGCGGGTTTCGTCGCCGATGATGCACTGAAAGTCGCGCACCATCGCCGGATAGGGATGCGGACCCGCCACCGTGCCGATGCAATAGAACGTATCGCTGACATTGGTGACCCAGTCGCGCAGCGCTTCGTTCATCGCGTCCTTGAGCGTGCTCGAACCGGACGTGACGGGACGCACTTCGGCGCCCAGCATCTTCATGCGCAGCACATTGGGCTGCTGCCGCTCGACGTCCACGGCGCCCATATAGACGATGCAGGGCAGACCGAACTTGGCGCACAAGGTCGCGGTGGCGACGCCGTGCATGCCGGCGCCGGTCTCGGCGATGATGCGCTTCTTGCCCATGCGCTGCGCCAGCATGATCTGGCCGGTGACGTTGTTCACCTTGTGCGCGCCGGTGTGATTGAGGTCTTCGCGCTTGAAATAGATCTTCGCGCCGCCGAACTTCTTCGTCAGCCGTTCGGCGAAATACAAAGGCGACGGCCGGCCGACATAATGCGCGAGGTAAGAGTCCATCTCCTTCTTGAACGAAGGATCGGCCTTGGCCTCGTTATAGGCCTTCTCCAGATCGAGGATCAGCGGCATCAAGGTCTCGGCGACGAAGCGGCCGCCAAAGATGCCGAAGTGGCCGCGCTCGTCGGGCCCGGTGCGGAAGGAATTGGGCTGCTGCTGTACGGTCATGAGGTTGCTTTTGCACTCACCTTTTCACCGAGCGCGGCGTCGGCCGCGCGCGCCGCGCGAATGAAGGCGCGGATTTTATCGGGGTCTTTCTCGCCGGGCGCGCGCTCGACACCGGACGACACATCGACGCCCGGCGCACGCGTGATGCGCAAGGCTTCGGCAACGTTATCGGCATCGAGCCCGCCCGACAGCAGGTAAGGCACGCCGGTCTTGAGCCCGGCGAGCAAGGTCCAGTCGAAGGTCTTGCCGAGGCCGCCGGGCCGCGTTGCATCCTGCGGGGCGCGGGCGTCGAACAGCAGCCGGTCGGCCACCTTGGAATATTCGAGAATCGGCGACAGGTCGGCCCGGGTCGCGATCGGCAGCGCCTTCATCACCGGCAGGCCGAAGCGCGAGCGCACCACGGCGACGCGCTCCGGCGTCTCGTTGCCGTGGAGCTGCAGCATGTCCGGCTTGAGGGCGGCGACGATGGCGGCAATCGCGTCGTTGGACGCATCGACCGTCAGCGCCACCTTCTGGACGCGGCCCTGCGCGCGGGCGCCAAGCAGGCGCGCCGCCTCGATACCGAGCGAGCGCGGGCTCGGCGGAAAAAACACGAAGCCGACCTGATCGGCGCCGGATTCGATCGCCACATCAAGGGTTTCGGGGGTGCGCAGGCCGCAGATTTTGATCGTCAGTGCCATCTCGGAGCGGGGTTCTACAGGCTTATTCCCGCGCCGTCCAAGGGCTTGGTCCAAGGGCTTGGCGAAGGGTCAGCCCGCGTCCGGCGGGGCCAGCGCGGGGGCTTCGGAGCGGCGGCTTTCGAGGCCCCTGCCCGCTTCACGGGCCGCCGCCTCGGCGGCGGAGGCGCGCTGGGTTTCGGTGACCAGCCGCTCGCGGGCGGCGGACAGTTCCTGCAGCAGCCGGCGGTTCTCGCCGTCGAGCCGGCGCGCCACCCGCCGCCATTTCGACTGGCGCAGCCAGGCCGCGGCGCCGCCGACGATGACGCCGAGGATGACCAGAATGAAGATCAGGACGAACAGCGGCACGGTGGCCGCATAGGCCGGGTTCGCGGTCGAGAACGGATCGAACGCCACCGTCACGGCATGCCGATTCGCCACGGCGAAGGCGATGATCAAGGCCGCGAGGGGCACGACGATGACAAGGGTGACGATCTTGCGGAGCATGGTGAACCTCGTGTTCCGGACGCGGTGCGAAGTGCCGTCACCTACCGCTGTCATGGCCGGGCTTGACCCGGCCATCTCGCTTAGGCGGGCGCAGTGCGTCCCTAAGCGAGATCACCGGGACAAGCCCGGTGATGACAGAGTGCGAATTACGCGCAGCGCGCCTCAATCCACGTCGTCGTCGGGGATGTCGGCGCTAGCGCCGTCGAGCTTGTTGAGCCGCTCGCGCATTTCCTTGCCGGTCTTGAAGAACGGCACCGACTTCTGCTCGACCGAGACATGGGCGCCGGTGCGCGGGTTGCGGCCGGTGCGGGCCGGGCGATGTTTGACCGAAAAGGCACCGAAACCGCGCAATTCAACGCGGTCGCCCTGCGCCATGGCGCCGGTGATCTCGTTGAGGATGGCGTTGACGATGTTCTCGACGTCGCGCTGGTAGAGATGGAGATTCTGGGCCGCGATGCGTTGCACCAGCTCCGATTTGATCATGGACGCCGCCTCTACCTTCACACTGTCAATTGGCCGGCGAAGGGTGCCAAAGCGCTAAGAGCCCGTCAAGATTGAGTCTTTCGACCGCAGCCGCGCCGGACCAGGCCTGGACCTGCTCGCCGAGGCTTTTCAGCCCGACTTGCTGAAAGCCATAGGCGGCGACATGCAGGAACGACAGTTCCCGAAATCGCGGCTCCAGGGAGAAGTCCTTTACCGGCGTCGAGGCCGGAATCTTCTTTTCCTTCTCCAGCCAGGCCAAAGCGGTCTTCTCATTGCCGAGCTGGTCCACCAGCTTGAGCGGCACGCCCTGCCGGCCGGTGAAGACACGGCCGTCGGCGACCTTGGTCAATTCGGCGTCGTCGAGCTTGCGGCGGTCCTTCACCAGCCCTTTGAACCAGGCATAGGAGTCGAGCACGATGGCCTCGATGGCGGCCCGCGCCTCCGGGCTGGTCGGTTCGAAGCCGTTCGGCGCGGCCTTCAGCGGCGACGATTTTACCTCCTCGACCTTGATGCCGATGGTCTTCAGCACCTCGGTAAAGTTCGGGTACTGGAACAGCACGCCGATCGAGCCGACCAGCGAGGTGTCGTGGGCGATGATGTGGTCGGAGGCGAGCGCGGCGATATAGGCGCCCGAGGCGGCCAAACCATCGACGACCACGACCATCGGCTTCTTCGACTGCAAATTGCGCAGCGCGTCGTAAAGCTGCTCGGAGCCGGCGGTGGTACCACCCGGCGAATCGAGATGGACGATGACCGCCCTGGCGCGCGATCGGCCGAGCCGCTCCAACGCATCGACGCGGTCCTGGTTGCCGCGGATCAGGCCCTGAATCTTGATGCGGGCGATGGAGTCCTCGCCCGGTTTGATGCCGCTGCCGGGCATCATCATCACCGCGCCGATACCGACCGCGACCAGCACGATCAGCAGGGCGGCGACACGCCAGAAGGTCAGTTTGCGCCGCAGCCGGCGGCGATCGACGATGGCATCGGCATCCAAGGACATGGTTTCGTTCCTCATCAGGCCCAATCCGTCATCCTGAGGTGCTCGGCCGAAGGCCAAGCCTCGAAGGATGAACGCCCGGGCCGCTCATCCTTCGAGGCTCGCATTAGCGCGTTTACGCGCGTCTTCGCGCTATGGCTCGCACCTCAGGATGACGGGGCGTTTTCTGATGCCCTTTTACCTGACGGATCGACACCCGCCAAAGAAAAACCCCGGAGCTTTCGCTCCGGGGTCTTGGCCGTTTTCGCTTTTAGAAAGCGGAAACCTTATTCGGCCTTTTCGTCACGCTGCTTGAGCGCGGCGCCGAGAATGTCGCCGAGCGAAGCACCCGAATCGGCCGAGCCATACTGCGCCATGGCTTCCTTCTCCTCGGCGACTTCGAGCGCCTTGATGGAGATACCGATCTTGTGGGTCTTGCGGTCGAACTGGGTGACGCGGGCGTCAACCTTCTGACCGACCGAGAAGCGCTCCGGCCGCTGATCGGCGCGCTCGCGCGCGAGATCGGCACGGCGGATGAACGCGGTGAGATCGGTATCGACGATCTTCACCTCGATACCACCGTCGTTGATCGCGGTGACTTCGCAGGTCACCACCGAGCCCTTCTTCATTTCACCGGCAGTGCCCGACGACATCGGATCGCCGGCGAGCTGCTTGATGCCGAGCGAAATGCGCTCCTTCTCGACATCGACGTCGAGAACCTGCGCCTTGACCATGTCGCCCTTGTTGTACTCGTCGATCACCTGCTCGCCCGGACGCTTCCAGTCCAGATCCGACAGGTGGACCATGCCGTCGACGTCGCCGTCGAGGCCGAGGAACAGGCCGAACTCGGTCTTGTTCTTGACTTCGCCTTCGACGATCGAGCCCGGCGGGTGCGTTTCGACGAACACTTCCCACGGATTGCGCATGGTCTGCTTGAGACCGAGCGAAATACGGCGCTTGACCGGATCGACTTCGAGGATCTGCACTTCGACTTCCTGCGAGGTCGAGACGATCTTGCCGGGGTGAACGTTCTTCTTCGTCCAGGACATTTCCGAGACGTGGATCAGGCCTTCGATGCCCGGCTCCAGTTCGACGAACGCGCCGTAGTCGGTGATGTTGGTCACGCGACCCTTGAACTTGGCCTGGATCGGGTACTTGGCCTCGATGCCCTGCCACGGATCGTCCAGCAGCTGCTTCATGCCGAGCGAGATGCGGTGCGTCTCGTGGTTGATCTTGATGATCTTGACCTTCACCTGCTGACCGATGTTGAGCACTTCGGTCGGGTGATTGACGCGGCGCCACGCGATATCGGTGACATGCAGCAGGCCGTCGATGCCGCCGAGGTCAACGAACGCACCGTAATCGGTGATGTTCTTGACCACGCCGTCGAT
>Ga0182747_1000233_pt1 | contig 58395 bp, 46 predicted proteins | sample eDN3rd30CBELigBY_FD_128526 | JGI IMG/M metagenome (GOLD analysis project Ga0182747, IMG submission 128526) | Enriched backyard soil microbial communities from Emeryville, California, USA - eDNA 3rd pass 30_C BE-Lig BY (version 2) (version 2) | ecosystem: Environmental > Terrestrial > Soil >... | reverse complement strand
GCATACACGCTGCGGTCCGAGCCCAGCTCCTTGAGCATGGGCGCGAAGAAACGGCCCGAGCCGCCGGCGTGATGCAGGCACACCAGCGGCGTACGTTCGTCGAAGCCACCGCCCGATGGGTATGCAGTCCAGACATGGATCTGGCCGTAACGGCACTCGGCATAGGAACGGCGAACGTGCACGGCGGCCGGTTGCGGCAGCGGCAGACGACTACGATGCTTGGCTTGGATCACTTAAGCGAACCCCCGCTTGATTGAAGTGGATACCGGCGATCGGCGTGAGGTGGGCCGATCACGGTCGGCGAACTGTCCGACAAAGTGTACGGATGCATCCCGTACAAGAAATGGATGCAGGTCTCAGCTTGTGGACGGCGCCGGCGCCGATTGCCGTCATCGCGAGACGCATCTCGAGAACGCCTTCGCTACACTCGTGCATCCGATCGGTGGCGCAACCCGAGGTTCCCGATGAGCATCACAGTTCCGACAAGCCGTGCAGTTAAGGGAAAACCGCATCGAGCGACGCTCGCGCTACTGCTCGCCGGCCTGGCTGCGGCGAGCGTCGCAACCGGCATTGCCGACGCTGCCGAACCTTTCACCGCCGAGGCGATGTGGAAGCTCAAGCGCCTGGCGGATCCGGCGATCTCGCCCGATGGACGCATGGCCGTAGTGGCGGTCACGACTTATGACATGCGCGAGAACAAGGGCGACGCCGACCTGTGGCTGGTGCCCACCAAGTCCGGCAAACCACGACAGCTCACCAGCGCCGTATCCGGCGATTCATCGCCGGCGTGGAGCCCGGACGGCGAGCTGATCGCGTTCATCTCCAAGCGCAACGACGACAAGGAGCCGCAGCTTTATGTCATCGCGGTCGACGGTGGCGAAGCGCGGCGGGTGACGAACGTACCCACGGGCGTCGCGGCGCCGAAATGGTTTCCGGATTCGCGGCGCCTCGCATTCATCACTCAGGTGTGGCCGGACCTGAAGACCTGGCCGGAGATGGCGGCACGCCTGCGCGAACGCGTCGATTCGAAAATGACCGCGCGCGTCTGGGACAAGGCACCGTTCTCCTACTGGGATCGGTTCCTGGACGATCGCAAGACCCATGTCTATTCCATCGGCATCGAGGGCGGCGAGCCCAAGGCCATCACGCTCGAAGCCGGCCATCCGCTCGACGCGGCCGAGCCCGATGCCAGTTCTTATGACATCTCCCCGGACGGCACCGAGATCGCGTTCGTCTCCGATACCGACACCACCGGCACCGATCCGAATTTCGATGTATTCGTGATGCCGGTGGACGGCGGCCCGGCCCGCAACCTCACCGCCGACAACCCGGCGAACGATTTCGCGCCGCTGTACAGCCCCGACGGGCGCCTGCTCGCGTTCCGTAAGCAGGTCATCAAGGGCTTCTATGCGGATCGGGCGCGACTGATGATCTATGAGCGCCGCAACCAGGCCACGCGCAACCTCACCGAAGACTGGGACCGGTCCGCCGACGGATTGGTGTGGTCGCCCGATTCGCATTCGTTGTTCGGCGCGATCGACGATGCCGGCACGCGTCGTGTTTATCGGTTCGACGTGGGCGGCGGCACGCCGCGCGCGATCACAGGCGATCGCAGCTTCGGCTCGCTCGCCGCGGCCGGCTCCGGCCCCGTCATCATCGGCTTGCGCCAGAGCTTCAGCGAGCCGCCGACGCTGGTCAGCATCATTGCCCGCACCGGTGCGGCCACCAAGCTGTCCGATTTCAACGATGCCGCGCTGGCCAATCTCACGCAGGGCAAGGTCGAGAGCGTCACGTACCAGGGTGCCAACGGCGAGGACGTGCAGATGTGGGTGGTATATCCGCCCAACTTCACGCCCGACCGGAAATGGCCGCTGCACCTGCTGCTGCACGGTGGACCGCACAACGGCGTGACCGACGGCTACCAGTGGCGCTGGAACGCGCAGGTGTTCGCCAACTGGGGCTATGTCACCGCCTGGCACAATTTCCATGGCTCCAGCGGTTTCGGCCAGGCCTGGGCCGACTCCATCACCAAGGAATGGGCCGAGCTGCCTTACCAGGACACCATCAAGGCCGCGGAATGGTTCACCGCGCAGCCCTGGATCGACGCCAACCGCATGAGCGCCGGCGGCGGCAGCTATGGCGGCTATCTGGCCACACTGCTACTGGGCAAGCCGCACCCCTTCAAGGCGCTGGTGGCGCACGCGGGGGTGTACGACCTGTATTCGCAGGTGGCGACCGACGACGGCGCGACCAAGGGCCGTTACGGCGAGTACTGGCAGGACTTCGAACGCATCAACCGCAACTCGCCGCACATGAACGCGGCCAACTTCAACACTCCGACCCTGATCATCCACGGCCAGCTCGACATGCGCGTGCCGGTGAACAACAGCCTCGAGCTGTTCAACACGCTACAAAATCGCGGCGTGCCGAGCAGGCTGGTGTACTTCCCCGACGAAAACCACTGGATACTCAAACCGCAGAACTCGGTGTTCTGGTACCAGACCAACCGGCAATGGCTGCAGCAATACGTCAAGCCCGGTCCGGGCGAGGCGGCGGCGCCAGTGCCGCCGGTTTCGACGCAGCAATAGCACGATCCGTCGCACCGGCCGTGCGACAGCATCGAGAAGCAGGAGATCATTGCAGCACCAACGATTTGTCCGCACACCGTCGTGAATCGACCGGCGTGGGAGTCCAGCCAGCTGGATTCCCGCGGTGCGGCAATGACGACCGGCCGGCCACGAACCACTCGAGGCACTCTCATGAACAGACGCGACGCGATCAGGCTCGGAGCAGCGGCGGCAACGACACTGTTGGGAGGCGAAGTGCTGGCGCAAGGCAAATCACTGCGAGTACTGATTCTCGGCGGCACCGGCTTCATCGGTCCGCACTTCGTCGAGGTGCTGCGCACGCACGGTCACAAGCTGACGCTGTTCAACCGCGGCAAGCGCAATCCGGGATTGTTCCCCGACGTCGAGGCGCTGACCGGCGATCGCAACGGCCAGATCGACGCACTCGAGGGCCGTGACTGGGACGTGGTCATCGATAACTCGGGCTACCGGCCGCGCGAAGTGAAACTCACCGCGGATCTGCTCAAGGACCGCGTACAGCACTACCTATATATATCGAGCATTTCCGCGTACGCCGACCTGTCCAAGCCGGGCACCGACGAGGATTTCCCGCTCGCCAAGCTGGCGGACCCGACGGTCGAAGAAATCACCGATGAAACCTACGGCGGCCTCAAGGCCGCCTGCGAGCAGGTCGTCGAGCAGACGTACGGCAAGCGCTGCACCGTCATCCGCCCCTCTTATATCGTGGGGCCCGGCGACAGCACCGATCGCTTCACCTACTGGCCGGTGCGCACCGCACGCGGCGGTGAAATGCTGGCGCCCGGCACGGCCAGCGATCCGATCCAGTTCATCGACGTGCGCGACCTGGCGGATTTCGTGCGCCTGTGCGTCGAGCGGAACATCGACGGCCGCTTCAACCTGTGCAATCAGCCCCGCTCGGTATCGATGGGCAGCCTGCTGCAGACCAGCCGGCGCGTGTCCCGGTCCGATGCGAAATTCGTCTGGGTCAGCCCGCAGTTCCTGGAAGCGCAGAAGGTGCTGGAAAGCGGTGAGATTCCGATCTGGGCGCCAGCCACCGGCGAGTTTGCCGGCATCGCGCTGGTCAGCCCCGCGCGCGCGGTGGCCAAAGGCCTGCGTTTCCGCGAAGTGCAGACCACAGTCGCGGACACGCTGGCCTGGCATGCCAAGCGTCCTGCGGAGCAGCAACAGAAGCTGAAAGCCGGCCTGACACCCGAGCGCGAAGCCGAGCTGCTCAAACGGTGGCGGGCCCATTCGAAGCAGGAATAAGATGAATCCCCTTCGAAGGGGGTTCCATGACACAACCCACTCGCTTCTGGACGGCCAGCGTTCTGCCGGTCTTGGTGCTGGCGCTCGCCGCCTGCTCACCGCGCGAGAATCCGGAACTGCAATGGGCGCGCGCGGCGTTGCAACGTAATCCCAACGTCGAGATCGTCGCCGTCGATGATCAGACCGGCGTGTTCACGCTGCGCGACAAACGCACGGGCGCAATGCAGGCAGTCGGGTTGAACGAGCTCGCCGCGGCGCCGATGGAAAAGCTGGAACTGGTGAACAATTCTCCAACCGCTCCAGCACCTGGAGAACCGCGCGCGAGTGCGATGTCGCCCGAGCCCGCATCAGACAGTGCTGCGACTTCTCCGGCAGCTCAGCCATCTGGACCTGCAGCATCGGCAGGCAATGCACCATCCGCAACGTCGCGCGAATCGGCAACTCCATCAAAGTCAGCTGCGCCGGAGCAATCCGCAACGAGCCCGGCAACGATGGCTGCTGCGAAGCCGTACACCATCGAGCGCAATGGCGACCAGCTTCGAGTGAGCGGCCCTGGCATCAGCGTCGTTTCGGCCGGCACGAGCAACGCCTCCTCACAAGGCAAACAAACGCAGCGCGCCGTCGATCCGATCATCTGCGAAGGGCCGCGCCTGCTGCACGTCGACAGCCGCGACATCCATGTCGATGGCGACGCGATCGTGGCCCGTGGCGGCTGCGAGCTGTACATCACCAACAGCACCATCGTCGGCGCCCGCACCGGCGTGGTGGTCCAGGATGCGGTGGTTCATATCGCGAACAGCCGCATCGAGGGCGCCATCGCTTCATTCGAAGCGGGCAGCAAGGCGCGCTTGTTCGTGCGCGGCTCGACCTTCCATGGCGTGCCGCGCCGCGAAGAAGGCGCAACGGTTCAGGATCAGGGCGGCAATCGCTGGCGATGACGATTGGCGGCGGCGGCCGGAGCCAGGAGGGTCCGCACACTCGTGGCGCATTCGCGGTCAGGTATCCAGCGGCCCGAAGGTCTTCGCGTCCTCCTCATCGAAGATATCGACGCCCTTGGGATGCCGGAACATGCGCTTGCCCAGATCCGGAAAGTCGGCGACTTCGGTCTCGCGATGCTCGCCGCCCATCAAATAGACCAGCTCGGCCTCGAACGGATTGCGCAAATGATGCGCCACGCCCGGCGTGGGGAATGCCATGAAGTCGCCCGGACCCACTTCGTATTCGACGTCATCGATGCGCGCCACGGCGCGGCCGGCGAGGATGTAGATCCATTCCTCCTCGGTCCAGTGCGAGTGATAGACGAACGACTCCTTGCCGGGCGGAATGCGCGCCAGGTTGACGCCCGTGCGCTTCAGACCGGTGGACTTGCCCAGCTGATAGCCGTGCAGCTCCGAGTTGGGGTTCCACGGATGCGAGAAAGTCTGCGATCTGGCGGCGATGTCGGCGGCGCGCAGCAGGTAGAGATTCGGGCGGTCGATACTCATGGCGTGACGATCCGTTTCGAGGCAGGCCGCGGAGCTTGCACCCCGCCGTGGCCATCGGCAACCTTCCGCCCGATATGAACAAATGGCGGATTGCAGGACTGATCGTGGTGGTGGCACTGGCAGCATGGCTGGTGCTGCGCAGCTGGGCGCCCGAGCCCGAACCGGCCGTCGTCGTTCCGCCGCCGCCACGCGAGCAATTCCACACGTCCAAGCCGTTGCAGCTCTCATTGATGAGCGCAGCGGATCCCGCAGCGAGCGAATGGCTGGAACGCGAGCTGCGCTATCTGTTGATCCGCGGACGCATGCAGGTAGCCGGCCCCGACCAGCCGAATGCCTTCACCCTGCAGGTCGAGCTTCCGCAAGCCCCGCAAACCAAGGTCAAGCTCACCCTGCTCGCGCCGGATGACCAGCCAGAACGTGAGACCGAGGTCGATCTGGGCTCAGCGGAAGAACCGGGCAAGCTGGATACCGTGCAGACGCTCGCACGCGTCCTGCCTCGCTTCCTGGGTGCAGACAACGTAGCGACGGACTGGACCGGCTTCATCGGCACCGCAGATGGCGCGGCCTATGACACTTTCATCCGCAGCGCGGATGAACTGCTGGGCACGGGCGGCCGCGGCTTCACGCAGCTGTCCGCTCCCGATCGCTCACCGGCGGTGGAGCGGCTCGAATCGCTGGTCCGCAGGCATCGCGACTTTGCACGCGCGGTGGCGCTGCTCTCGGTGGGGTACCTGAGCCTGGGCGGCGAAGACGAAGCCCCGCTGACCAGGATTGCCGATGCGACCGCCGAACGTGCGCTCGGCATCGATCCCGCACTCACCAATGCACGCAGCGCAATCGGCCTGGTTCGCCTGCGACGCGGCGAGTGGGCCGGCGCGATGGAACACTTCAATGCGGCGTTGGCGATCGATGCGAACTCGGTTCCCGCGCTCGAAGGTCTGGCGTGTCTGCTGGTCGACGTAGGTCACGCGAGTGCCGCTCTGCCGATCGCGCAACGCGCAGTCGCCCTGCAACCTGCCAACGTAGGCGCGAACGAATGTCTCGCTTACGCACGACTTGCCACCAACACACCAGCACCCGCAGAGGCGGCAGACAAGCCGGCGAGCGATGCTCTGGCGGTCGCGCAGGCCAAGGCGATGAGCGCATTGCTGTCCGGCGATGCCAGCCTGGCGCAACGCACGTTGCGTAGTGTCAAAGGCGCGAGAAGCGCAGCCACGTGGGTCGATCCGTTGTTGCAAGCCGCCGCAGACCGGCGCAAAACCTCGCAAGCGCTGCAAGCCATCACCCGCGCCGCCAGCGAACGACTCATCGACCCGGTCACGGAGGTCGTGTGCGGCGCGGCGCTGCGCCAGTCGGATTTCGTGTTCAACCGCATGCTGCGGCTGCATCGCCAGAACGACTCGGTGCCGCTGCGCATCCTGTGGCTGCCGCAAACGGATTTCCTGCGGCGACACGCGCGTTTCGAAGAGATCGCCGAGGCCGAGGCGCTGCTGCCTTTCTGGCAGGACCACGGCCCACCCGACGTGTGTGCTCACGAGCCCGAGGTTTACGGCTGCAAGGCGCGCGCTGCCGGCACGGCGCCGAAGGTCGAATGACGGCCATGACCGTCTCGGCCGACTATCTCGCCTATGTCATCGATCAGCTCGCACCGTTCGCAAAGGTGACTTCACGGCGTATGTTCGGCGGCGCCGGCCTGTACGCCGATGGATTGTTCTTCGCGCTGCTCGCCGAGGAGGAGCTGTACTTCAAGGTCGACGACTCCAACCGCGAGGACTACGTGGCGCGCGGCCATCGACCCTTCCGTCCGTTTCCGGACAAGCCTGAAATGTCGTCGATGAATTACTACCAGGTGCCAGCCGAGGTGCTCGAAGACCCCGACGAGCTGAAGCAGTGGGCACGCAAAGCGCTCGCGGTTGCTGCAGCGGCTGCCGCAGCAAAATCGAAACCGAAGCGAACGGCGAAGCGCGCTTCCCGCAAGTAGCAACGAGGCCGGCGCGTCTCCGATGCGTCTCTTCGTGCAGGCCCTCGAACATCCAGCAGAACCTGCCCGCAAGCCTTCGCAGCGGGCGCTAACCGCAGTGCGGAATCCGCGCAACGCAGTATTCTGCCTTGAACTTGCGCCTATAATGCCCGCCCCTGCCGCCGCGCCGATCGCTTGCCGTCTCGCACCGCAGGCGCAGTTGCGCGATTCCAGCGGCTTTCTCAAACCGAGCACTCATGGGAGACGCACTGATGGGGGCTATCAACGCCGTGGCCAGCCTCGCCGTCGAAGGCGAGATCGCGATTCTTTCGATCAACTCACCGCCCGTGAACGCGCTCTCGCACGCAGTACGCGAAGGCGTCGTGCAGGGCATGCAGCAGGCGATCGAGAACCCCGCCGTGAAGGCCGTGGTGCTGATTTGCGAGGGCCGCACCTTCATCGCCGGTGCCGACATCACCGAGTTCAGCAAGCCGCTCAAGGACCCCAGCCTGCTCGATACCGAAAACTCGGTGGAGCATTCGTCCAAGCCGGTCATTGCAGCGATCCACGGCACCGCGCTCGGCGGTGGCTTCGAACTCGCGCTGTGCTGCCACTATCGCGTTGCGGTTCCGTCCGCAAAGTTCGGACTGCCTGAAGTTCACCTGGGCCTGCTGCCCGGCGCCGGCGGCACGCAGCGTCTGCCGCGTGTCGTGGGCCCGCAAGCAGCGCTCGAAATGATGCTCGGCGGCAAGCACGTCGACGCCAAGTTCGCGCTGTCCAACGGAATCGTCGACGAGTTGGTGCCGGAAGGCGAGTTGCAGAGCGCCGCCGTGGCCTACGCCAGACAGGTGGTGGCGGAAAAACGGCCGCTGAAGAAGGTGCGCGACCTGAACGACAAGGTCGTTGCCGCACGCGGCAAATCACAGATTTTCGAGGAAGCCCGCAAGGCCAACGCACGCAAGTTCCGCGGCTACATTGCTCCCGAATACATCATCCGCTGCGTCGAAGCCGCGGTGAACCTGCCGTTCGAAGAAGGCATCGCGTTCGAACGCAAGCTGTTCAACGAGCTGATGCAGGGCGCGCAATCCGCAGCACAGCGCTACGTGTTCTTCTCCGAACGCCAGGTGTGGAAGATTCCGGATCTCGCCAACGACACCCCGCTCGTTGCGATCAAGAAAGTGGGCGTGGTCGGCGCCGGCACCATGGGCGGCGGCATTTCCATGAACTTCGCCAACGTCGGCATTCCGGTCACCCTCGTCGAGACCCGGCAGGAAGCGCTGGAGCGCGGCCTGGGCGTGATCCGCAAGAATTACGAGCGCAGCACCAAGAGCGGCAAGCTCACCATGGCGGACGTGGACAAGCGCATGGCGCTGCTCAAGGGCACGCTCGATCTCGAAGAGCTGGCCGACTGCGATCTGGTGATCGAAGCCGTGTTCGAGAACATGGAGGTGAAGCAGGAGGTCTTCGCCAAGCTCGACCGCATCGTCAAGCAGGGCGCAATCCTGGCGAGCAACACGTCCTATCTCGATCTCAATCAGATCGCCGCCGCCACGCAGCGGCCCGAGTCCGTCATCGGCCTGCACTTCTTCTCGCCGGCCAACGTGATGCGCCTGCTGGAAGTGGTGCGCGGCGCCAAGACTTCGAATTCAGCAATCGCCACCGCGATGCAGCTGGCAAAGAAGATCGGCAAGATCGCTGCGCTGGTGGGCGTGTGCCCCGGCTTCGTCGGCAACCGCATCCTGTTCGCGCGCCAGAACCAGGCCAACGCGATGCTGCTGGAAGGCGCTCTGCCCTGGGACATCGACCGCGTGATCTACGACTTCGGCTTGCCGATGGGGCCGTTCGCCATGGCGGACCTGGCGGGCCTGGACCTGGGCTGGGTGAAGGAAAAATCCACCAGCTCCACCATCCGCGAAGTGCTGTGCGAGAAGGACCGCCGCGGCCAGAAGACCGGCGCCGGCTTCTACGATTACGACGAGCAGCGCAACGCCAGGCCGTCCCCGGTGACCGAGCAGATCGTCAAGGACTTCGCCGCGCGCAGCGGCAATCCGCAGCGCAAGATCTCCGACGAGGAGATCCTGGAGCGCTGCATCTACGCGCAGATCAACGAAGGCGCGAAGATCCTCGAGGAAGGCATCGCCATCCGTCCCTCCGACATCGACATCGTCTGGATCAACGGCTACGGGTGGCCAGCCTATCGCGGCGGCCCGATGTTCTATGCCGACACCGTGGGGCTGCAGAAAGTGGTGGCGAAGCTGAAGGAGCACGCCCCCAAGCTCGGCAAGGATTTCACGATCTCTCCGCTCCTGGAGAAACTGGCAGCCGAGGGCAAGCGTTTCCAAGATTTGAAGTGAGGATTCCACATGCGTGAAGCAGTCATCGTCGCCACGGCGCGCACGCCGATCGGCAAGGCGTATCGCGGAGCGTTCAACGACACGCAGGGCCAGGAACTGGCCAGTCATGCGATTGCCCAGGCGGTAAAGCGTGCCGGGGTCGATCCGGCCGAGATCGAGGATGTCATCCTGGGCTGCGCCCTGCAGCAGGGCTCGACCGGCGGCAACGTCGCACGGCAGGCATTGCTGCGCGCCGGGTTGCCGGTCACGGTTCCGGGCATGAGCGTCGACCGCCTGTGTTCTTCGGGGCTGATGGCCATCGCCACCGCGGCCAAGCAGATCGTGCACGACGGCATGCAGATCGCGGTCGGCGGCGGCGTCGAATCCATCTCGCTGGTGCAGAACGACAAGATGAACCGCTTCCGCGCCGCCGATCCGTGGCTGGTCCAGCACCTGCCGCAGATCTACATGAGCATGATCGAGACCGCGGAAGTGGTCGCCGAACGCTACGGCATCAGCCGCGAGGCCCAGGACGAGTACGCATTGCAGTCGCAGCAGCGCACGGCGCAGGCGCAGGCCGAGGGCCGTTACGCCGCAGAGATCGCGCCGCTGCCTTCGATCATGACGGTCACCGACAAGGCCACCGGCGCGACCTCGCAGAAAGCCGTCACGCTCGAACTCGACGAAGGCAATCGCCCCAAGACCACGCTGGCGGACCTGCAGGCGCTCAAGCCGGTGTTCAAGGACGGCCAGCGCATCAAGGAAGGCCGCTTCATCACGGCAGGCAATGCCTCGCAGCTATCGGACGGCGCCGCCGCGCTGGTGCTGATGGAAGCCAGGGAAGCCGAAAAGCGCGGTTTGAAGCCGCTGGGCGCATACCGCGGCATGGCGGTCGCGGGCTGCGATCCGGACGAGATGGGCATCGGCCCGGTTTTCGCCGTCCCCAAGCTGCTGCAGAAACAGGGCCTGACGATGGACGACATCGGCCTGTGGGAGCTGAACGAGGCCTTCGCCAGCCAGGTGCTCTACATCCGCGACCGGCTCGGCATCCCGAACGACAAGCTCAACGTTTCCGGCGGCGCGATCTCCATCGGCCACCCGTACGGCATGTCGGGCGCGCGCATGACCGGGCACCTGCTCATCGAAGGCAAGCGGCGCGGCGTGAAATATGGCGTCGTCACGATGTGCGTCGGCGGCGGCATGGGCGCCGCGGGGCTGTTCGAGATCTTCTGAGCAGGAGCATCGCAGGGCGAGGCGCAACCCTCGCCCTGGGCCCCTGAAAGCGCCGACGCGCGCCGCCGGGGCCCACGGATTGCGGCAGAAAATGGCGTCGCTGGCGCAGCAGTCATGCAGCCACGGGGCTTGCGAGACAGACTCCAGCGGTATGTCCGCAGCGCTGTCATATCTTCCCCGAGTCCGATCGAGACCTTCACACCGATGTGCAAAGGCCGCTTCGGCCGTTACACTCCACGCCCGGCGGCCGCTGTGCCGCCTTTCTTTTCAGCATCTGTATTGGCGCGAGATCATGGCGACGGCAAGCGAGCGAATCGAGCATATCTACAATCAGGTCACCCAGCGCAATCCGGGCGAGACCGAATTCCACCAGGCCGTGCGCGAGGTTCTCGAAACCTTGGGGCCGGTGCTGGAGAAACATCCGGAATACGCCGAGCACAAGATCATCGAGCGCATCTGCGAGCCCGAGCGCCAGATCATCTTCCGCGTGCCGTGGCAGGACGATCAGGGCGAGGTCCAGATCAACCGCGGCTTCCGCGTCGGCTTCAACAGCGCGCTGGGGCCGTACAAGGGCGGACTGCGCTTCCACCCTTCGGTGTACCTGGGAATCATCAAGTTCCTCGGCTTCGAGCAGATCTTCAAGAACGCGCTCACCGGCCTGCCCATCGGCGGCGCCAAGGGCGGCTCGGACTTCGACCCCAAGGGCAAGTCCGACAGCGAAATCATGCGCTTCTGCCAGAGCTTCATGAGCACGCTGTACCACTATCTAGGCGAATTCACCGACGTGCCGGCCGGCGACATCGGCGTGGGCGCGCGTGAGATCGGTTACCTGTTTGGCCAGTACAAGCGCATCACCAACCGCTACGAATCGGGCGTGCTCACCGGCAAGAGCCCGGAATGGGGCGGCGCGCTGGTGCGGCGTGAAGCCACCGGCTACGGCACCGTCTACTTCGTCGACGAGATGCTGAAGGCGCGCGGCGACGCGCTCGAAGGCAAGGTCTGCACCGTGTCCGGCTCCGGCAACGTCGCCATCTACGCCATCGAGAAGCTGCAGTCGCTGGGCGCCAAGGTGGTGGCCTGCTCCGATTCCAACGGCGTCATCCACGACGAGCGCGGCATCGACCTGGAGCTGCTCAAGCAGCTGAAGGAAGTGGAACGCCGCCGTATCCGCGATTACGTCGACCAGCGCTCAGGCGCCCGATATCACGAGAACGGCCGCATCTGGGACATTCCGTGTCAGGTCGCCCTGCCCTGCGCCACGCAGAACGAACTCGACGAGAACGCGGCACGCACGCTGATTCGCAACGGCTGCGTCGCCATCGGCGAAGGCGCGAACATGCCCACCACGCCCGGCGGCGTGCGCATCTTCCTCAATGCCGGTATCGCATACGGCCCGGGCAAGGCGGCCAACGCCGGCGGCGTTGCTACCTCGGCGCTGGAAATGCAGCAGAACGCGAGCCGCGACACCTGGACGTTCGAGCACACCGAGCGCCGTCTGCACGAGATCATGCAGAACATCCATCGTGACTGCTTCGAGACGGCCGCCGAGTTCGGCAGCCCGCGCAACTACGTGATCGGCGCCAACATCGTTGCGTTCCGCCGCGTGGCGCAGTCGATGCTGGCCTTCGGCGTCATCTGACCTCGACCTGATTCGAGCCTGCTGCGCCGGCACTGGCGCAGCAGTGCTCGGTCGATTCTTCCCCTTCGCTTTACTACCACTCGCCGGTATTGGGCATCGACGCCCACGGCTCCTGCGGCGGCAGCGCTGCTCCTTTCTGCAGCAGCTCGACGGAAATCTTGTCCGGCGAGCGCACGAACGCCATGTGTCCGTCGCGCGGCGGGCGGTTGATCGTCACGCCGTGGTCCATCAGCCGCTGACAGGCGGCGTAGATATCGTCGACCTCGTAGGCGAGATGGCCGAAGGCGCGGCCGATCGTGTAGTTCTCGGGATCCCAGTTGTGGGTCAGCTCGACCTGTGCGGCCTCGTTGCCGGGCGCAGCCAGAAACACCAGGGTGAACCGGCCCTTCTCGTTCTGCTTGCGCTGCACCTCCTGCAAGCCGAGCGCGTCGCAATAGAAACGCAGCGACTGCTCGAGGTTGGCGACACGGACCATGGTGTGCAGGTATTTCATGAAGCGAACACTCTTTCAGAACATCTCCGAGGCATCCGGCGTGCGAATCTCGGTGGTGTGGCGCGAGACGATGTGGTCGCCGGTGATCATCTCATCATAGGCCTGGCCTGGGCCAACCATCGGATAGACGCCGGCATCCGGATCGATCATGACTTCGAGAAACGCCGGCCCCTTGAACTCCACGAATTCCCGCACCACGCGCGACACGTCCTGCTTGCGCTCCAGACGCACGGCGTAGGCGAAGCCGTCGGCCTGCGCCGCCTTGATGAAGTCCTTCTTGTGCAGCGACTTGTCGCTGGCGGACAGGCGGCCCTTGAAGAACAGCTTCTGCCATTGCTTGACCATGCCGTCGCCGCAGTTGTTCAGCACCACGACCTTCACCGGCAGATCGTAGGTGGTGGCCGTCTCCAGCTCGCCGATGTTCATGCGGATGCTGGCGTCACCATCGATGTCGATCACCAGCCGCTGCGGGTTGGCCAGCTGCGCGCCGATGGCCGCGGGCAGGCCGAAGCCCATGGTGCCCATGCTGCCGGAGGTCAGCCACTGGCGCGGATTGGCGAAATCGAAATACTGCGCGGCCCACATCTGGTGCTGGCCGACGCCGGTGGCGATGATGGCTTCGCCGCGCGTGATCTTGTTGATCTCCTCGATCACGTAGTACGGCTGGATCTTCTCGCTGGCGCGGTCGTAGTTCATGGCATGCGTCTGCCGCAGCTGCGCGCAGTGTGCGTGCCATTCCGACCAGTCGCGCTTGAACCCGCTGCGCTGGCCGTAGCTTCGCAGCGTACGCAGCGCCTCGGGCAGCTGGCCGACGTGATGCCACTGCACCGGCTTGACCTTGTTGATCTCGGAGGCATCGATGTCGATCTGCGCGATGCACCTGGCGTTGGGCGCGAACCTGGACGGATTGCCGGCGACACGATCGTCGAAGCGCGCACCGAGGGCGAGCAGGAAGTCGCAATCCTCGACCGCGTAGTTCGCAAACGCAGTGCCGTGCATCCCCAGCATGTGCATGGACAGCGGGTGCATGGTGTCGAACGCGCCCAGGCCCATCAGCGTCGAGACGACCGGAATCTGCAGCTCCAGCGCCAGCTCCCGCAGCGCCTGCGAAGCATTCGAATTCACCACGCCGCCGCCGACATAGATCAAGGGCCGCCTGGCTTCGCCCAGCAACTCGAACAACGCGGCGCAGTGGGCCTCGGACAGCGTGTTGCGCACCAGCCGGTTCATGCGATGCCGGAAGCCCGGGATCGGCAGCCGGCCCGCGCCCTGGAACACGCCGCGCCAGTTCTGCACGTCTTTGGGAACGTCGATCACCACCGGACCGGGGCGACCGGTGCGCGCGACCTCGAATGCGGTGCGCACCGTTGCTTCGAGCTTGGTCGCATCCGTCACCAGGAACACATGCTTGGCGACCGAGCCCATGATGCTGGCGACCGGCGCCTCCTGGAAGGCATCGCTGCCGATGGCGCCGGTGGGCACCTGGCCGCAGATCACCACCACCGGAATGGAATCCGCCATGCAGTCGCGCACCGGCGTGACCGTGTTGGTGGCGCCGGGTCCGGAGGTCACCACGCATACGCCGACCTTGCCGCTGGCGCGCGCATAGCCCGCCGCCATGAAGCCTGCGCCCTGCTCATTTGCCGGCACGATCAGCGGCATTGCCGGCCCGGAACCGGCGGCACGCTGCTGGTTGTAGACGAAGATGGCGTCGTACGTGGGCAGGATGGCGCCGCCGCTATAACCAAAAATGGTGTCGACGCCTTCGTCGGCCAGGACCTGGATGATGATGTCGGCGCCGGACATCTGTTGCCCGGCAAGCGGATGGGCGGCCGCGCTGCTGGCGGCGGCGTGACTGTCTTTCACGACTGGATTGTTTCCGTGGGTTTCGTAGGCCCGCAGGACTGGCCTGCCGGAGCCGCAAGAGAACGTGCTGCACGCTGCAGCGCGGGCAGCGTAACAGCATCTTTCCCCCAGCGTCCATTTCCACGCAAGTTTCATGTTGCTCGACCTTCCCTTATGCTCACCGCTGCAAGATCCTTTCATCGCCAAAAATCTTCCGCATGAGCATCGTCGTAACCCAGGCGCACAGCGCCTGGACCCAGCCTGCCGCCAAAGGAAAGCCCGTGACCCCGCATCAGCGCCACATCATCTCGATCCTGTTGCAGAACGAAGTAGGCGCGTTGACGCGAGTGACCAGCCTGTTCTCCACCCGCGGCTACAACATCGAGTCGCTGAACGTGGCGCCCACCGACGACCCGACCGTGTCGCGGCTCACGCTGGTGACCCGTGGCACGCAGGCCGTGGTACAGCAGATCGTCAAGCAGTCGCTCAAGCTCATCGATGTCGTGAACGTGGACGACGTGACCAGCGATGAGCACGTCGAGCGGGAGCTGCTGCTGCTCAAACTGCGCGCCTCGCACAACCATGTCGAACGGTTGCGCGAGCTGGTGCAGAAGTCCGGAGCGCGGGTCTTGTCGGACGCAGCGGAAAGTTTTACCGTCGAACTCACAGACAGCGAATCACAAATCAACCGCTTCATCGCCGAGCTCGGGAGCTGCGGCGAAGTGCTGGAGGTCGCGCGCAGCGGTGCGCTGGCCATCCTGCGCGGCGCAACCACATTGCGCGCCTGACCGGGAAGCGATCTGTAGGAAATTTAAGACGTGACCGCATCCTTTGCCGGCATCGGGCAGATGCCGCAAAGGTTGCGAGCGCGCGCTGTCTGCCGCCCGGGCGGAAAAACACTGCGAACCCCATCGATGATGGAAAGCCGATCACAAGGGAGCTCCAAGGATGTACCGCCTGTACGATTACCTGCCCTCCGGCAACGGCTACAAAGTGCGGCTGGTGCTCAAGCAGCTGCACATTGACTACGAGCTGATCGAGATCGACATCCTGCGCGGCGAATCGCGCACGCCGCAGTTCCTGGCGAAGAATGCCAACGGCCGCATCCCACTGCTGGAAGTGGCGGATCAGAACTATCTGTCCGAGAGCCACGCCATCATTTCGTTTCTTGCCGAAGGCTCGCCGCTGATACCCAGGGACGCGTTCGAGCGGGCGCGCATGTGGCAATGGATGTGCTTCGAGCAGTACAACCTGGAGCCGAACATCGGCACGGCGCGCTTGTGGGTGAGCTTGCTGCACAAGACCCGCGCCGAGCTCGGTGACAAGCTGATCGAGAAAAAGAAAAGCGGCTACGCGGCGCTGGACGTCCTGGAAGCCGGCCTGCAGGGCCGCGAATATCTGGTGGGCAATCGGTATTCGCTCGCAGACATTTCCCTGTACGCGTACACCCACGTTGCGCACGAAGGCGGCTTCGACCTGGCGCCTTATCCCAACGTGCGCGCCTGGTGCGATCGCGTCGCCGCGCAGCCGGGTTGGGCGCCGATCACGGAGCGCTGATAATTAGAAACTGCGCTTGGTGCCGACCAGCAGTTGCAGACTGTCGATGTCGTCGTCGCCGTCCAGCGGCATGGCCAGGTCGATATGGATCACATTGCCGAAAGCGGAGCGGCTCGAGCCCAGCCGCAGGCCGATGCCGACGTCCTTGAGCCAGCCCTGCGAGGTGCCGCCGGCATTGCCTTGCCCCCAGGTGCGGCCCATGTCGAAGAACACCGCGCCGCCCACGTTGAACAACCGGAACAGGTAGTACTTGGTATAGATGCGCTGTTCCAGCGTCAGCAGAGCGCGTGACGTGCCGTCCTGGTAGCGCAACGGATAGCCGCGCAGCCCGTTGTCACCACCCAGCAGGATCTGCTGTTCCGCATCCATGCTGTCGCTGACCAGGCCGCTCGCCGAGGCATAGAACAACTGTCGTTCCGAGATGCGCCAGTAGTAACGCGCCTGGGCACTGAACTGCGCGTTGCGCAGGTCGCCACTTTCGATGCGGGTATCGCCTCCCGCATTGAGCAGCAGCGTGTGACGCTTCTCGGGGTCGAACTCGAAGCTGGTGGCGGCCTGCAGCCATAGCAGCCAGGCATCGCGATCCGAGCCGAAATCCTTCGACGCATAGCCCAGCCGCAACTTCAGCGAAGTGCCGGTGTAGACGTCTTCGGTGCGCTCGATCTGATCCTGGTTGCGGCGCTCCTCGAAGGCATCCTCCAGCAGCTCCAGCTCGACGAACGGATACACCAGTTCGCGGTCCTCGGGCAGCAGCCTGGCGCTGGCCGGATCGGCGATGAAGTCGAAGCGGTCGCGACGATAGCCGGCACCCAGCGAGAATCGGCGCACCCAGGTGCCCGCCAGCGGCGTCGACCAGCCGCCGAACACTTCCGCGTTGCGCTCCGAGTGGCGGAACTTGTCGACCACTTCACCCAGGTCGTAACGCGAGTCGATGCGGTCCCAGTCGCCGATGCCGAAACCGGCCGACCACGGCGTCTGCAACGAGAAGAACGGCCGGTCGAGGGAGAACTGGCGCAGCTTGCCGTCGCTGTTGTTGGAATAGGCCAGCTTCAGGCGGTTCCAGCCGCTGAACAGATGCGGATCGCTGTAGCGCACCAGGGTGGAGTCGCGGTCCACGTCCTGGGAGTAGGACAGCTCGAACTCCTTGCCCAGCCCCAGCAGGTTCGACTCCTCGAACTCGAAGCCGCTCTCGTTCTTGCCGCCCTTGCGACCGAAGCTGATGCCTGGCTTCAAGGTCCAGACATCGCGCGTGCGCACTTCGAGATCGACCACACCATCGTGGTACGCCACGGGCATGATGCTGGCATCGAACAGATATTGGTTGGAACGCAGGATGCGCTCGCTTTCGCGCACCAGTGCGGCCGAGTAGGCAGCGCCTTCCTTGAACAGCAGCTGCGAGCGGATCACCGCCGGGCGGGTCTCGATGTGCAGCTTGTTGGCCAGCCGGAACAGGCTTTTGTTCTCTGCCGGCAGGCTGGTGTCGAATACGTCGCCGTTGACGATCCGGATCTCACCGATCACCGCGCCGGCGGCTTCCAGCTGTTGCGGCGTCGGCACGGCGGCCGGCGGCCCCGCGGCAGGGGACGCTGTCTCGGAAGGAACGTGAACACGCCCCGCGCCGCTTACATCTCCAGTCTCTTCGCGCACGGGTTCCGACGGCGTTTGCGCCGACACTGAACGGAAGAAGAAGGCTGCTCCTGCCTGCGACAGGATGAGCGCAAGGGTCATCGCCCTGCGATTGGCGCAGCCGGACGTCACAGTCTATTCACCCCCCCGCGTTGCGAGGCAGGCGCTTACCTTCGACGAGCGGTGTGCACCTGTCCCCGTGTGATCCTGTACCTCATGGCAATAACACCGTCGAGCCGGTCGTGCGTCGTGCTTCCAGCTCGCGATGCGCACGGGCTGCATCCTGCAACGGATACGTTTGCCCGACGTGCACGCTGATCACAGAATGCGCCACGAGATTGAACAGTTCCTGCGCGGCCCGCTGCAACGCACTGCGCGTGGCGATGTAATGGAACAAGGTCGGCCGGGTCAGATACAGAGAACCACGGCGGCTCAGCTCCAGCGGCGCGATCGGCGGTACCGGTCCGGAGGAGTTGCCGAAAGTCACCATCATGCCGCGCGGCCGCAGGCTGTCGAGCGAACCGATGAAAGTATCCTTGCCCACCGAATCGTAGACGACGTTGACGCCGCGACCGCGGGTGATCGCCTTCACCTGCCCGACCCAATCGTCCCCTGACAGCAGCACATGATCCGCCCGCTGCGCGCGCACCAGTTCAGCCTTGGCTTCCGAGCCGACGATCGCGATGACCTTGGCGCCGAGATACTTGGCCCACTGCACGGCGATCAGGCCTACGCCACCCGCAGCAGCGTGAATCAGCACGGTGTCGCTCTTGCGTACGCGATAGGTCTGACGCAGCAGCGCCTGCACGGTCAGGCCCTTGAGCATCAAGGCCGCGGCCTGCTTGTCGTCGATGGTATCCGGCAGCGCCACCAGTCGCTCCGCCGGCATCAGGCGGGCTTGCGAGTAAGAACCTGCGGTCGTGCCGACATAGGCCACGCGCTGGCCGATGCTGAAGTGCTTCACGCGTGCGCCGACAGCCTCGACCACACCAGCAGCTTCGCGACCCAGCGTCGCCGGCAGGTCACCGGGATAAAGCCCGGTTCGCTGATAGACGTCGATGAAGTTGAGGCCGACGGCGGTGTGGCGCACGCGGACTTCATCGGGGCCAGGCTCGCCCACCTCCACCGCTTCCCATTGCAGAACTTCGGGGCCGCCGTAGCGGTGGATACGAATCGCGTGAGTCATGTGCCGGACACCAGCCTTGCGAGAAATCCCGCGCACAGTCTAGCAGCGCGGCGCTGCGACTCGCAGGCGGTCAACACCTAGTGAAATATCCGGCGCGAAGCGCACTCATGCGCTCGCACGCCGGCGAGACGCTGCAGCTGGTTTAGTCGGGGCCGCGTCATCGAAACAGACGACGCCGGATCAGCAGCTCACAGTGCCTGATCGTCGGTCTCGCCGGTACGGATGCGCAGCACGCGCTCCAGGTCGGTGATGAAGATCTTGCCGTCACCCACCTTGCCGGTCTTGGCGGCATTGATGATGGCCTCGGTCACCTGATCGACCAGCGCCTCCTTCACCGCCACCTCGATCCGGGTCTTGGGCACGAAATCCACCACGTACTCGGCGCCGCGGTACAGCTCGGTGTGGCCGCGCTGGCGGCCGAATCCCTTGACCTCGGTGACAGTCATGCCGGAAACGCCGATTTCCGAAAGCGCGGCCCGCACGTCGTCGAGCTTGAACGGTTTGATGATGGCGCTGATGAGTTTCATATTCCCCAGGGCTCCTGTCTCGAAGGACGAGACGACCAGTATTGCGGTTCAGGCGCGGCGCGAGGCGAATGGCCGATCTGCGGCCGCGGCGCTGCTGGACAATGCACGTTCCATGCCGTGCATCGGCGCTCGAGCCGCCCGCGAATCATGCTGGCGATCGCACTCGAGCCTCCTGACATGCGCACTAGTTTAGCGCGCGAGCGCCGACACATGCGCGCGTTTGGTGCGAAATAACGCGTGCGTATCTCCAAACGATAGTGGCTCAAGCTGTCGGCGCGCTCTCGGTCACGCAGGCGATCTGCTGCGCATTCCAGGCTTACTTCGATCCGGACTGCTTCGCTTCCTGCGCGATCGCCTGCATTCCCGCCAGCGCGAAGGACACCATGTGCTCGGTCAGATCCGCGGCGCTCAGATCCAGATTCGGCAGGATCCGCTGCTGCAACAGGCGATTGGCGATCAGCAGGAAAATGCAGGGCCCGACAATGTTCACCACACAGCGTCCGACCGCGGGATGCGTCGCCGGCAACTGCATGATCTCGGCCACGATGCCGCTGAACAGCTTCACCTTGGGCAGCACCTGATTGGCGATCATGCGCTCCATCAGCGGCGACTGCGACAACAGCTCGCGGCTCAGCACACGCAATTCCCACGCACCTTCGTCACGATTCGCGATCTCGCCGACGATCCGTCCGATGAACATGCGCAGCTTGGAGCGCGCGTCCATCTCGCTTTGCGCCGTCACGGCCAGCGATTCGATGCTGATGAGCCGGCGATGCGCTTCCTCCAGTACTGCGGCGTAGAGCCCGTCCTTGCCGCCGAAGTGATAGTTCACCGCCGCGGTGTTGGCATTGGCCCGCTGGCAGATTTCCTTGCTCGTGGCCCGTGCATAGCCGTGAGCCGCGAACACCTCGCCGGCGGCCTGCAGTAATTGCTGGCGCGTTTCCATGCCGTCCTGGCGGGTGGGCGGACGGTGCCGCGGTGTTCGGGTCGAGGTGCTCATGGACTGACAGGGTGACGGCAAACGCTAGTTGAAATTCAAATTTGATTTTGACTAGACTCACTCCTGCCTGCAAGCCCCTCGAGTTTCCTCAGACGAGCTGCCCATGAACAAAAAACTGGTGATCGCGGCGGTCGTGGCGCTGGCGCTGGTCGCCGCGCTGTCCCTGTTCAGGCGCAGCGAGCGCACCGATCAGCTGGTACTGCATGGCAATGTCGACCTGCGGCAGGTCGATCTGCCCTTCCTCGACAGCGAGCGCATTGCCGAGGTGCTGGTGGACGAAGGCGATGCCGTGCATGTGGGCCAGGTGTTGGCGCGACTCGACACGGGACGCCTGCTACCGAAGCTGCAACAGGCCGAAGCCCGCGTGGCCGCACAGCAGGCAGCGCTGCTGCGATTGAAGAATGGATCGCGCCCCGAGGAAACGGCGCAGGCGCGCGCGATGCTCGCATCGGCACAAGCGGAAGCTGCGAACGCGCATAGCCAATACGACCGCCTGAACGGGATCGGTGCATCCTCCGACGGCCGGGCGGTGAGCAAGCAGGAACTCGACGCCGCGGCTGCGGCTGCGCGAATGAGCGACGCCCGCGTCGAGAACACGCGCAAGGCGCTCGACCTCGCCGTCGCTGGACCTCGGCAGGAAGACATCGAGCAGGCGGCTGCTCAATTGCAGGCCAGCGAAGCGGAGCTCGCCTTGCTGCGTCGGCAGCTCAAGGACGCAGAGCTGGTCGCACCGACCGATGGCGTGGTGCGCAGCCGCTTGATGGAGCCGGGCGAGCTGGCGGCGCCGCAGCGTCCGGTGGTGTCACTGGCGATTTCCGAACCGAAATGGGTGCGCGCCTATCTGCCGGAGACGGCGCTCGGCCGCGTCAATCTGGGAATGCCGGCACAGATCAGCGTCGACAGTTTTCCGGACGCGCCGTTGAACGGCTCGGTCGGCTTCATTTCCTCGATGGCGGAGTTCACGCCGAAAACCGTGCAGACCGAAGACCTGCGCACCGCGCTGGTTTACGAGGTACGCGTGTTCGTGAAGGACCCGGAGAATCAGCTGCGACTGGGAATGCCGGCAACCGTGCGTCTCGACCTGTCCTCGGCCCCGGCGGCAACCGGGCAGCCGGCGAGTACCGCGGCGGCACAATGAGCCCACGCGCCGATTCGTCCGCCGTCGCTTTGACAGGGAGCAACCTGTCGAAGTCATTCAGTCACGGCAAGGGCGAAGCGACGCTCGCACTCGACGATGTGTCGGTCGAGGCGCAGCACGGCAAGCTCACTTCGCTGGTCGGCCCCGACGGTGCGGGCAAGACGACGCTGTTGCGCCTCGCCGCCGGGCTCATGCGCGCCGACGCAGGTTCGCTGACGGTGCTGGGCATCGACGTCAGCGAGCATCCGCAGCAGGTGCAGGATCGCATCAGCTACATGCCGCAGCGCTTCGGCCTCTATGAAGATCTCAGCGTGCAGGAGAATCTCGACCTGTATGCGGACCTGCACGGCGTCCCTCAAGACCAGCGCGACACGAGATATCCACGCCTGATGGAGATGACCGGCTTGGGCGCCTTTCGCGGGCGCCTGGCCGGCAAGCTCTCCGGCGGCATGAAGCAGAAGCTCGGCCTGGCCTGCACGCTGGTGCGCTCGCCGCAGCTGCTGCTGCTCGATGAGCCCACCGTGGGGGTCGATCCACTGTCACGGCGCGAGCTGTGGGAAATCGTGCAGCAGTTGGTCGATGATGACGGGCTGTCGGTCGTCGTCAGCACGTCCTACATGGATGAAGCCGAGCGCAGCACGCATGTGATCGTGATGCGCGAAGGCAAAGTGCTTGCCACCGGCTCGCCGCAGGACGTTCGTCAGCATGCCTCGGGCCGATCGTTCATCGCCTACCCGCCTGCGGCGCAGCCGCCGCGCAAATTGCAGGCTCAGCTGATGGATCGCGCGGACATCATCGATGCCGTTCCGCAAAGCGGTCGCGTGCGCTTCGTCGGTGGCCGTGAGCACGACGCAGGCAGTGCGGCACTCGACGGCATTCGTGTCGAGCCGGTCACCGCCACCCTCGAAGACGGTTTCATGGTGCTGCTGCATGAACAATCGGCACAGCGACACACGACGACCGCAGCTGCCACGCCGCCAGCACCGGCCATTGCGCCAGCCGAGGTCGATCGCGGCGAGATCGTCATCCAGGTGCGCGATCTAGTACGCAAGTTCGGCGACTTCACCGCGGTCGATCGCACCAGCTTCGAAGTCCATCGCGGCGAAGTCTTCGGCCTGCTCGGACCGAATGGCGCGGGCAAGACCACGACTTTCCGGATGCTGTGCGGACTGCTGCCTGCAACGAGCGGCACGTTGCAGGTCGCCGGTGCGGATCTGCGGCACGCCGGCGCCGAAGCACGGCAGCGCATCGGCTATGTCGCACAGAAATTCTCTCTTTACGGCCAGCTCAACGTACGAGAGAACCTGGAGTTCTTCGCCGGCGCTTACGGGTTGCGCAACGAACGTCTGCGCACCCGCATGGCAGCGACGCTGCAACAGTTCGAGCTGGAGGCGATGCAGTCACTGCCGGCAGAAGATCTGCCCGGCGGCTACAAGCGCCGGCTGGCGATGGCCGCCGCCTTGCTGCACGAACCGGAGATCCTGTTCCTGGACGAACCCACCAGCGGCGCCGATCCGTTGGCGCGACGTGACTTCTGGCGTCGCATCACCGCTCTTGCCGAACAGGGCACCACCGTCATCGTGACCACGCACTTCATGGAAGAGGCCGAGTACTGCGATCGCATCATGATCCAGGATGCCGGCAGGACGCTGGCGATCGGCACGCCCGACGAGGTACGCAGCCACACCTCCGGTGAAAGCACCGACGCGCACACGATGGAAGAAGCATTCATTGCCATCGTCGAGAAAGCGCGTAAATCGACCGGGCGCGAGTCGACGACATGAACGCTGCATCCGGCGTCGCCATTGCCAGCGCAGCCACCCAATGGCAGCGACTGCGTGCATTGATCCGCAAGGAGGCGCGTCAGCTGCTGCGCGACCAGAGCAACATCCTGGTCGGCATCGCATTGCCGGTGATCCTGATCCTGATCTTCGGCTACGGCCTGTCGTTCGACGTCAAGAACATGCCGCTGGCCGTGGTGCTGGAAGACGCATCGCCCACGGCGCACGACGTCGTTTCCGGTTTCTATCTCTCGCCCTACTTCACGCCGATAACGCTTGCATCGCTGCACGAAGCCGAGCAATTGATGCTGGCGCGCAAGGTCGACGGCATTCTCTACCTGCGTACGGATTTCTCGCGCCAGCTCGCAGCTGGAAACGCCAGCATTCAACTGCTGGTCAACGGAGTCGACGCAAATCGTGGACGCATCATGCAAGGCTATGCCCGCGGCGCCCTGGCGCAATGGGCAGCAAAGCGCGCCTCCACCGGTGCGGCCAATCCAGCCGGTGCCGTGACGATCGAACAACGGCTGTGGTTCAACGAAGCCAACAACAGCACCCATTTCCTGGTCCCCGGGCTCATCGTGTTGATCATGACGCTGATCGGCGCGCTGCTGACGGCGCTGGTCATGGCGCGGGAATGGGAACGCGGCACGCTGGAGGCCCTGTTCGTCACTCCGGTGCGCGCCACGGAAATCCTGATCGGCAAGATCGTGCCCTACTTCGGCCTGGGACTGATCGGCCTGACGCTCTGCATGCTGGCGGCCAAGCTGTTGTTCGCCGTGCCGGTGCGCGGCTCGTTGTTGCTGATCCTGCTGGCGTCCATGCTGTACCTGCTGGTGTCGCTGGCGATCGGGCTGCTGATCTCGGCGGCGGTGAAGAACCAGTTCCTGGCCAGCCAGATCGCGCTGCTCACCGGCTTCCTGCCCGCGCTGATGCTGTCGGGTTTCATCTTCGACCTGCGCAGCCTGCCGATGGTGGTGCGAGGCATCAGTCGCGTGCTGCCGGCCACTTACTATGTGGAGCTGCTGCAAACCCTGTTTCTGGCCGGCAACGTGTGGGTGCTGATCGTGCGCGACTGCGCGGTGCTGGCGTTCTTCGCGGTAGTGCTGCTGACGTTGGCACGCATCAATACCCGCAAGGAGCTGGATTAGCATGCGCGACTCCCTGCATCGCATCCTGATCCTGTGCCGCAAGGAGCTGCTGGCCATCCTCAAGGACCCGCGCAGCCGCATCGTGCTGTTCGTGCCGGCCATCCTGCAGTCGCTCATCTTCGGGTATGCGGCGACCTACGACCTGAACACGGTGCCGTACGCCGTGCTCGACCAGGACCACAGTGCCGCCTCGCGCGACCTGATCGCACAGATCGAAGGCTCCGGCATTTTCCGGCGCGTGCTGCAGTTGCAGGTTCCGCAGCAGATCGCGCCGGCGATCAACCGAAAACAGGCGCTGCTGGTGTTGCACATCGGTCAGGGGTTCGAGCGGGCACTGACCGCTGGCGACAGTGCGGCCGTGCAGCTGGTGCTCGATGGACGCAATTCGAACACGGCAGCCACCGCAAGCGGCTACATCAGCACCATCGTCGAAGGCTTCAACGCACGCTGGCAGCAATCGCATGGACAGGGTGCTGCGCCGCTGCGCCTGGAAATGCGCGCCTGGTACAACCCGAATCTCGAAACGCGCTGGAACATGATCCCCAGCCTGATTGCGGCGCTGAGCATGCTGCAGACACTGATGCTCACGGCGCTGTCGGTCGCGCGCGAACGCGAACAAGGGACTTTCGATCAGCTGCTGGTCACCCCGCTGCGTCCCCGCGAGATCATGGTCGGCAAGGCCGTGCCGTCCATCTTCATCGGGCTGGTGCAGGCCAGCGCCATCCTGCTGGTCGCGCTGCTGTGGTTCCGTATTCCGTTCGCCGGCTCGTTCCTGACGCTGTACACCAGCCTGCTCATGTTCACCATCGCCTCGGTGGGCATCGGGCTGGCGATCTCGGCGTTCTCGGCCAACATGCAGCAGGCGATGCTGTACACCTTCGTGCTGCTGATGCCGATGATGCTGCTGTCGGGCCTGACTTCGCCGATCAGCAACATGCCTGAGGCCATGCAGTACCTGACCCTGGCCAATCCATTGCGCTATGCCATCGAGATGGTGCAGCGCATTTACCTGGAAGGCGTCGGCTTCGCCTGGATCGTCAACGATCTGTGGCCGCTGGGGCTGATCGCCGCCGTGACGCTGCCGGCGGCGGCCTGGCTGTTCCGGCATCGACTCGTGTAGCGCCGCAATTCGTGAAGAGGTCATCATGCGCCCCGCTCACCTGCTGCTTCTGACAAGCGCCGCTTTGACATCGGCCTGCTCGGTCGGACCGCAATTCGCTCGCCCCCAGGTCGCGGCGCCGGATCGATGGCAGACCACCCAGACCAGAGACGTGGCGAGCCAGCTCGCAGCGCAAGAAATCGATCCCCAGTGGTGGACGTCTTTCAACGACGCGACCCTGAACGACCTGGCGCAGCGCGCGCTGCGCGCGAACTTCGATGTGCGGATCGCGGCAGTACACGTCGCCCAAAGCCGTGCCCAACGCAAAGGAATCACCGGCGATCGCTGGCCGACCCTCAACGCCAGCGCCTCGTATCAGCGCGAGCGCCTCAGCGAATTCGGCACCAGCACCCGCCTGATCGACGCCATTGGCGAGCCGGGACGCAATCGCGACGCCATCATCGAGGTCCTGAGCGAAGAGCACGACGTCTACCAGGCAGGGTTCGACGCCTCCTGGGAGCTGGATCTGTGGGGCCGGGTCCGTCACGCCATCGAATCTGCCGATGCCTCCGTGGCCGCGAGCGTCGAAGAGCTGCACGCCGCGCAACTCTCGTTGCTGTCGGAAGTGGCGCGCGGCTATCTCGAACTGCGCGGCATCCAGGAACAGATCGGCATCGCCGACAATGACATTCGCGCCGGCGAAGAGCTGTTGCAGCTGACCGAAGATCGTGCCGCCGGCGGACTGGTCACACAGCTCGATGTCGCCGGTCAGCGGGCACATCTGGCGGACGCACGAGCGCGAGTGCCTCAGCTACGGCAACGAGAGACTCAGGCGATCAACGGCCTCGCGCTGTTGTTGGGCGAGCAGCCAGGAGCCCTGCGCGACCTGCTTGCCACGCCCCAGCCCCTGCCCACCGTTCCGGCGAAAGTCGGCTTGGGCATACCGTCCGAAGTCGCACGTCGCCGCCCGGACATTCGACGCGCCGAAGCTCGCCTGCACGCAGCGACGGCGGATACCGGAGTCGCCGTCGCCGATCTGTATCCGCGCATCACCCTGACCGGAAATTTCGCGTTTCAATCGCTGGAAACAGCGGATCTCACGCAGTGGGGCGCACGGCAGTGGACCGTGGGCCCGAGCCTGTACCTACCGGTCTTCAATGGCCGGCGGCACGCTGTCGTGGAGCTGCGGAAACTGCAGCAGCAGGAAGCCGCCATTGCCTACCAGCGCACGGTGCTGCAGGCGTGGCACGAGATCGACAACGCACTCAGCGCTTACACCGCCGAACAGAAGCGCAACCAGGAACTGGCAGCGGGCGTTGCGGCCAGCAAGGACGCATACGAGCTGGCCAGCCTGCGCTATCGACACGGGCTCACGAACTTCCTGGTGGCACTCGATGCCGAGCGCACGTTATTGCAGGCAGAACGCGCCTACAGCGACAGCAATACGCTGATCGCGACACAGCTGGTGGCGCTGTACAAGGCGCTGGGCGGCGGCTGGAACGAGTGACGGCAATCGACGCCAGCGGCTCCGGCAACAGGGGTCCGTGGCTGGACCGGCCGCGCTGCTGGTAATCCGCCGGCTCGCCGTCCACGCCCCGCGAAGAACAGCTGACTGACGCCTGGCAGACCCCGGCGCTGCCGGCATTTGCACCTTGAAATTCCCGGCGCGCGCCTTCAATGTCCCGTCAATTCCCTATCTAGCGCGCGGTGCGGCGTTCGTGGCCGTAATCTGCGCCGACCTCTCAAGGTGTCATGGACTACAAGGACTACTACAAGATCATGGGCGTCGGCCGCGACGCCAGCCAGGACGAGATCAAGCGCGTCTATCGCAAGCTCGCGCGCAAGTTTCATCCGGACGTGAGCAAGGAGGCCAACGCCGAGGAGAAATTCAAGGAAGTGCAGGAGGCCTACGAGGTTCTCAAGGACCCGGAGAAGCGCGCCGCCTACGACCAGCTCGGCACCCAGTGGCGCCAGGGCCAGCAGTTCACGCCGCCGCCGGACTGGGGCCGGGATTTCGAGTTCTCGACTTCCTTCGGCGGCCGCGAGGATTCAGGTTTCAGCGACTTCTTCTCCTCGCTGTTCGGGGCGCGCAGTGCGTTTCGGGAGCAGCGCGGTGGCGGCAATTTCGGCGGCTTCGCCGCCGCCGGCGAAGACCGGGCGGCGAAGATCCAGATCGACCTGGAAGACGCCTTTCACGGCGGCGCTCACACCATCGAGCTGAAGTCGCCGCAGCTCGACGAGCACGGCCGCGTCACGGTCAAGCCACGCATGCTCAAGGTGAGCATTCCGGCCGGGGTCATCGAGGGCCAGAAGATCCGCCTCGCCGGCCAGGGCAGTCCCGGCAGCGGCGGCGCGCCGGCAGGCGACCTGTACCTGGAGATCGGCATCAAGCCGCACCGGCTGTACCAGGTGGAAGGCCGCGACATCACGCTGACCTTGCCGGTGGCGCCGTGGGAAGCCGCGCTGGGCGCAACCATCGAAACGCCGACGCTGGCTGGCCCGGTGGAGCTGCGCATTCCGGCCAATGCCAGGGCCGGACAGAAGCTGCGGCTGAAAGGACGCGGCCTGCCCGGTGGGACGCCGGGCGATCAGTATGTGGTGCTCAAGATCGTGCTGCCACCGGCGGACACGCCGCAGGCGCGCGAACTGTACGAGCAGATGCAGAAGGAGTTGCCGTTCGACCCAAGAGCCGAGCTCGGAAAGTAGCTGCGCGAGCTTTCGAATACAGACGCGCGAGGCGCAACCGAAGGTAAATCGGGGTTTCCTAGTGCCGGACTTCCGCCACGGCGTGATCCAGCAAGTACGCCACGCGCCGCAGGATGGCGACGTCGACGTGCGGCTTCTCGATGAAATCGACCGCACCTTCACGCATCGCCGTGACGGCCGCATGCACGTCCGCTTCCTCACCCAGCAGAATGATCGGCGGCGTCATGCCCGCCGCACGCAGCAGTCGCAACAGATCGAGTCCCGACATTCCAGGCAACGCGACTTCGGTAATCAGGCAACCGGGCGCACCGTTGCGAGCCGCCAGATAGCTCTCGGCGCTGTCGAAATCTCTGATCTCAGCATTCAGTGGGCTAAGCAGCGAGCAAAGCATGCGGCGATCGGCCGCGTCAGCTTCGATCACTGCGATGATGGGACGTGTGGGCACAGAAACTGGGAGCATTGAAAAAGGCGGCCACGGCCACTGTCCAAGAGACATCCGAGCCGCAGGGAGGATTGGGGGCGGTGGAATCGCTTGAGGGCCGTGGTCGCATGGCAGATATAGTTCGTGCCCGGCCTTGCGCTAGAAATTCGCACTTGTACCTAAAACAGAAAGTCAAAACGCAGCGCGCGCTGCGCGCTACGCAAGTGCAACGCGACATTGATACGCGCGTCAGCGAAGCCCTCACGCGCAACGCATCAAAAATCTCATGCCTGTCCGACTTCGAGCACCATGCGCACCAGATGCGCGAGCGATGATGCTTGCATCTTTTCCATTACGCGCGCTCGATGAATTTCCACGGTGCGCTGACTGAGTTTCAGATCGCCGGCGATCACCTTGTTCGCTTTGCCGTGCACGACCAGATCGAGCACTTCGCGCTCGCGCGGCGTGAGCGTCTCCAGGCGGCGACGAATGTCGTTGCGTTCGCCGAGCGCGGCGCGATTGTTGTTGTCCTTCTCCAGTGCCTGATTGATGCGGTCGATCAGATCCTGATCGCGAAACGGCTTCTGGATGAAATCCACCGCACCCGCCTGCATCGCTTCCACCGCCATCGGCACGTCGCCATGACCGGTGATGAAAATGATCGGCAGGATGGAATGCCGCTCGTTGAGCTTCTGCTGCAGCTCCAGGCCGGACATGCCCGGCATGCGGATGTCGAGCACCAGGCAGCCGGCGCGGTCCTCGGAGTAGGCGTCGAGGAATTCCTGGCCCGAGCCGAAAGTCTCCACCGCCTGCCCCACCGAGCGCAGCAGCAGCTTCAATGCATCGCGCACCGCTGCGTCGTCATCGACGATGAAGATGGTCGGACGCGAATTGTTAGAATTGCCTCGCATGCTCAACTCCCTGCTGGTGCCGGCACCGCCGGCAGTGTGAAAAAGAATCGGGCGCCGCCCCCGGGATTGGCGCCGCACCACAGCCGGCCGCCGTGCGCGCGCACGATCGAGCGGCTGATCGACAGACCCAGGCCCGTGCCGCCGGGCTTGGTCGTGAAGAAAGGATTGAACAGCTCCTCGGCAATGGACTCGTCCATGCCGGGTCCGCGATCGGCGACCATGAACTCGATGTCGCCTTCCGGATCGAGCTGGGTACGCAACACGATCTCGCGCAGCGGCTCCGGTGTCTCCTGCATGGCGTCGATGCTGTTGCGCACCAGGTTGAGGATGACCTGCTGGATCTGCACCGCATCGGCCTGCACGGGCGGGAGTGACGGCGCCGGCACCAGGATGAAACGCACACCGTGATGTCGGGCGTCCGTCTGCGCCAGTGTCTGCACGTCTTCGAGCAATCGATTGGCTTCGACCAGTTCACGTCGGACTTCGCGGTTCTTCACGAAGCCGCGCAACCTGCGAATGACTTCGCCCGCACGCAGCGCCTGTGCGCTGATTTGTTCCAGCGCCGCCCTGATGTCGCCCTCCTCGGCCGCGCCGCTGGCGATCAGGCGCTGGCAGGCTTGAGCATACGTGGCGATGGCGGTGAGCGGCTGATTCACCTCGTGAGCGATGCCAGCCGCCATCTCGCCCATGGTCGAGATGCGGCCGAAGTGCGCGATGCGATCCTGCATCTGGCGCGCCTCGTCCTCGGCACGGCGACGGTCGGTGATGTCGTGCAGCGTGCCCACCTGCCGCAACGCACGCCCTTCCGGGCTACGCGTGATCTGGGCAATGTGATGCACGTAACGCAGCGAGCCGTCGGGATGAACGATGCGGTATTCGATGTCGGTCGAGCGCGTGCCCTCGTTCAGGTCGGCGCGCGCCTGCTGCCAGCGCACGCGATCGGCCGGATGGACCATGGGCTCGAGGTAGTCGTAGACGCCGACATAGTGCTCGCCATAGCGCCGGCCCAGCACCTTGTACAGATGTGGCGACCAGTAGTCCTCGAACTTGCCGTCCAAGTGCACCACGTAGTTGCCGAGATTGGCGATCTCCTGCGCGATCGTCAGCTGGGCCTCGCTGCGTCGCAGGGCCTCCTCGGCATTGCGCCGCACGGTGACGTCGCGGATGAAGCCGACGAAGCGCGGCGGATCGGTTCCCTGCACCCGGCCAATCGCCAGCTCGGCCGAGAACTCGCTGCCGTCGCGCCGCTTCGCCAGCAGCTCGCGACCGATGCCGATGATGCGCGGCTCGCCGGCCTCGATGTACTGGCGCAGGTAGTCGTCGTGCTGCGAACGGTAGGGCTCGGGCAGCAGGATGTTGACCTTCAGGCCGATCACATCCTCCTCGTTGTAGCCGAACATGCGCTCGCCGGCATGGTTCAGCAGCTCGATGCGGCCCTCGTGGTCGAACAGCACCACCGCGTCCACCGCCGCATCGAGCACCGCCTGGAACTCACGCTCCAGACGTTGCGCGCGTTCTTCCTGCGGCTCGGCCACACGAAATAAGGTCATGGGCCGATTCTAATCACGGCAAGCCGCCACAAGCTACGGGCGGATGAAAGCACTGAACATTCGTAAGCCCCGCGCCGGCCGGATTCCGCAGCTCATCCGGCACGGTCCGCACGGCAGCGCCCGGGGCACCAGCACCTGCCGATGTCCTGCGCGAGCGCTCGGCGCCTGTGCTGTTGCCGATCGCCCGTTTCAAGGTACTCTGCGATCCAATGGACTCAGCAACCGTTCTGCTGATCGACGCGCATCCGGAGGATGAGCAGCTCCTGCAAGAGGAGCTGGCCCAGATCCGCGACTGCTCGTACGTCCTGGAGGTGGCGCGCAGCCTCGCCGATGGGCTGACCTGTCTGCGGCAGGCGACCATCGACGTCATCCTGGTCGATCTGAACCTGCCCGACAGCCTGGGGCTCACCACCTTCCTGCGGCTGCAGCCCAAGGCCGGCGATCGCCCCATCATCGTGCTGGCCGGACAGGCCGACGAGGAACTCGGCGTCGAAGCGGTCGAGCGCGGCGCGCTCGACTATCTCATCAAACAGCAGATGGTCAGCACGCTGCTTGCCAAAGCACTGCGCTACGCCACCGAGCGCACGCACACCCTGCTCGCGCTCAAGGCTTCGGAAACACGCTATCGCGAGTTGTACGAGAACGTGGTAGCCGGCGTGTTCCAGACCACGCCGGACGGCAAATTCATGGCCGCCAACCCGGCGCTGGTGCGGCTGCTCGGTTACGACTCCGAAGACGAGCTGCTGGAGCTGAGCATCGCGCATGATCTGTACATGTATCCGGAAGAGCGCTCCAACTGGATGCGCAGCATGGCCACGGCCGGCGAGATCCGCAACGCCGAGATGGTGCTCAAACGCAAGGACGGTCGCCGCATCGTGGCGCTGGAGAATTCCCGCGCGGTGCGCGACGAGCACGGTCAGATCATCTACTACGAAGGCACGCTCACCGACATCACCGAGGCGCACGAGCTGTCGCGACAGCTTTCCTACGAGGCGAGCCATGACGCGCTCACCGGCCTGATCAACCGGCGCGAGTTCGAGCTGCGCCTGCAGCGCGCACTGGACTCAGTGCAGGCCAGCAGTGCAACGCACGCGATGTGCTATCTCGACCTCGATCAGTTCAAGATCATCAATGACACTTGTGGCCACGTGGCCGGCGATGAGTTGCTGCGCCAGCTCGCACAGGCCCTGCAGAGCTGCGTGCGCAGCAACGACACACTGGCGCGGCTCGGTGGCGATGAGTTCGGCCTGCTGCTGCATAACTGTACGGCCGACGACGCGATGAGCGTTGCGCGCGGCTTGCTGCGGACCATCGAACAGTACCAGTTCGTATGGGGCAACAACTCGTATTCGGTCGGCGCCAGTATCGGGTTGGTGCCGCTGGGTCCGGCGTTTCGCCGCCTCACCCAGGTGCTGCAAGCCGCCGACGCGGCGTGCTATGCGGCCAAGGATCAGGGCCGTAACCGCATCCATCTCTACCAGGAAGACGACAGCCTTGTCGCGCAGCGGCACGGCGAAATGCAATGGGTGGCACGCGTGAAACGCGCGCTGACCGAGGATCGCTTCTTCCTGGAAGCGCAGCCGGTGGTATCAGTCCGCGATCCCGGATCAGGTCTGCGCAATTACGAACTACTGCTGCGCATGCGCGATGAATCGGGCCGCATCGTGCCGCCGGGCGCCTTCCTGCCGGCGGTCGAGCGCTACAACCTGTCGCAACGGCTGGACCGTTGGGTGATCACGAACGCCGTGCGCTGGCTCGCCGCTCATCGTGAGCAGACCCGGACCATCGAGCGCGTGTTCGTGAATCTGTCGGGCGATTCGGTCGGCGATCCGCAGCTGCCGGACTTCATCCGCGGCCTGCTGCATGAGCTGGACGTGTCGCCGGACAAGCTCGGCTTCGAGATCACCGAGACCGCCGCCATCGGCAACCTGACGCGCGCCAACCTGCTCATTTCCGGTCTGCGCGCCAGCGGTTGCTCGTTCGGTCTGGACGATTTCGGCAGCGGCGTGTCGTCTTTTGCCTACTTAAAAGCGCTGGCGGTCGATTTTCTGAAGATCGACGGCCTGTTCATCGGCAACGTCGTCAGCGATCCGGTCGACTGCGAGATGGTGCGCTCCATCACCGATATCGGCCACGTCATGGGCAAGAAGGTCGTGGCGGAGTCGGTCGAGAGCCGCGCGGTGCTGGAGAAACTGCGCGAGATCGGTGTGGACTATGCCCAAGGCTTTGCGGTGGGCGCGCCCGGGCCGCTGGAAAAGATCGGGCAAGCGGTGGCAACCAGTTAGCACCGCGCCGCTCACCCGCTTTCATTTCAAGCCAGCACCACCAGCAGATCCTTGGCATCCACCGCTTCGCCCGGCCGGGTGACCAGCTCGGCGATCGTAGCGTCGCGATCCGCACGCACGGCCGTTTCCATTTTCATCGCCTCGATGGTCAGCAACACCTCGCCGCGCGCCACTTTGGCGCCTTGCGTCACCGCCACGGTTGCAACCGTTCCAGGCATGGGCGCCGCAACGTGGTTGGCGTTGCCCAGGTCCGCCTTGCGCCGCGGCGGCTTCACGGCAACCTGGCTGCGATCGGGCACTTTGACCGAGCGCGGCTGACCGTTGAGCTCGAAGAACACCGTGCGCGTGCCATCCTCATGCGCATCGCTGACGGCCACGAAGCGCACGATCAGGCTCTTGCCGCGCTCGATGTCCACCGTCACCTCGTCGCCCGACTCCATGCCGTAGAAGAACAGCGCCGTCGGCACGACACTGACACGTCCATACTCCAGGCGCGCCTGCATGTAATCGAGGAAGACCTTCGGATACATGAGATAGGAAGCGAATTCCTCGTCGGTGATCTCGCGCCAGGTCTTGGCAGTCGCCTCGGCACGCGCCTTTTCCAGGTCGATGGGCGGCAGCGCCTCGCCCGGCCGCACGGTCAGCGGCTTGACACCCTTGAGCACTTTCTTCTGCAACGCGGGCGGAAAGCCACCGGCCGGCTGGCCGAGATCGCCGCGGAACAGCGAAACCACCGACTCCGGGAAGGCAATCTCGGTGTCGGGGTCGAGCACCTGTGCGGCGCTCAGCCCGCTGCTCACCATCATCAGCGCCATGTCGCCGACCACCTTGGAGGTGGGCGTGACCTTGACGATGTCACCGAACATCTCGTTGACCTGGGCGTAGGCGCGCGCCACTTCCGGCCAGCGAACCTCGTCGATGCCGAGCGAACGCGCCTGCTCGCGCAAGTTGGTGAACTGGCCGCCGGGCATGCCATGCACATACACCTCGGAGGCGCCCGAACGCAGGTCGCTTTCGAACGCCGCGTAGCAGTGACGCACCTGCTCCCAGTAGCCAGAAAGAATGCGCACGTGATCCACGTCGATGCCGGAATCGCGCGGCCCGTGGCGCAGTGCCTCGGCGATCGAGCCGAGATTGGGCTGCGAGGTGAGCCCGCTCATCGAGTCCATGGCGCCGTCGACCGCATCCGCGCCGGCGTCGATGGCGGCAAGCACGCTGGCGGCGGCAATGCCACTGGTGTCATGCGTATGGAAATGGATCGGCAAGCCGATCTCTTCCTTCAGCGCCTTGACCAGCGTGTACGCAGCTCGCGGCTGACATAGGCCGGCCATGTCCTTGATGCCGAGGATGTGCGCACCACCCGCCTTCAGCTCGCGCGCCAGACCGATGTAGTACTTGAGGTCGTACTTGGTCTGTTTCGGGTCCGTCAGATTGCCGGTGTAGCAGATGGCTGCTTCGCACAGCTTGCCGGCATCGCGCACCGCGTCCATCGCGACCCGCATGTTCGGCACCCAGTTGAGCGAATCGAACACGCGGAACAGGTCGATGCCGTTGTGCGCCGCCTGTTTCACGAAGTACTGCACCACATTGTCGGGATAGTTGGTGTAGCCCACCGCATTCGCCGAACGCAGCAGCATCTGGAGCAGCAGGTTCGGCATGGCAGCGCGGAATTCCTGCAGTCGCTCCCACGGACATTCGCTCAGGAAGCGCATCGCGACGTCGAACGTCGCGCCGCCCCAGCATTCGACCGAGAATAAATTCGGCAGCAAGCTCGCGTAGTGCGGCGCGATGGCCAGCATGTCGTATGTGCGGAACCGCGTCGCGAGCAACGATTGATGCGCATCGCGCATGGTCGTATCGGTCAGCAGCACCTGCTTCTGCTCGAGCATCCAGGCGGCAAACTTCTCCGGACCGAGCTCATCCAGCTTCTGCTTGGTGCCCGGCTGCGGCGGCGGCAACGCCACTTTCGGCAGCCTGGGGTTGACCAGACGCACCGGCCGCGGGCGATTCTTGGTTTCCGGGTTGCCGTTCACCACCACGTCGCCGATGAAGTTGAGCAGCCGCGTCGCGCGATCGCGCTTGCGCGGGAAGTGGAACAGCTCCGGCGTCTCGTCGATGAACTTGGTGGTGTACTGCGCCGAGGCGAACTGCGGATGCATGATCAGCTGATCGAGGAAGCGCAGGTTCGTGACCACGCCGCGCACCCGGAACTCCCACAGCGCCCGATGCATGCGCGCGATGGTCTCCTCCGGCGTCGGCGACCAGGCGGTGACCTTCACCAGGAGCGAATCGTAGGAACGCGTGATGATCGCGCCCGAATACGCCGTGCCCGCATCCAGGCGGATGCCGAAGCCGGCGGGACTGCGGTAAGCGGTGATCCTGCCGTAGTCAGGAGTGAAATTGTTCTCCGGGTCCTCGGTCGTCACGCGGCACTGCATGGCGTAGCCGTTGAGGTGGATGTCCTCCTGCTTCGGCACGCCACTGTCCACATCGCCGATGGCCGCGCCTTCGGCGATGCGGATTTGTGCGCGCACGATGTCGATGCCGGTCACCGCCTCGGTGACCGTATGCTCGACCTGCACGCGCGGATTGACTTCGATGAAGTAGAACTTGCCGGTGTCGGCGTCCTGCAGGAACTCGACCGTGCCGGCATTGAGGTAGTTGACGGCGCGGCCGATCTTCAGAGCTTCTTCGCACAATTCACTGCGCTGCGCGTCAGTGAAGAACGTTGCCGGCGCGCGCTCGACCACTTTCTGATTACGGCGCTGAACGGTGCAGTCGCGCTCGAACAGATGCACCAGGTTGCCGTGACTGTCGCCGAGCAGTTGCACCTCGATGTGCCGCGCCCGGCGCACGAGCTTCTCCAGATAGACTTCGTCGTTGCCGAAGGCGGCCTTGGCCTCGCGCCGCGCCGTAGCGACCATTTCCTTCAGCTCGCTCTCGCGCTCGATGACGCGCATTCCGCGGCCACCGCCGCCCCAGCTTGCCTTGAGCATCACCGGAAATCCGACTTCACGCGCCAGACGAGCAATCTCCGCATCGTCGCGCGGCAGAGGCGGTGTCGCCGGCATCACCGGCACACCGGCAGAGATCACCAGATTGCGCGCCATCACCTTGTTGCCGAGTCGGCGCATGATCTGCGGCGTCGGCCCCACGAAGATCAGTCCTGCGGCGGCGCAGGCTTCGGCGAATTCGGGGTTCTCCGACAGAAAGCCATAGCCGGGATGGATCGCATCGACCTGCGCAGCCTTGGCGATGCGCACGATGTCGGCGATATCCAGGTACGCCTCGACCGGGCTCTTGCCGGCACCGACCAGGTAGCTCTCGTCCGCCTTCATGCGATGCAGGGAGAAACGATCCTCCTGCGAGTAGACGGCGATGGTGCGGATGCCGAGTTCGGCAGCGGCGCGCATGACGCGAATGGCGATTTCGCCGCGATTGGCGATGAGCAGGCTGGCGATGCGGCGGGTGCGCGCTGGATGGGTCATGGACTTTGCGACTCGATGAGCTGAACGAACTTTCGACAGGCGATGGAAAAATCCCTGCTTTCCGCCGCCGCTCGAGAAAAGCGTGGCTTTCGCTGCACGACAGGCCGCCCACCCGAGCGGTGGGATTGCCGCCGCAGCGACAATGAGACCAGCGAGTTCCAGGCCGTTGGCTGCAGGCTGCGCAGCGAGAGGGATCGATCATAGCCCTTCAGCCCGCTGCAACAAGAGCGCCTGGCGCTTATCGAGTTATCGTTTTGAGCAATGAGGCCGGCGGCGCAAGGCTCGGAGCCGGGCGCTCACGAACGATGCTGTCCGCGCGGAATCGCAAGCAGCGTCAGATCGACTGAGCGCCGAAAGCTCGCTACCGCGCGCTCATGCGCCGGGGATCGGCGTTGCGGAAGGAGCCGGTGGCGAGCTGGTCGTATTCCTTGTCCATGATCATCACGCAGTTGCGGCCGCGCGCTTTGGCGGCGTAGAGCGCCTCGTCGGCGAGCTGGATGAAGCCGAAATGACTACGGCCTGCGACCGGCTCGACACAGGCCGCGCCGATGCTCACCGTCAGGCGCCTGGCATCGGCCGGCGAGGCCAGATGCTCGATCGCCAACGCCTCGATGCCGGCCTGAATGGACCGGGCCATTTCTTCGACGTGATCGCGGCGCGCGTCATACAGGATGATCGCGAACTCCTCGCCGCCGTAGCGTGCGCTGACATCCAGCGGCCGGCGCGCGCTGCGGGTCAGACACCAGGCCACCTGCCGCAGACACTCATCGCCCGCTTGGTGGCCGTAGTGATCGTTGTAGGCCTTGAAGTGGTCGATGTCGATGAGCATCAGCGCCAGCGGAATCCGGTCACGCAGCGCCTGCGGCCAGATGCGGTCGATGTGCTCGTCGAACAAGCGGCGATTGTGGATGCCGGTCAGGCCGTCGCGGCTCGCCATTTCGATCAGCAGCCGCTCTTCGAGGAAATTGGTGCGGTTGGCGCGCTCCAGCGAATGACACACCATGGCGCAGATGAGATTGGCCGAGACCAGCACGCCGGCATCGATCAGGATCTGCTCCATGCCCAGCCCGGCAACCGCCGCCACGATCAGATAGAACATCAGCACGGCCAACGCCGCGCCGAGGGCGGCGTAGAACAGCATGCCCAGCATGAAGTAGATGAAGATCGTCACGATGATGACGGTCGAGATCAGGTTCACGCCGTGCGTCGCGGCAATCACGTGCAGCCAGGCGACGCCGGCGCCGAACACCGGCGCGGCGATCTGGCAGACGCTGGCGTAGCAACGGTGATAGAGCGGCGAGCGCACCAGGACCAGCCCCAGCACCAGGATCGGCGCGAACATGGCCAGCCGGATCTGGTCCATCAGCCGGTTCACTGCCGGCTCCAGCACGGTGTGGGTCATGAGCGAGAAGCCGACGACGATCGCCAGCGCAATCCACAGATTGCGCCGGATCTGCGGCAGTAACTCGGTGCGCATCGCGCGGCGAAAGCGCTGCTCCAGCGAGGCTTCGAATTTCAGCCCGGGAAAGCCGCGCTGCAACTGCAGCGCATATGGAGAATCGGCCGGCGCTCCCGTGGGAATGCGCAGATGAGGACTGGTCTGGCTGCCGGGATCGGAGAGCATGCGACCTGCAACAACCTCCGTGCCCGTCAGCCGGGAACCGTCAGCCCGCCCGGCGCCCGGATCTGTGCGGGCGGCGGCGCCGAAAAATCGGAAGTCTCATCCAAAGCAGAAGATTCCCTGGGGCGTGAGGCGGGCGAGCCGCCTGCGTTGATCGTTTTTACACGGTAGCGGGAAAACGCCACCGCACACAAGCTCGGCAGATCAGGCCGCACTGGAGAGTGCGCGGACCTGCGGCCGCACAGCGGAATCGAACCTGATTCAAAACGGCGTTCGGCTCGCCGCGCCAGACTTCAGGGATCGAGTGCAGACCGGTCGGACCGACGACGATCGCGCGCATCCTTGATGAACCGCCGCCACACTTCATAGGCATCCCAGCCGCTACCGGTTTCCGTAAGGTGCGCGTCCGCCGGGCGCGGCAGCTCGCTGAGTCGGTCAGCGTTGGCGGCCGGCGCGGCGCTCAGAATCTGGCTGGTTACGGAGTCGGGAATGCTGCTCATACTCTTCTTACACGATTCGTCCCTGAAATCGGCTAGCAAGCGAAACTGTCGCTGCACAATCTCTGCCTGTGGGATTGGTTCCGTGTCGCAGCGTTCGCGCCGTCGATCCCTGACGAGGACCGCGCCCGACAGGGCTACGGCAGTCGCGCTGCAGACGACCCAATACTGTGAAATCCGGTCGGACCAACTCCTCGAAGCGCGATCTCGCACTTCCCGGGCATCTGTGGTCGCCGGCTTGAACCCCTCATTCACGGCACGCGGCTCGGGTCACGCCACTTCTACCGAAAGGGGCGCGGATTATGTCTTGAGTCGCGGTCGCTGTCGATGCCGGATTACGCGATGGCCGCGTCGTCAGGCAGCGAAATATTTCGCCAGATACTGATCGAAACCGAGCGTGTCGGCCCGCTCGATCGCCGCCTGCGCCTCGAGCGACTGCGTCGCCTGCGCAGCAAACTCTGCCAACCGCTGTTCGTTTGGCGGATACAGCTCGAGAAAGTAATTCTTGTGCACGTTGGACATCCGCAGCGCCAGCTGCGCGAACGACTCGCCGGTCGAGCTCAGCTCCTGCAGCGTCCGGGCCGACGGCGTCAGCGCCGGGTCGTGGATCTTCGCCTCCTGCAATTCCAGTGCCGCCGTGTACGGGCGCTGCGGATCGCCTTGATCCAGCAGCTCGCAGATGCCGCGCATCGAATCGATCAGCTCGAGTGCCCATGGACGCAATTCTAGGGCGCGCCCGTTACGGTTCAGTTGCAGTCCGGGCTCCCGACCGCGGTGCGCCACTACGGCGTGATTGCCGTCCAGGGTGGCTTCTTCGGCGGCATCGATTGGCGGGCTGTCTTTCAGCAGGCACAGCGCGGCGAAGGCTTCCAGAAAGCGCAGCTTGTTCTGATTCACACCCACCGGATCGAAGGCGCTGACGTCCAGCGCACGAAATTCCACGTACTCGACGCCGCCGCGCTGCAGCGCCTGGCTCGGATGCTCACCGGAACGCGCCACCCGCTTCGGCCGAATGTAGCTGTAGTACTCGTTCTCGATCTGCAGCAGGTTGGTGTTGAGCTGGCGATACTCGCCATCCACCTTGACGCCGATCTTCTCGTATTCCGGATGCGGCGTGCTGACCGCCGCGCTCAGGTCGCGCACGTAATCCTGCAGGCTGTTCACCGAAATATGCACGCCGGACTGGCTCTTGTTGCGATAGCCGAGGTCCGACATGCGCAGCGAAGTCGCGTTGGGCTCGTACAGCGTGCCGGCCGCGAGCTCCTTGAGCGAATGTGGCCGCCCTTTGACGAAGGAGCTGCACAGGGCCGGCGAGTTGCCGAACAGATAGAGAATCAGCCAGCCGTAGCGCCGGTAATTGCGCAGCAGGCTGAAATACTGCGCCGAGATGAAATCCTGGCCGACCTCGCGCTGTTGCAGCACCTCGCCCAACACCGGCCACAGTTGCAGCGGGAAGGAGTAGTTGTAGTGCACACCGGAGATCGCTTGCATCATCCGGCCGTAGCGATATCCCAGCCCGACGCGGTACACCTCTTTCATGCGGCCCACGTTGGAGCGGCCGAAGTGCGCCACCGGAATGTCCGCATCGCCCTGGAGGTTGCAGGGCATGCTGGTGGCCCACAGCAGCTCCTCGCCCAGGTGGCGGTATACGAACTGGTGCAGGTCGCACAAATACTGCAATAGCTCCCAGGATTGCCGGAAGGCCGGCGTGACCAGCTCGATCAGCGCCTCGGAGTAGTCGGTGGTGATGTTCTCGTGGGTCAGCGCCGAACCGAGCACCGCCGGATGCGGCGTGCGCGCCAGTTGGCCGTCCGGCATGACGCGCAGCGATTCCTTCTCTACGCCCTTGAGCCCACCCTGCAATACGCCGCGCTCGCGCAGATTGACGAGCGTCGCCAAGCGTCGCTCGAAAGCGCGATCGATTCCGGAGGCACCCATGCGGGGACTTTAGAGCCTGATCCGGCCGACGAGGATGTCGCGGAACAGGACGAAATCCCCGACCAGGCTGTACCAGGGATGTGTGAAAGTGGCCGGCCGGTTCTTCTCGAAGACGAAATGACCGATCCAGGCCAGGCCGTAGCCGGCCAGCGGCAGCGCCAGCAGCAGCCAGGCGTTGGTCGTGGCGAACGCGGCCGCCAGGATGCATAGCACCGCAGCAGTGCCGATGAAATGCAGGCGCCGGCACATTCTATTGCGGTGCTCCGAGAGGTAATAGGGATAGAAATCCGCGAAGCTCGCGAACGACGTGTGCGGTGCTGACGCGGACCGGTTCATGCAGAGAGCGCAGGCGCCTCAAGGGGGTGCGGCGCAAGTTTCCCCAGCCAGATCAGGGGCGTCAAGCCGACATTCGAGAAATGACTTTTGCAGCTCCGGCACGAATGCCCGAAACGCGCGACGTCAAGTCGTCGCAACTGCGCATTGGATAGATACTGCTGCGCTTCACGATTTCGCTTTGTCCGATACCGTCGACGCCACGCGTGTGCTTTCATAGACGCACAAGACCGGGGATGGTTGAAGGGGCATGGCAGAGCTCAAGGCGCTGATCGTTTCGACCGCGACGCCGTCCGGCGGATTCGTGTTGCTCGCCGCAGCGCTGGCGTTGCTGATCGCGGCAGCGCTGATTCGTGTCTGGCGGACGCACATGCGCATCGTGCGTCGCACCCGGGAGCTGGAGCAGGAGCTGGCGCAACACCGGCACATGGAAGCGCAGCTGGAAACCCTGCAGGCCGATCTGGAAGAGCAGATGCGCCGGCGCACACAGGCCCTGGAAACCCGCAACGAAGCATTGAACCAGCTGCGACTCACGCTGGAGACGGCCAATCAGCGCCTGAAGCGCCTGGTCGCCATCGATGCGCTGACCGGCATCGCCAATCGCCGGCACTTCGACCGTTCATTGGATCGGGAGCTGCGGCGCGCGCGGCGCGACAGCCAGCCGTTGTCGCTGATCTTTCTCGACCTGGACGAGTTCAAGCGGTTCAACGACACCTACGGTCATGCACGCGGCGACGAGGTATTACGCCGCGTTGCGCAAACCCTGAACGAGACTTTTCGCCGTGGCGGCGATTTCGTCGCACGTTACGGCGGCGAGGAGTTCGCAGTAGTCCTTCCCGGTGTCGACGCCCGCCGTGCCGCTTTGTACGCGGAAAGGCTGCGTCGTCGCATCTGGCGGCTTTCGATCCCCTACGAGGTCGGCGAGATCACCGATCGCGTCACCATCAGCGGCGGCGTCGCCACCGTCCGGCCAGGCATGATCGCCACGCCCGAGCAACTGCTGCTCGCCGCCGACCAGGCGCTGTATCGCGCCAAATGCCAGGGAAGGAATCAGATCGCCTCGGCCACCGTGGCGACGGTCGAGGCAATGGCGCTCGGAAAAGCCTCCTGATCCGCCGACACGCGCACTTGCGTCGTCAACGGAACACTGGCGGCAATGCAGCAGTCTACGTATCGTTCATGGGCAATTCAGTGGCGCGGCGGCAGCATCGTTGCCGATCGTCCGGGCATTTCCATGTATTCACGACTGTTATGCGGCATTACGTTGGGTGTGCTGCTGGCCGGCCCGGTCAGCGCCGATGCCATGCGCTGCGGCAACAAGCTGGTGCGCGACGGCGACACCCGCACGGCCGTGCTCGACCTGTGCGGCGAACCGAGTGACGTGCAGACGCGCTCCATCCTGCGCCGCCCATCCTTCCTGCGTAACGGCCGGCTGGTGTTCTTCGGCGACGGTTTCGTGGAAGTGCCGGTAGAGGTCTGGACCTACAATTTCGGGCCGTACAAGCTGATGCGACGAGTGAGCTTCGTCGATGGGCTGCTCGACAAGATCGAGACGCTGGGCTACGGCTACCACCCGCCGGAAAACAGCGACAGCCGCCCTTCCGCCCCCGCCGGCAGCCATCGCTGAAGCTGCGCGATTCTCAGTTTCCATTTCCTTCCGATCGCCCGCACGCAGCCAGCGCCGTCGAGCTAGCTCGACGCCAGTCGATCTTCGACTTGCAGCGCAGCCTGCAAACGCGCCTGCGTGATCCACGTATATCGGGTGGAGAGCAGAACCGCACACACGGTGAGACCGGCAATCAACCCCACCCAGACATACAGCGGCCCGAGGCCCTGCCTGACGCCGAAAACATAGGCCAGCGAGAACCCGACGGCCCAATACGAGAACCAGCACAGCGCCATGGGAACGGCCGTGTCCTTGAACCCACGCAGTGCGCCTGCCGCGCCCACCTGCAGTCCGTCGGAGATCTGAAAGACCGCAGCCGCCAGCAGCAGCGTGGCGGCAAGGCTGCGCACGACTTCATCGGTGGTGTACAGGGCTGCGATCCGGTCGTTCCACAGCAGGATGCCGCAGGCGGAGATCACCATCACGCAGGTACACATGCCGATACCGACGAAACCGGCAAAGCGCGCGCGTGCCACATGGCCTCGCCCCAAGGTGTGACCGACATGAATCGTCGTCGCCGAACTGATCGATAGCGGCACCATGAACATGAAGGCCGCAAAATTCAGCGCGATCTGGTGCGCGCCGGTCGTGATTGCGCCCATGGCGCCCATCAGCAGCGCCGCCGCGACGAACAGGCCGCCCTCCGCCAGAATGCTGCCCGAGATCGGCAAGCCGAGCCGCAGCAGCTCGCCCAGCACGGAGAAATCGGGCTTGTCCAGGCGCTCAAAGAAACCGAAAGGCCGGTAGGTGCGATGCCGGCGCACGAACGCCAGCATCGACAGGAACATCAGCCACACGGTGATCGCGGTTGCCACGCCGCAGCCGATCGCACCCAGCCGCGGCATGCCGAACTTCCCGTACATGAAGATCCAGTTGCCGATGACGTTCAGCACCAGGCCGAAGAAGGCGATGAACATGATGGGCTTGGTGTAACCCAGCCCTTCGCTAGCGAAGCGCAGCGAATAGAAAGCCAGCAGTCCCGGCAGTCCCCAGCTCATCGCATGCACGTAGCCGACGGCGACTGGCAGGATGTCCGGCGAGATGTTGAGTGCGGGCAACGCCCATGAGGCCTGCCACAAACCGATCAGCAATGCGAGCGACAGCCCGAGCGTCATCCACCAGGACTGTCGCACGTAGCGTGTGACGCCCCGCAGGTCTTGCGCGCCGTAGGCGTGTGCCACCGCCGGCGACACTGCCATGAACAGGCCCAGACCAACGAACATGAAAAGGTTGTACCAGGCTGCGCCGACAGCCAGGCCTGCCAGGTCACGCGCACCGAGCTGACCTGCCATCACCGTGTCCGCGAACGACATGCCGGTCACGGACAGATTGTTGATGAGCAGCGGACCGCCAAGACGCGCAATGGAGCCGGCATCCGCGGCGACTCGCTCGCGAAAATCACTGGAAGGCATAGCGGGACTACAGCTTTGACTCGGGCCGCGGCCGCGCGGCATCCTTCGATTCGATTCTCTCACAGCGGGACCGCCATGATCGTTGGATCTTCCATGCGACGGGTTGCGATTGTCGGTGGCGTGCGTACGCCGTTCGCGCGCGCGATGGGCGCATACGCCGAGGCCAGCAACCAGGACATGCTGACGGCCACGCTGCAGGCACTGGTCGAACGCTACGGGCTCAAAGGCGAGCGCATCGGCGATGTCGGTGCAGGCGCAGTGCTCAAGCACTCCGCGGATTTCAATCTCACGCGCGAGTCGGTGCTCGGCAGCGGATTGGCACCGGAAACGCCGGCTTTCGATCTGCAGCGTGCCTGCGGCACCAGCCTGGAGACCGCCATCATTCTCGGTCTGAAAATCGCTGCGGGTCAGATCGACTCCGGCATCGCGGCGGGCGTCGACACCGCAAGCGACGTGCCCATCGTCTATCCGAAATCGTATCGACAATTGCTTCTGCGCAGTGCGCGCGGCCGCAGCTTCGGCGAACGCATCAAGCCGTGGTTCGGCCTGCGGCCCAGGCACTTCAAACCGCAATTACCCGCGGTGGTCGAGCCGCGCACCGGCCTGTCGATGGGCCAGAGCTGTGAGCTGATGGCCAAGACCTGGCAGATCCCGCGCGCGGACCAGGATCAGCTGGCTCTGGAAAGCCATCGCAAGGCCGCAGCCGCTTACGACGAAGGCTTCTACCAGGACCTGGTGTTCGAGTTCGGCGGCTTGAAAGCCGACAACAACATCCGTCGCGACACCTCGCTCGAAAAGCTGGCGAAGCTGAAACCCTCGTTCGCCGCCGACGGCACGCTCACCGCCGGAAATTCCACGCCAATGACCGATGGCGCGGCCGCCGTGCTGCTGGCGAGCGAAGAATGGGCCCGCGCGCGCAACCTGCCGGTGCTTGCCTATCTGAGCTACGGCAAGGTCGCGGCGGTCGACTTCGTGAACAAGGAAGGATTGCTGATGGCACCGGCCTACGCAGTGCCACGGATGCTGGCGGATGCGGGCCTGCGCTTGCAGGATTTCGATTTCTACGAAATCCACGAGGCTTTCGAGGCGCAGGTGCTGTGCACGCTCAAGGCGTGGAACTCGCCGGAGTTCTGCCGCGACCGGCTCGGGCTGGCCGAGCCGCTGGGTGAGATCGATCCCGGCAAACTGAATCTCAAGGGCGGCAGCGTCGCGATCGGCCATCCGTTCGCAGCCACCGGCGCACGCATCGTGGCAACGCTGGCCAAGCTGCTGGCGCAGCGTGGCGGCGGTCGCGGCCTCATTTCCATCTGCACTGCCGGCGGCATGGGTGTCACCGCCATCCTGGAGCGCTGAACACCGCAGCGGCAGCGTGCCGACAGGCCTGCAGGTGGGCACGGCGCCGGGCGCGGATTCATGAGGATTTCGAGGATGCTGAACGGATGAGCGGCGGATAAAAGCAGCCGCCCGGCCTCGCAGCATCGAGGCCGGGCAGCCTGCCTACCGACCGGGATGTCGCGATTCCCGGGGAGGGGGCAGTAGCGAACCGTGCGCCCCGATCGGTTGGCAACCGTCCGTTGAGGATCCCGTTTGTTCGATGTTTTTCAGTAGGAAGGGCGTCCGTGCCCGACTGCATGCCCCGTCCCGGGTCCCTGTGGCCTTCCTGGTCACGTGCACGCCTGTCCTATGAGTAATAGCGACAAATGCGGGGAAATTCCCTCATGGCGCAGAGGGAATTTGTCATAAGCCCATCGACGAGCTGTCGGACAGCGTTACAGATCGAGTGCGACGGCCTGATGAGCACACCGCGGGATCCATGCAACCCTCGGATTTAAAATATAAAAATCAATCCTGGCACAAGCATTGCTCCTCTTCTGGGCAAGCCATTCGCGCAGAGCCGGATGCCTCGTCTTAAGAAGCAATATGGAGTAACAGCATGATTCGCTCCCTCACCCGCACGCTGATCGGCCTTGTGGCCCTGGTCGGACTCGGCACCACCGCGCAAGCGGCCTATGTCCCCGCCACCTGGACGGACCCCTACGACGTCGGCACCGGCATCTATCTGGACTCGGGTGACTCTTACAGCTACACCCACGACATCACGCTGGACGGCTTCAACCCGGGGAGCGACCTGGTCACCAATTTCAAGCTGACCCTCAACCTGTTCGACGACGCGCAGGACAAGTGGTACGACCTCGAATTCGGCGTCATCGACGTGTCCAACGTGGTCGGCGGCCTGTTCTCCAGCTTCAGCCTCGGCGACGTCAATGCCTGGTCGCTTGCTGGCCTGTTCGAGCTGAATGACTACGGGACTCTGAGCGTCACGGTCACCTCGCTCTACGGCGACTTCCTGTTCGGCAGTTCCGAACTGATCGCCAGCGGCTTTGCTCACAACGTTCCGGAGCCCAGCACCCTGGCGCTCCTGGGCTTGGGCCTGCTCGGCATCGCCGTCGGCGCCCGTCGCCGCAAGGCCGGCAACGCCGTCTGATCCGAACCCCTTTCGGGTTCACGACAAACCCCGCCCCTCGGCGGGGTTTGTTTTTTGGGGTGGCGGAATTCCTTAGCGAGCAGGCGGCCTGCCATGACTTGCAGCGGCTCTTAGGCCAGACTACGCGCCGTTTACCGCCGCCGCCCGTCTCCCATGCCTGATTACCTCGGTCTGCCCCAGTTCGAACACGGCTCTGCCGCGCGCCTCGGCATCCTGCTGGTCAATCTGGGAACCCCCGAGGCTCCCACCCCTGCGGCGGTCCGGAAGTTCCTGGCGGAATTTCTCTGGGACGCACGCGTTATCGAAACCCCGCGATGGCTCTGGTGGCTGGCACTGCATGGCGTGATCCTGCGAATCCGGCCGGGCAAGAGCGCGCACGCGTATCAGCAGATCTGGACACCCGCAGGCTCCCCGCTCATGCAGCACAGCCGTGAGCTGACGGCCCGTCTTCAAGCGGTGCTTGCCGATAAGCTGGGGCCGCATGTGACAGTCGCGCTCGCCATGAGCTACGGCGCGCCGGCAATCCGAACCACTCTGGAGCAAATGCACCGCGACGGCGTGCAGCGACTTCTGGTGCTGCCGCTGTATCCTCAGTACTCCGCTACGACCACCGCCTCGGTGTTCGACCAGGTGACGAGCACGCTGCAGCGCTGGCGCTGGCTGCCGGAGCTGCGCTTCATCACCCAATATCACGACGATCAGGCTTACATCGCCGCGGTCGCGGACAGCATTCGCCAGCACTGGCAAAGCCATGAGCGCCGGCACCTGATCTTCTCCTTCCACGGCCTGCCGCGCAGTTACCTGCTGGCCGGCGATCCGTATCACTGCCAATGCCTGAAGACCGCGCGACTGGTGAGCGAACAGCTCGGGCTGGTCGAGAGCGAATGGAGCGTCAGCTTCCAATCGCAGGTGGGACGCGCCGAATGGCTGCGCCCGTACACCGATCAGCTGCTGCTCGAATACGCCAAGAGCGGACGCCGCAGCGTCACGCTCGTGTGCCCGGGCTTCGCCACGGACTGCCTGGAAACGCTGGAGGAAATCGCGATCCGCAATCGCGCCCTGTTTCTGGAGAACGGCGGCACGGACTACGACTACGTGCCGGCACTGAATGCGGGCGATGCGCACGTGCATGCGCTGGCCGGCCTGATCGACCGCCATGTGCAAGGCTGGCCGCAAACACCTGACCGATCCGACGATTCCTTGAAGGCTCGCGCCCTGCGCCTGGGCGCAGCACGCTGATCCGCACCACCATGCTCGGCCGTTTCCTGGAGATCAGCGTTCACACACCGGCGATCCAGGAATCGCTGGAGTTCTACACCGCGCTGGGCTTCGAGCAGGCGAGCGTGGGCGAAACCTGGCCCTATCCTTATGCGGTGGTGACCGACGGCCGGTTGTTCCTGGGACTGCATGGCGCCGTGGTGCGCTCGCCGGCGTTGACGTTCGTGCTGCCGCGACTGGCAGCGGGCATCGAACAGCTGCAGGCGCATGGCCTGGCTTTCGACCAGCAACGTCTCGGCAACGACGTATTCAATCAGGCCATCTTCACCGCGCCCGAGGGACAAAGCGTCAATCTGCTGGAGGCCCGGACCTTCTCGCCGCCGGCCCTGGAGCACCAGATTGCAACCACCTGCGGCTATTTCACCGAATACGCGATTCCCGTGCGCGACGCCGCTGCCAGCCGCGCCTTCTGGGAACCGCTGGGCTTCGTGGCCATGGACGAGGAGCCCCTGCCCTTTCCACGCACCTCTCTGACCAGCGACCTGATCAACATCGGCCTGTATCGAACCCGCGCGCTGCGGCAGCCGGTGCTGGCGTTCGAGGATTCGAACATGCGAGAACGGCTGGCATCGCTGCGCGAGCGCGGCTTGCGGCTATCGGATGAAATGCCGGACAGCCTGGACGAATCGACCAACGCCATCCTGGAAGCGCCGGAAGGAACGCGGCTGCTCTTGATGCAGTCCGAGGTGTAGTTTCTGCTATGTATCTCATCCCAAGCACTCCAAGAGGAGCCAGCATGTATCGCACAGCCCTGATCGTTGCGGTGGCACTCCTGTTCAGCCCGCTGGCGCGGGCGGACGAAGGCATGTGGACGCCGGGGAATTTCCCCAGCGCCGCGGTCAAGCAGAAGTACGGTGTCGACATCACGCAGCGCTGGCTCGATCAGGTGCAGCGCTCGATTACGCGCCACGAGAGCGGCTGCACCGGTTCGTTCATCTCTCCCGACGGGCTGGTGCTGACCAATCATCACTGCGTCATGGAATGCCTGTCGGAAATCTCCAGCGCCGGCAACGACTACGTGGCCAACGGCTACAACGCCACCCAACGCAGCAGCGAGAAGAAGTGTCCCACCGAAATGCTGTCGGTGTTGATGGATACGCAAAACGTCACCGACCAGGTGAACGCTGCCACCGCCGGCCTGCCGGACATAAGGGCGAACGAAGTACGCAAGCAGACCTTGAGTCGGCTGGAAGCGGCGTGCACCGCAGCCTCGGCCAAGGACCGCAGGACCGGCCCGCTCGCCTGCGAGTCGGTCACGCTTTATCAGGGAGGCCAGTACTTCCTGTACAAGTACAAGCGCTACGAAGACGTCCGCCTGGTGTTCGCGCCGCACGATGCCATCGCCGCGTTCGGCGGCGATCCGGACAACTTCAATTTCCCGCGCTGGTGCCTCGATTTCAGCCTGCTGCGGGTGTACGAGAATGGCAAACCCGCACGGACGCCGAACCATTTGAAATGGCGCGTCGACGGACCTTCGGTGGGTGAGCCGGTATTCGTCGCCGGGCACCCGGGCAGCACCAATCGATCGTTCACGGTGGCGCAGCTCAAGTTCCAGCGCGACACCTCCGTCCCCTCCTTCCTGAATCGCAACTCGGAATACCGTGGACGGCTGATTCAGTGGGGCAAGACCGGCGAGGAGCCGCTGCGCATCATCCAGGACACGCTGCTCGGCTATGAGAACTCGCTGAAGGTGTATCGCGGTTTCCAGCGTGCGCTCAACGACGATGAAATGTTCGCGCAGAAGTTCCAGCAGGAACAGGAACTGCGCGCCAAGGCCGACCCGCAAGCCGGCAAGGCCTGGGATGAAATCGCCAAGGCCGAGGATCGTTATCGCGAGATCTACGATCGTTACCTGTTCCTGGAAAGCGGCGCCGGCTTCAACAGCAAACTCTTCGGCTATGCGCGAGCTCTCGTGCGGGGCGCCGCCGAGCGACCGAAATCCAATGAGCTGCGCCTGCGCGAATACGCCGACTCCAATCTGCCGAAGATCGCCGCGGGCCTGCTGGCGACGACGCCGGTACACGCCGACTTCGAGCAGGTGTCGCTATCCTTCTCGCTCGACAAGCTGCGCGAGGCACTCGGCCCGGACGATGCCGTGGTGCGTCAGTTGTTAGCGAGCGACTCGCCCGACTCGTTGGCCGCCAGGCTCATCGCCGGCAGCAAGCTGGCCGATCCGGCGGTGCGCAAGGCGCTCTGGGACGGTGGCGCCGCAACAGTCGATGCCTCCACCGATTCCATGATCGTGCTCGCACGCCAGATCGACGGCGCCGCCCGCGCCGTACGCAAGATCTACGAGGATGAAGTACAGGCGCCCATCGCTTCGGGCCAGGAGCGGATCGCGAAAGCACGCTTTGCAGCGCTCGGCACGAACATCTATCCGGACGCCAATTTCACCCTGCGCGTGAGTTACGGAGCCGTGCAGGGATGGAAGGAGAAAGGTGAAGACGTCGCACCGTTCACACATCTTGCACGCTTGTACGAGCGCACTACGGGCAAAGACCCGTTCCGGCTGCCGCAGGTCTGGCTCGACGCACGCAGCAAGCTGGATCCGGCGACGCCGTTCAACTATGTCACCACCAATGACATCGTCGGCGGCAACTCGGGCAGTCCGCTGATCGATGCGCAGGGGCGACTGGTGGGCCTGGCCTTCGATGGCAACATCCACTCCATCGCTGGCAGCTACTGGTACAACGAGCGCAACAACCGTGCCGTAGCCGTGCATCCGAAAATCATCATCACGGCATTGCGCGATGTGTACGGCGCCACGTCGATCGCGTCCGAGATTCTCGGCGGAGAATGACTTTGCCCATGTTCCCTCCCGCATCGCGCGGGAGGGAACATTCCTTGATCATCGCGCCTTCTTCCTCGGCAAGCCCGTGCGGTGACCGCTTACACCGACCTCTATCGCTTCTGAGAGGGACCTGAATCGATGCAAGCCCGCTGCTATCGCGTCGTAGCCACTTCTTGTTCCGCCACGATGCTGAAGCGCACTGTCAGCCGGTCCTGCACCGTCAGGGCACCCAACGCCGCGCTGAAGGGCTCGATGCCGAAGTCGGTCTGCCGGATGTCGAATTCGCCGTTCGCCGTGAGCCTCGCTCCCTCGATCTTCACCGCCGCCGTGACGGGAACATCGCGACTGGCCTGCTTGATGGTAATGCGCGCCGTCAGCTGCGGTGCCTGCAATGTCCCGGCGACATGCACCGATTCAAGCGCGATGGTCGGATGGCTCTCGGCATCGAGCACCTCGGCAAGCAGCATGTTCTTGCGCGTGCCATCGCGGTCCGCCTGCGAAACATCCGGCGGAAAATCGCTACCGGCGGCGCGGCGCGCCTGTGGATCATCGACGACCATGGCCGCAACCGGAAACGAAAAACGGAAGCCCGACCTCGCAAGCGTCGGCTGGATCCACACACGCCCGCTCAGATCCCGCGCGGTCATGACATGGTTATGACCCAGCCGGGCGAGTACGCCGCCGCGGTAAACCAGGATGTGCGCGACAGATAGCTGCGGATTCAGCCGGTAAATGGTCGCACCGCGCAGATCCACTGCGGGCACAGACGGCAGCGAGGGCTTTTCCGGCGCGGGCGGGCGCGTTGTCTGCGGACACGCCATCAGCAAGCAGGCGAGCCCGAGTATCGGCAGAATGCGCGTGAATGGATGCATGCCTGGCTCCTCGTCGCGTAAGTGTCGTTCGGGTGCGGCGCGTTCGATGGCTGGCTGCTAGCGTAGAATCCCTTAAACTGCAGGTCCGCCGAAGGGTTCAGGGAGCCCCGCCCGATGCAGATCAGAAACGACGAACGACGTTATGGTGCGGTCGCGCAGCTGCTTCATTGGAGCATCGTGGTCTTGATCATCACCCAGTTCACACTGGCGATCAAAGCCGACAGCCTGTCGCTGGGCCCGGCCAAGATCTCGGTGCTGGCCCAGCACAAGTCCTTCGGCATGACCATCTTCGCGCTGGCGGCGCTGCGCCTGATCTGGCGCCTGGTCAATCCAGTACCCGCCATGCCGGAGACGACCGCTCGCTGGCAGCGCGTCGTCGCTCACATCTCCCACGGCGCGCTGTACGCGCTCATCCTGATCACGCCGCTGTTCGGCTGGATGATGTCCTCGGCACGGAACTTCCCGGTGAGCTGGTTCGGCCTGTTCACCTTTCCCGACCTGGTGCAGCCGGACCGGGCGCGCTACGAATTCTTCCATGAAGTGCACGAGATCCTGGCGCTGACGCTGGCCGGCATCGCGATACTGCACGTGGCCGCGGCGCTCAAGCACCATTTCCTGGATCGCGACGACGTGCTGCGCAGAATGCTGCCGGTGAAGCCGAAGCCCTGAAGGCGCCGGCCGCAGCACTCCCGTTCCTCAGCTCCCGTTCCAACGACCCTGAAGCCGCCCATGAAATCCAGCCGAATCGCTTCTTTCGCCGCCTTGATCCTGGCCGCCGCCGGGCTCGCGCTCGCCGCCACGCAATGGAAGATGCAGCCCAAGGAAAGCACGCTCACTTTCGTCGCCACGCAGGCCGGCGCGCCGTTCGAAGGCAAGTTCGAAAAATTCACGGCCGACATCGCCTTCGATCCGCAGGACCTGGCCGGCAGCCGCTTCGACGTGAAGATCGACCTGGCCTCGGTGAATTCGCGCGACGGTGAGCGCGACGACACCATCCGCGGCCCTGACCTGTTCGACGTGAAGCGCTGGCCCAGCGGCCACTACGTCGCCGACAAGTTCACTGCCCAGGGCGGCGACAAGTTCACGGCCACCGGCAAGCTGACGCTGCGCGATGTCACGCGCGATGTGCCGATCGAATTCACCTTCGAGAACGCCAACGGCAGTGCCTGGCTGAAAGGCACCGCCGACCTCAAGCGGTTGGATTTCGGCATCGGTCAGGGCGAATGGAAAGACACCGCGACGGTGGCCAACGAAGTCAAGATCCGTTTCGCCCTGCTGTTGAAGTAAACGCCCGAGCGGCGTCGAGCATGACCCATCCCGCGCCCATCCGCTTCGCCGATCCGGATGCCTGTGTCGAGGCGACACTGGGCCGCGTCGGCAAGCGGGTGGTGCTGGGCCTGCCGGTGGCGATCGGCAAGCCCAACCCGCTGGTGAATGCTTTCGTGCGCCGCGCGGTCGGCGACCCGAGCCTCAGCCTGACCATCGTCACCGCGTTGTCGCTGCGGGTGCCACAAGGCCGCAGCGATCTGGAACGCCGCTTCATCGAGCCGTTCACGCGGCGCATCTTCGGCGACTATCCGGAACTGGAGTACGTGCGCCTGATCGGCCAGCACCGGCTGCCGAAGAACATCGAGGTCATCGAGTTCTTCCTGGAGCCGGGCGCGTGGCTGCACAATGAGCACCTGCAACAGCATTACCTGTGCTCGAACTACACGCACGTGGCGCGCGATGCGATCCACCGCGGGTTGAACGTGATCGCACAGCTGGTCGCTCCGCCGCCGGCCGGAGAAATGCCCGCGGGTGTTCTCAGCCTTGGCTCGAATCCCGACATGACGGCGGACCTGCTGCCACAGATCGCGGCCATGCGCGCCGGCGGTCGTCCGTTCGCGCTGATCGGTCAGGTCCATCGCGAGATGCCTTTCATGTACGGCGATGCGCTGGTCGCGGCCGACACCTTCGATTTCCTGCTCGAGGATACCGCGCAGGAATTCCCGCTGTTCTGCCCGCCGAATCTGCCGATTCCTCCGACCGAGCATGCGATCGCACTGAACGTCAGCACGTTGCTGCGCGACGGCGGCACGCTGCAGCTGGGCATTGGCGAACTGGGCGACGCCATCGTTTACGCCATCCAATTACGGCACCAGCAGCCGGCGACCTATCGTGAAGTACTGGAAGGCTCGGGCATCCTGGAACGGCACCGGCGCCTGATCGAGAGCGAAGGCGGCACCGCGCCGTTCGAGCGCGGCCTGTACGGTTGCTCCGAGATGCTGGTGGATGGATTCCTGGACCTGTATCGCGATGGCGTGCTGAAGCGGCGCGTCTATCCGAGCGCGCGGCTGCAACGGCTGCTGGATGAGGGCCACATCGACGAGACCGTCAGTCAGCGCACTCTCGATGCGCTGAGCGCGGCTGGCATGAACCGCATGTCGTATGTCGATTTCAATGAACTACGTGAGGTCGGCGTGTTCCGCGACGATGTGCAGTACGAGCGCGGCATGCTGATAGCACCGGACGGCGCACTGATCGCAGCGAGCTTCGATGAACCCGCGCATCGCGCCGACATCGCCCGGACCTGCCTCGGACAGCGGTTACGCAACGGGGTGCTGGTGGATGCCGGTTTCTTCTTCGGGCCGAAGGATTTCTATGCCGGCTTGCGCGAGCTGCCCGCCGAGCAGCGCCGCTTGTTCGCCATGCGCGGCATCAGTTTCGTCAACGAGCTGTACGGGCACGAATGGGAATTGAAAGTGGCGCAGCGACGACATGCGCGCTTCGTCAACACGACCATGATGGTCACGGGCCTCGGCGCGGCGGTATCCGACGGCCTGGAAAGCGGCCGGGTCGTAAGCGGCGTCGGCGGTCAATACAACTTCGTCGCGATGGCGCATGCGCTACCTGAAGCCCGCTCCATCCTGTGCGTGCGCGCCACGCGCACCAAGGATGGCAGAACTTCTTCCAACATCCCCTGGAGCTACGGCTACGTGACGATTCCGCGCCATCTGCGCGATATCGTGGTCACCGAGTACGGCATCGCCGACCTGCGCGGCAAAACGGATTGCGAGATCGTCATGGCACTGATCGGAGTGATGGATGCGCGCTTCCAGGAAGCTTTCGTCGCCGATGCGCAGCGAGCCGGCAAGCTCCCTGCCGACTATCGCATTCCGGATACCGCGCGGGCCAACCGCCCCGAATTCCTCGCCAATCGCTTCGCGGCCTGGCGTGAGCGCGGGCTGTTCGCGGAGCTGCCTTTCGGGTCGGACTTCACCGATGAAGAATTGGCGCTGAGTCGTGCGCTGAAGTGGCTGGAGCGCAGCTCGCACTCCTGGTCGGGCCGGCTGACACTGCTGCGCGAGACGATGAAAACACAGCCCGCGCCGCGCTGGCGGCCCTTGCTGGAGCGCATGTCGCTGTCCCAGCCGACCTCCCTCACCGAACGGTTGCAGTCCCGCCTGCTGACCGCAGCCCTGCGCGTGACCGCCGCCAGGGAGGCTGCGAAAGACCACAACGCCGCCTAGCAACCTTTTCACGCGCCGCCGCATCCAAAGCGCGAATCCCGTCAGCTCACGCTCGGGCACCCAGTACTTTCACACCTACGAACAGGATGTCTGCATGAAACCGTTCATCGCCCTGGCATTGTTTTGCGCCGCCACCGTCTGCCATGCTGACGAGTGCAAGTTCAGCGCCGACCGGTCGGCCACCATCGACGCTGCCGGCGCGAAAAAGATTGTCATCACGGCTGGCGCCGGCGATCTGAAGATCCACGGTCGCGCTGGCCGCAACGGCGTGCAGGCCAACGCTCGCGCCTGCGCCTCCACCCAGGCGCTGCTGGACCAGATCCAGCTCGAAAGCCGGCGCGAAGGCGACGTGCTCTACCTCAGGACCGCGCTGCCGGCACCGAACTCCGGCATGCTCGGCTTCAACCGCTATGCGACGCTGGATCTCGACGTGGTTCTGCCGGCATCGATCGACACGCAGATCGAAGACTCCAGCGGCGACATGGAGCTGACGGGTCTGGCCTCGGCCGTGGTCACCGACAGCTCGGGCGACATCGATATCGAGCACATCGCCGGCCGACTGGACCTCACCGACAGCTCCGGCGATATCGAGATCGAAGACGTCGGTGGCCCCTTGAGCGTGCAGGACAGCTCCGGAAACATAGAGATCGAGAACGTGCGCGGCGCGGTCGAGATTCCGCTGGACAGCTCCGGCAACATCCGCATCGAGCAGGTGGCCGGCGGCGTTCACGTCCGCAATGACAGTTCGGGCGACATCGCCATCCGGCGCGTACAGGGCGATGTGATCATCGATTCGGACGGCTCAGGCGACATCGTCGTCGATGACGTCAGCGGCAAGCTGGTCGTCGGCGCCGATTCCAGCGGCAACATTCGACACACACGCGTACAGGGTGCCGTGCAGCTGCCGTGAAACAGCTGCCGGCCGATCACCTCGGAAGGTGGACGTCGGCAGACCGCAACTACGGGATGTCGACGTCGTAAAGAGCTTGTGCCGCCTACGCCGGACGGACGGGCGTGTTGGCCTGCTCGCCCACCACGGTCGTCCACTGACGCACGCGCCAGCTGCGCACCAGGCCGTTGTGGAAGTAAGGATCGTTCTTCACAAAGCGTTCGGCGGCAGCCGGCGAATCGCCCTCGAACCACAGGATGGCCGAGTCCACCGGGTCGGTCAGAGCGCCCGCCAAGCGTAGTTCGCCCCGCTGGTTCGCCTCCCAGGCAAGCTTCAGGTGCTCATCACGAAACTGGCCGCGGCGCTCGACATAGTCGGGGACAAAGTCGTAGATCAACAGGTAGTGCATCTCTAGTTCACTCCTCACAACAAATCGCGCGACTGCAACTGCAACGCCCGAATGGTGGTTCTGATTTCGCTCGCCGTCGAGCCGTTCGCCAGGATGGCGCGCGACACGTTCGGCAACACACGACCGCGGGCAGCGGGCATGCGTTTGAGCACATCTTGAATGGTGGCGCCCTGCGCGCCGACGCCCGGCGCCAGGATGAAGGCCGTAGGCATTGCTGCGGCCGTCTCGGCGGCATCCTCGCAGGTTGCACCGACCACCGCGCCGATCGGGCCCAGGCCATCGGCGCTGGCGCGACGGTTACGCTCGGTAATCAGGCGACACAGGTTGCCCGCAACGGTTTCGCCGTTTGCCAGTTTCGCGGTTTGCAGCTCGCGGCCTTCCGGATTCGAGGAGCGCACCACGACGAACACGCCACCGTCGTTGCGGATGGCGATGTCGAGAAACTTCTCCAGGGCGGCGAATCCGAGATAGGCATGCGTGGTCACGGCATCGACCCGCAACGGGCTCGATGGCGAGAAATAACCTGCCGCGTACGCCTCGGCGGTGGTGTCGATGTCGCCGCGCTTGCCATCGAGCAGAACCAGCACGCCGCGGCTGCGCGCCAGCTGCGCCAACTGCTCCATCGCCCGCACGCCGTCGCTGCCGAAGCGCTCGAAGAATGCCGATTGCGGTTTGACGATGGACAACTCGAACTGGGCCGCTTCGAGCACGCGCTTGCCGAATTCGTAGGCGCCTTCAGCGCAATCCGGCAAGCCGCAGTTCTTCAGCAGCGCAGCGGAGGGGTCGATGCCGACGCACAGTGGGCTGTGGGCGGCGATGGCTTGCTGCAAACGGGTAGCGAAATCGGACATGTCGGTGCGGAACGAGTCGAGCTGTCGGAAGGATACGGACTGAGGGTTCGCCGCGTCTACTGCGGCGCCTGAAAGCTGTGTTCGCGATACGTCAGGACTAGCGTGTCGCGCACGCCGCCCAGGCCTTCGCCTTCGGGCTGAATCGGCGTGGTTTCATGGATGACGCGCGCGTCGTCGAGCAGCAGCATGGTCCAGGGCGCCGTCATGGTGAACCGGACCCCGGCAATGCCCTGGGCCTCGAACACCCGAGTCTCGCCGCCACGCACTTCGTGACGATCCACGAGAATGACCGCAACGTAGTCCACTCCATCGCGGTGCGCGCCTTCCGGCGTCGGCCGGCCGATGCCAGCGGCGGTGTCGATACGGAACTGGTGAGCTTCGATGTACCAGCGCTGCACCGGCCGGATCGTGGCGAACAGGCCGCCGAGCGCCTGCAACAATCGATTCCAGGCGGGCGCGGCCGTCATTTCCGGCTCGATGGGCTCGAACCAGCGCTCCATGCCGCCATGCAACGCGTTGTAGTGCGTCGGCTGCCAGTGGGCGCGGTGCGGTGTCTGGGTCAGGGCCGCGCTCG